>Ga0209494_1000107_pt1 | contig 37149 bp, 38 predicted proteins | sample EN1Hudseemescosm_FD_184628 | JGI IMG/M metagenome (GOLD analysis project Ga0209494, IMG submission 184628) | Methane-oxidizing microbial communities from mesocosms in the Hudson Canyon - EN1B Hudson Canyon (SPAdes) (version 2) | ecosystem: Environmental > Aquatic > Marine > Cold seeps | place... | reverse complement strand
ATCGTTGCAGGTACTGAACCATACCTTAGACTAGATAGTACTAATTCAGAACAATCCGACGATTCAATTGATCCATTATCTTCTGGATTCATAGTCAATCAAACGTCCAACACGAACGTTAATAATAGTGGCATAAATTATGTCTTTTTAGCGATAGCATAACATAACATGACAGGAGAAATCAATTATGCAATATAGAATCAGAGAAACAGGAGAAGTTAAAAATCAAGGAGAAATCCGAAGACTTCATCCAAATACATCATTTCCCAGAGTATGGAATACAGGGACTTGTGAATTTATTGGAATTGACCCAATATTAGAATCACCGAAACCAGATGCTACAAACCTACAAATGGTATTATCAGATGGAGTTGAACAAGACTCTCTAGGTAATTGGGTATATAAATTTAAAGTTGTAAATAAGTTTAAAAAGTATACAGAAGAAGATGGGACTGTTCATACTAAAGCTCAACAAGAAAAAGCATTTCTTAAAGCTGAAGAAGATAGAGTATTTTCCTCATTAAGATCGGAGAGAAACCGTCTTCTAGTTGAAACAGATTTTCGTGCCCTGACTGATGTAACAATAACTCCGGAAATGACAACCTATCGGCAAGCTCTAAGGGATCTTCCAAGCACTGTTGATATAAATAACATTATATATCCAGAAAAACCCGAGGAATAATAAATGGCAGGTTATGTAGGTCTATCAAATCCAGTTTCGGTTTTCGATTTAACCGAAATTACTGCATTGTCGGTATCGCCATCAGAGACAATTATAACTACTGATATACCAGAAATAATAAATAAATTTGTTATATCTCCAAATGATGAGGAAGTTACGGGCACTACTTATATACTAGAGCACGGTACGTTGATGATTGCAGAGACGGCAACCCCGACAATGGCGTTTGAGCCCAATAGTTATATTGCTGCTAACAAAACAATAGAATCAGAAGATATATTTTATGGTTCACTTGAAATCGTTCCAGATATTACCGTTACTGTGAATGGAATACTTCATGGTATAGAATTCGATCCAGCTGATGTGGCTCTAATTAACACATAATAATATTAACTAACAAACGTAGGAAACGTATATGAGCAAATTAATTGTTAACCAGATTCAGGCAAGTGGAGGTGTAGCACTTACATTACCCAATGCAGATGGAGCGAATGGTGCATTTTTAGTAACAGACGGATCAGCACAGCTAGATTTTCAGACAATAGACGTAGCTACCAATGCTAATGTGACGACAGCTGTAGGAGTGGAAACAACTAATAGAACTGCTGCAGATGCACTGAAGGCTGACCAAGCTACAACCTATAACAAGACTGAAGTTGATACGGCATTTTATGCAGCAGATGCATTGAAGGCTGATAAAGCTACAACCTATACCAAAACAGAAGTAGATACTGCAGATGCATTGAAGGCTGACCAAGCTACAACTTATACCAAAACAGAAGTAGATGCTAATATTGCTGGTATAGTTGATTCTGCTCCTGCGACCCTAGATACACTCAATGAACTTGCAGCGGCTCTTGGTGATGATGCTAATCACGTTACCACGATGACCACACTCGTTGGTACTAAAGCAGATCAATCCACAACTTATACCAAAACAGAAGTAGATGCTAATATTGCTGCTGCTGGTGGTGGTGGTGAAACCGTAGAGACCTTTAGTGATCCTGGACAAGTTTCTTGGGTTTGCCCATCAGGGGTCACCACTATTCATTCGGTAGTTATTGGCGGTGGTGGCGGTGGTGCTTCATATAGTGGCGGTGGTGGCGGTGGTGCTTCAGAAGGAAATTTCACTGTAGTACCCGGCACCACATACACCGTGTCAGTTGGTCTTGGTGGAACTGCCACTAATTCGGGAGGAACTTCAAGTATTAGTGGACTTCATTCCGCTTCAGGAGGTGCTGGAGGAAACAACGCCTCTCAAACAGATGTGGCTGGTGGCACAGGTAGTGGGGGTAATATTTCTATAGGTGTTGGAGGGGAAGGTAAAGCCTATGATAACGCCCCTTTTACGTTCGGAGGGAACGGTACAAACAATGCAGGTGGGGGTGGGTCTGGTGGCTCAGACAACGGTAGTTCTATGCCCGGAGGTAATGGAAACGGTTACGGCGGCGGTGGTGGTGGTGGTGGTTCTGATAATGGCTCAGGTGGAGATGGAGGTTATTGTGGTTCGCTTGGTGGTTTTGGCGGCGGCGGCGGCGGAACTGACGGTACAAATTTCTCGAGTGGAAAGTTCGGAGGGAGAGGGGGTTATCCAGAGGGGACTAATGGACAAGCGCAGTTTGATGCTTATGGTGGTTACGGTGGAGGTACATACGGTGGAAACGCAGGAGTAGGTTCAGGTCAGGCCGCCGGTGGCGGTGGCGGTGGCGCACATGGTGGCGGTGGCGGTGGCGCAGGTCACGCAGGAGGAGCAATAATAGCCGGAAATGGTGGCGCAGGTTTCGTAAGAATCGCTTATAGTTAAAGGATAAACAATGAGTAGCGCAAGAACATTAGCAGACCTCCTAGATTCTGGTGGGGATGTTCAATTAGAAAATTTAGATAATACGCCTGAGTACACGAAACCAAGTTCTGAGCCGATTACCTACATCTCGGGTCTTCAAACTGCATTGGATGCTAAAGTAGATGACACTCAGGTATTAACAGATGTGCCGGTGTCTGCATTGTTCTCAGATACAGTTTATTCTAAACCGTCTACCGAACCTATTAGTTATATTAGTGGGTTGCAGACAGCGTTAAATGACAAGGTTGATGATGCTCAGGTACTAACAAATGTGCCATCAAGTGCGTTGTTTACGGATACAGTTTACAGCAAGCCTAGTGCTGAACCTATTAGTTATATTACAGGACTCACAACAGCCCTTGATTCTAAAGTAGATGACGCTCAGGTATTAACAGATGTACCACTGAATGCTGTATTCACTGATACAATAGGATCTAATAATTTCTTAATTGATGTAGATGGAGATAATCTTTCCAGAGGTCAACTCCTAGAAGAAATATCTGCAGATACAGGTCAGAATAGATTTGTTGTTGATAACATTGTTACTTCTAATACTGCAGCTGAAATTACAAACGGAACAGAAGGTATGCCTGGAGTAACCGATTATGCTACCGGAGTATCTCCTGTTGCCACAGGTACACAGTATTTCTTCTCTTTCCCTACAGCACAATATAATGAAGGGAATCACGAAAGTCCTCAACCCCATGCATTCCCCGCATATTTCACTTCTACTAATGGTAGAACTACATTTTCAGCATTTGATGTTCCTGGATATACAGGAGGTCAAGGTAAGAAATGGGGTAAACAGGAAATGGGAACGGGGTGTAAGATCACTTGGTCTGTTATCCCTAATAATATCGAAGTTGGAGAATGGGAGTACGGTGAAGATTCCCCATACTCATTAACTTCAAGTGATTGGACTGCAGATATCGGATTTGATCCTACCGAGGATATTCGCTGGTGTCTTCAAGAATGGGGTAATATCTCTGGACTGAGTTTCTATGAAGTTCCGTGGACAGATGCAAGAAGAACTGGTACTAATGATTTAGATTTCGCACATATCAATTTCTTTTGTACAGATTTAGGAGGAGGAACACTCGGTCATGTAACAAGTTTTCCGGGATCGGTTACTGATGACAATTTGGCTGTTTCAATGCACAAAAGAACTATTGATTCTGGTGATATTGCTATAGCTACAGCATTCAGTTGGTACTCAAACAGTCATGCTAATTCATATAGTGGTACAGTATATAATTTCAGAAGTGTTGTTCTTCACGAACTAGGGCATTCATTTGGTATGGCTCATACGAATGATACTGGAACTTCTATGTATCCATTCGCACAGTCTGGGGAAACTATTAACGGTTTGGCAGATGGTGATGTTAAAGGTATTCAAACTATCTATGGATTACCATTAACAGGTACACAATCAACAGTATTTAGAACAACTAAAGATAATGTTGCTAAAGATACTATGATAGTAGAACATGATTTTGTATCCATTGGTACAACATATGATGATACACAACTCCTAGTTAAAGGTAAGATGGGTGTTAATACTATTTTCCCACAGCACGAAGTTGATATTGTTGGTACTGTTCGTGCTACTAGTTTTGAAGGAGATGGTAGTCAATTAGCCAATCTACCAGGTGGTGGTGATGGTAATGGTACATTAAATATACAGACATTTACTTCTAGCGGAACTTGGACTAAGCCTGCGGGTGTTAATAATGTTGAAGTTATATTAGTAGCTGGAGGTGGTGGAGGCGCATCAACGAGATATGATGTAACTTATAATTGTTCAGGTGGTGGCGGTGGCGGTGATGTTGTTTACGGACATTACATAGTTACCGCTGATATAAATGTTACGGTCGGATCGGGTGGTGGTGGAGGTACCGGATCGGGGTCGACAGGAGGAACAGGAGGAACATCATCATTAAGTGGGGGTCTTTCTCTTACTGTCTATGGCGGTGGCGGTGGTAGTCTAGATTCCGCACCATCTTTATCGGGGATAACTGGTGGTAATGGTATGCAAATATCCAACTCTAGTACTATGGCCGAAGCTGGTTCTGGTGGTGGTGCTGGTGGTCATGCCTTACAAGCCTGGAATCCAGGTGCTAGCTACTCCACTTATAAATTTGATGAAGGTGCCTCTAATAATCTAAAAAGTGCAGGGTCATATTCAATAAGTGGTACCAATTCCACCGGACCAAGATCTTTTGCAGGTAAAGGGGTAAAAGGTTATGGTGGCGGTGGCGGTGGCGGTGCGCTTGGTGGATTCAATGGAAACTTAGTTGGGTTCGGGGCCGATGGTGGCGCGAACGGACATTTTAATGCTAATGGACGCAGCGCAGCTGATAATACGGGTGGCGGTGGCGGTGGTACTGCAACAAACGCCTCAGTCCAACACACTGGTGGTAATGGAGGCTCCGGTATTTGTATAATTAAATGGTGGACAGAATAATGAGATACGCACAAATTAAGAATAATGAAGTAGTTAATGTAATTGAAGCCGATACATTAGAAGAAGCTGTATCTTTATCTCCTGATTATACAGTTTATCAATCTAACAAAGTAAACATTGGTTGGTACTATACAGGTAAAGAGGTGAAGGAATATACTGCTCCTTCTTACAATAAATATACCCATACATTGAATACACTGAAAGATGAAAAGGGGTTACCTTTATTTTCTATTATTCCACTCCCCGAAGAACAGTTAAGGGAAAAATTAATATTATTTAAAATTGAAATTAGAGCACAACGCAACAGACTGTTATCGGAAACCGATTGGACAGCTAATTCAGATGTAGCCATGTCAGCAGAGATGGCAACATACAGACAAGCACTTCGGGATTTACCAGAAACAGTAGATATTGATAATCCAGTATTTCCAGACAAACCAATTATATAAATAGTAATATTATCAAACCGAACGAGGATATCAATGTCAAAAGCTAGAACATTTTCAAAGTTATTATCAACTCCCGGTGTAGCAGGTGTACCAACAGAATTGACTGAAAATCTAGAAGATGTACTCGGACATATGATGACTGATAATACTGTGACTGGTCCTCTGTCGGTATCCTATAATGATACAACGGGTAAATTAGATTTCGATGCAACGGAAGCCGCGGCAAATGCTACTGCTATGTCTATAGTATTTGGCGGTTAATACTATGAAGAGACCATTAACACCCGATGATATAGCTTCTCATTATTCAGCAGCAATGGATTCCGTTAATCTTATTAACGGTGACAAATCAGAACTAATGACCAATGCAGAATGGGCTGAATGTATATCTCAAAATAAACTCCATCTTAAAATAATGATTGAAAAGGATTTTTGGACTTTCGAAGATCTTTCCCCATTAAAAGACGCAATCCGAGAATAAAATGAGATTTAAAAGAGATTTTATACACGTCCAAAAAGATAAAAATGAGAAAAAATCTAAGTATTCTCATTACGCGGGACGAGCTCGGGGTGGTGGCAAATATAGAGACAAATACGGCGAAGAAGCAATAAGAAAAGGTGCTGAAGATGCGGCCGCCGAAAAGGCAAAACTAGAACAACGTATCATCGATGCTGCTCTTGAGAAAGCTGAAATGGAAGCTGAAATAGCAGCAAGAGAAGCTGAAATAGCACTTGAGAAAGCAACAAGAGAAGCTGAAATAGCAGCAGAAAAATTAGCACGGGAAACTGCTGCTGCAGCTGAAACCGCAGCAAGAGAAGCTCAAATAGCACTCGAGAAAGCCGAAAGAGAAGCCGAAATAGCAGCAGAAAAATTAGCACGGGAAACTGCTGCTGCAGCTGAAACCGCAGCAAGATTAGCAGCCGAAGCAGCTGCACTATTAGATAGAGATGCCATTGCTGACCAAGTTACGGCTAAGGCCCTCCAATCACAAAATGAACGTGACCAATTATATTCTGTATCTACCGGTTTGGACGAAAGAATCGCAGATCTAGAATGGGATGAGAATATTGAGATTGGTGATTCAGCACTCTCCTCAATAACACCTCGAGTGGCGGGCGATCCTTCTTGGAATGACCCCAATTATGATGTGAATAATGATACTTACCTCTACACGGATAATATAGCTCTAGGTACACTATCACTTAGTTCTCATACAAAACCTATTAACACAGTAGCAATAGGTTTATATTCACAAGAAAATTCAATATATGATGCTGATTCTCATGATGGGACAGATCCTGCTAATCCATGGAACTACGGTAATCGAAATGTATCCGTAGGGGCTTACACATTAAGAAATAACACAATAGGGACCAAAAACACCTCAATCGGCGTTTATGCTAGTGCTTATAACACAACAGGGGCTTCAAATGTTGCTGTCGGCACAGCTGCAGGAAACAGGAATACTACAGGCTGGGGAAACATAGGTATCGGCCCCTATTCTTCATATTATAATACAACGGGAGTTGTAAATACAGCTGTAGGATATCAAGCTTTATATACTAACCCAGATAAAAATTATAATACAGCTTTAGGATATAAAGCAGGATATCTTGTCGCCCAATGGGGGAATACCTTTCTTGGTGCGTTAGCAGGTGAAGACTCGACCGGTGGTTGGAATAATACTATTATAGGACATGATGCTCAGGCATCAAGCGCTAGTGTTGGTAATGAGATTACATTGGGCAATTCTAATATTAATAATATAAGATGTAATACTACCAGTTTTTCAAGTCTTTCAGATTCGAGAGATAAGGCAGAAATCACTAATATACCAGAAGATGCAGGTCTTCAGTTTATTGACAAACTAAGACCGGTTACATTTTATTGGGATAGACGAGAATGGTATTCAGATAATACTTCAGACGGTTCTAAGATGAATAAAGTACATTCTACCGAAACCCCTAATTCTGGTCAAAGAATGGGATTTATTGCTCAAGATGTATTAGAAATATTAAATGATTATAAATATATTAAAGAGTCTGGGATGGTATCAGAAAGCAATCCTGACAAATTAGAATTCGCTTTAGGTAGTTTAATAACACCTTTAGTTAAAGCAGTTCAACAATTAAGTGATCAGAATAAAGAACTCCTCAATAGAATAACTATATTAGAGAAAAAATAAATTTATATAAATAATAATAAATAAGAGAATATACATTGGCTAACATATTTAAAAATGCTGCAAGTCTTGTGTCAACAAGTACTGTATCAATATACACCTCCTCAGGGGAAGCAGTGCTTCACGGAATATTCTTAGCGAATATAATAGGTACTCAAGTTACAGGGACAGTAATATTTCACGATTCATCGAGTAATACAGATCATCCTATATTATTTAATTCCCCTATATTACCAGGTTCGACATTGGTATTCGACAAACCTATTAATTTAGAAGTGGGGGATTCAATAAAAGTGATGGCTTCTGATGTTGATTCACTTTCAGTTTTCGCGTCTATATTGGAGATACAATAATGGCAAGTATGGGAATACAAACATCCTCTGATTATGTTTCGTCCACCTTTTATGGATTAAAACTTGATGTGGCAACAGGAAATTTAACATTTGATATCATCGATGATGATACAATGACAATTCAATTACCCGATACAGATTATAGTTTTGGGGTAGGGGATTACAGAGAATATTTTTGGTCAGATGCTAATGTGAAATATCAATGGGGATCAAACGGACATTTAGAGGTAAATTATAAATGAGTACTACGATAGATTTAGGGAAACTACGATTTAATTGGGTTGGCACATGGGAAGCAGCGACTGAATACGAAATAAACGACCTTGTTAAGCACGGTGGTGATGTATTCGTTTATATATACGGTGTCAAAACAACTGGGAATTTAACAACAAATACATTATATTGGGCATTAGTTCAAGAAGGTATGGCGTGGCAAGGGGAATATGATGCTACTGTAGCTTATCTTCCTCATCAGGTTGTACATCATGCGAATAACTCGTATATTTGTATTCTTGAAGAGCCAGTAGCTGGTGCAACCGAACCACCAAATTCAACATATTGGCAACTATTAGTTACTGGTTTTAAGTTTGAGGGTTTATATAACGACTCCACAACTTACCAAGTAGATGATATTGTATATTACGGCGCTAACACGTTTATATGTATACAGAATACTACTGGAACTAAGGATCCAGAAGATACAGCATATTGGGCTATCTTTTCTCATGGTATGCGATGGGTAGGTGTATATGATGCTGCAGTAACATACCGTAAAGATGATATATTAACCTATGGTATTAATGCTTATGTTGCTAAACATGATGTGGCGGGAACCTTACCCACAGATGCAAGTCATTTTGATAGACTTACTGAAGGATTGGATTGGGAAAATCTGTTTGATATTACTACTCCATATCAGAAAAATGATATAGTCAAGTATGGTACTAACGTATACATTGCTAAACATGATACAGTAGGTAATCTACCCACTGATGCTGCTAATTGGGATCCAATGTCCGAAGGTTTGTCCTGGGAAAATGTATTCGATATAACAACTCTATATTATAAACACGATGTTGTTAAGTATGGTACTAACGTATACATTGCCAAACTGGACACGATAGGCAACCTCCCGACAGATGTTACCAAATTCGATTTAATGTCCGAAGGTTTATCCTGGGAAAATGTATTTAACATTGCAACTGAATATCAAAAGCACGACGTAGTCAAGTATGGTACTAACGTATACATTGCTAAGTTAGATACAGTAGGCAACCTCCCGACAGATGTTACCAAATTCGATTTAATGTCCGAAGGCTTATCTTGGGAAAATGTATATTCTGCTACGGGTGTTTATCAAAAACATGATGTTGTTAGATACGGAACCAACTTATATATCGCAACGCAAGACACAGTTGGTAATACCCCTACGGATGCTACTAATTGGGATCCGATGTCTGAGGGTATGTTTTGGGAAAATGTATTTAACATTGCAACTGAATATCAGAAACATGATGTAGTCAAGTATGGTACTAATGTTTATATTGCCAAACTGGACACAGTGGGTAACCTCCCAACAGATGCGACTAAATTTGATTTAATGTCAGAAGGGTTATCTTGGGAAAATGTATTTGATGTTACTACTCCATATCAAAAACATGATGTAGTTAAATACGGTACTAATGTTTATATTGCTAAGTTAGATACAGTTGGTAATCTCCCTACGGATGTTACTAAATTTGATTTAATGTCCGAAGGCTTATCCTGGGAAAATGTATTTGATATTGCAACCGAATATCAGAAACATGATGTCGTACGATATGGAACCAATTTATACATTGCTAAACTTGATACCGTAGGCAACCTCCCAACAGATGCGACTAAATTCGACCCAATGTCAGAGGGTATGTTTTGGGAAAACTTATATGATAACACATCATCATATCAAAAGCATGATGTAGTTAAATATGGTTCTAACACATATATCGCTAAACTTGATACTGTAGGTAATCTTCCTACTGATGCTGCAACGTGGGATTTATTTGCTGGTGGTATCGCAGCAAGGGCAGCATGGGTTCCTGCCGTTATATATTATCCCGATGATGTTGTAACTTATAATGGTAATACATTTAGATGTTTATTAGTTCACACTTCGGCTACTTTATTTGCTACGGATCGTGACATTTCAGTTGATCCATTATGGGAAAAATTCTCATCTGGTATGGAATGGAGGGGTCATTGGGCAGCTACAGTTGAGTATAGAATTGATGATATTATGGAATCCTCTGGAGGTGTGTATCGTTGTAATACTGATCACATTTCTACAGATATTACAAGTGATGCTGCTTATTGGGATATATTTGCTGCAGCAGGAACGAATGCTGCAACAATAATTAATACTCAGGGTCAGATATTATTTAATGATGGAACATCTGCTCTTGCTGCATTAGATACTGGTAAGAATGGATATTCACTTACAACAAAAGGTCCTAATGCTGATATAGTATGGGAATCATTATTCACTCTTCATACTATGGAAACGGCCGAAGATACGCACGAATTGATAGCAGATTATTCTGGTCCAATGTCGGACATTTCAGAATATATAAATATAAACCATACGACAGGACAACTTGAGATGGAAGTAAATGATGGAAATGTCTACAGTATTGATAGAGATACTGGAATTTTATCAATAGAAATTTAATTAAAATATACAACAGCAATATTAGGAGATAATATAAAATGGCTAGAGTAAATTTAGGTAGGATACGCACAGTATTCAAAGGAGAATGGGCAGCAAATGCCTACGAAGTGGATGATGTGGTATTGTATGCCGGATCAGCCTATACTTGTATTGCTGTTGCGGCATCGGGTAATGACCCGACAGACACCGCTTTTTGGATAAAATCCGCAGCTGGTATAGAATTTGTAGGTGCATGGGATACCTCGGTAACCTATAAAGTCGATCAGATAGTAACCTTTAATGGTTCTACATACATCGCAATTGTAGCCCATACTGGTACACAACCAACCGCAACAGGACAAACAAGTTGGGGTATAATTGTAGAAGGGTTTAAATTTGAAGGTGCATGGGATGTATCAACGGCATATCAGACTAATGATATAGCAACTTTTTCGGGTTCTACTTACATAGCACTCGTAGATCATACGGGAGTTCAACCAATAATTGGTGGCAACGCTTCATGGGCTGTATTTGCAGGTGGATTTCAATTTGAAGGTGTATGGGATACATCTACATCATATCATTTAAATGATATTGTAACCTTCAATGGATCTACATATATATCGTTAACCGTTCATTCTGGTACACAACCAACCGCAACAGGACAGACAGATTGGGGGGTATTTGCAGGTGGGTTTAATTTCGAAGGTGCATGGAATACATCTACAGCATATCAAACTAACGATGTTGTAACCTTAAATGGTTCTGCCTTTATTGCAATTTCTGACCATACAGGTACACAACCAGAAGCAGCAGGTAATGCCGGATGGGTGTTATATGCTAGCGGGGGTGATATTGCTGATCAGACAGGACAATCAGGTAAAGTATTAGGTACAGATGGTACATCTACTTCTTGGGTTGACGTTGATGCACTCCCAGATCAAACCTCAAATGAGGGATACTACTTGCGTACTAATGGGTCTATAGCGTATTGGGGTAAATTAGTAACGATTAAAGGATTAAGACAGGTATATATATCTTCTGGAAATTATAATTTCCTACCAACTCAGTATACTCTTAATATTGAAGATGAAGCATATGCTAACAAACAATGGAGTTTAAGTGCTGCACCTGCTCAACTATCAATAGATAGTTCTGGTATGGTAACAGCATCTTCTTCTCTAAGTGCAAGTGATGTTTCATATACTGTTAATGTGAGTGACGGCGGTAATGCTAATACGTCACTTGATGTTGTTATAACAAGTCATGCTGATGTTCCAATCTTTAGTGGAAGCACACCTTCATCAATCACTGATTCTCCAGACTCCTCTATTAATGAACAAAGTTTTGCGGTAACATCTACATCATCCGGCAACCTGGTTACTCACACAATAAGTGAGGGATCACTGCCCAATAAAATGACTATGAGTGATGAGGGTAAGATAACAGGTTACATTAGAGAGGAAATTGGAACTTATGTTTATACATTTACAGTAAAAGCGGAATGTAATGGATATATATCTTTTTACGAATATACTTGGACCATCAATGTAATTATACCGCCTGGCCAGCAAATGTACCAAGGTTCTTATGGAAACGCAAGTTGTACACAACAAACCACTACTTGGACTGTTCCCCCAGGAATTACTGAGGTAGACGTATTCGTCATGGGCGGAGGCGGAGGCGGTTGTTATCAGTGGGCTAGCTGTGGTGGTGCTGGTGCTGGTTCAACTTGGGCAAATAAGATTCCCGTGACTCCAGGGAATAATATGACTATCGTCTACGGGAACGGCGGTTGTTGGAATGGCCATACCGGTGGCTTCTCTTGCTTTCCGGGAATGATAGCATGTGGTGGATGTTGTGGTTGCCAGTCGGGTCGATTCACAATGAGCAGCACCGCTATAGGAACTAAATGTGGTGGTTACGGTATGGTAGCTTATCCATCCACTGCCGGTGGTGGTGGTGGTGCCGCCGGATATTGTAATGGATGTTGTAACACTGCAACATCTGGGTATTCCGGTTGTTCTGGTGGTGGTGGTTCTGCTACGAGTTATGCATCATCAACCTATGGAACAGGTGGTGGTGGTGGTACTGGTATGTGTGGACAAGGTTCACCTGGTGCTTGTGGTAATGCTGGTTATAGTCATTCAAGCGGTTCAGGTGGTCAAGGCGGATCTGGCGGTCAGTGTGGTAAACCAGGTGAACCTTGGTCTAATGGTCAGGGTAATGGGTTCGCTTGCGGTGGATGCTATGGCGGTGGCGGTGGCGGTGGCGGCACAAGTCATGGTGGTGGTTGGGGTGGTCCAGGCGCTGTTAGAATTATGTGGGGTGGTAATAGAAGTTACCCCCATAATGCAGGAAACTTATAATAATATAGGATAATATTAAAATGTATATAACAATAGATAAAAATGGTGATCCAGTAGATTTTCCTATAGATGATAATAATATGTATCATATTATGGGAAACACTTTCGATTTTACAGAACAAGAGGCATTAGAAAAAGGGTTCGCTGTGCTTGTTAATGGTGAGAATTCTCACGCCATTAATGGTCACGGCTTAGCTGATATTACCCGTGGTAGTATAGTTAAAAATGCCGATGGATCAATTGAACAACTTTGGAATGAAGAAGAAATTGATAATGCCGAGAAAAGAAATCGGTGGGTTGAAGGAAAACGACACAATTTACTGTATTTATGTGATTGGACTCAATCCCCGGATTCTCCATTAAGTGCCGCGGATAAAGAATCTTGGAAAATTTATCGACAAGCCCTGAGAGATGTTCCAAATGTAACAGATTTCAATCTTGTTAAATCATCCGATGATATTGCCTGGCCTGTTGTGCCAGGAACTCCGGAGGCACCTGCTCCGGAATAATAGATGTAAACTTTCTATATAATAGTATGAAACAATACCCCATATATTATATGGGGTATTAATCTTTTTAATATAAGGTGAATATAAAATGGGAAAAATTAATTCTGTTGTTATTGTTGGTGGTGGTTCTGCTGGATGGATGTCAGCTGCGACTTTTATAAAATATTTCCCTAATAAGGAAATAACCGTAATAGAGAGTAAGGATCATCCAACCGTCAGTGTTGGTGAGAGTACACTCGGATTTATCAGAAAATGGACATCTATACTAGAGATAGATGAACAAGATTTTATGAAGTATACTAATGCTTCATATAAATTGAGTATTAAATTTACAGATTTTTATGAAAAGGATCGCGGATCATTCCACTATCCATTTGGTCAACCACATCAACATGATGATTCGGGGACTGAATGGCAAATCAAAAAAGTCCTAAACCCAGAAACAGAGATCGAGGATTATTGTCGGACATATTTTCCAGCAATGCCTTTAATTGAAAATAATAAAATTAGTACAAATAAATCTGGAGAGTTTGATGGTTTTGATTTTTCAAGAGATGTTGCTTATCATTTTGATTCTGGATTATTTGGTTCTTGGTTAAAAGAGAAGTATTGTATTCCACGAGGTGTTAATGTTATACAAGAAACTGTAGAGACTATCGAAACTAATGAAGATGGTATTGAGAAATTACTATTATCGAATGGTACAGAAATTACAGCAGATCTTTTTATTGATTGTACAGGATTTAAAAGCTTACTTTTAAAAGAAACTTTAAAAGAACCTTTTGACTCTTATTCGGATATGTTACCGAATAATAGGGCTTGGGCAACCCAAATCCCCTACACAGACAAAGATAAAGAACTTGAATCATATACAAATTGTACTGCCATTGAAAATGGTTGGGTATGGAATATACCTCTATGGAATAGAATAGGTACTGGTTATGTGTATTCTGATAACTTTGTCACACCAGAAAAAGCTTTAGAGGAATTTAAAGCGCATCTAAATTCAAATAAAATGACAATTCCCGATTCTTCCAGAGGGGATAATCCCGAATTAGTATTTAAAGATATACATATGAGAATAGGTATACATAATAGAACATGGGTTAAGAATGTGGTTGCTATAGGCTTATCCGCCGGATTTATAGAACCATTAGAGAGTAATGGATTATTATCTGTACACGAATTCTTATTAATGTTAATGAAATCTATTGACAGACCTAAAATAACTCAACTCGATAAAGATTGTTATAATATGGCTACTAAAGACTTCTTTGATGGATTTTTCGATTTTGTAGCTCTCCACTATAAACTCAGTATAAGAGATGATACTGAATATTGGAAATCTGTCACATCTAAATCCATGAATAAAGATAACAAAGGATTATATAATCTTCGGTACAAAAAATATAGAATCAACCGGCACGAAGGTCAAGATGGAATACAATGTATTTCTATCGGTATGGATTATTTAATGATGGATAAAGGTGATATAGTTGAATTGGCCAACAAAGAAAAATTGGATATCTTAAAAATGAACAAGGAGTTTATTCAATCAAGAAAACTACTAATTGAAAAGTGGAATAGGGCTGCTAGTAATTCTCCATTATTAAGTCAGTATCTTAAACAAAATATTTACAATTAAAGGAAATTATATAATATGAATGAAGTTTTACCTTTATTTTCAGTTCCAATCTATACAATAGATAGGTATAAAGATACAAATGATGATTTTAGTGAATTGGCACTATCCCAAGATTTTATGTTAAATAATCATGGTAATTTAACATCAACAAATAACTATATCTTAGATTTACCAGAATTTAACGTTTTAAAAGAACGAATAGAAGATGCTATAAAAGAATATTCTAAGGATATCTTATGTTTAACGACACAGAATTTCTATATAACACAGTCTTGGATTAATACAAATAAGAAAGGTGTAGGGCATCATTCACATCATCATAATAATTCTATATTCAGTGGTGTGTATTATATAAAAGCTGTAGAATCTTGTATAAGATTTCATGCTCCTAATCATCATTTGTCTGGGGGTATTCTCGATATTGGTGAACCCACCGAGTTCAATCTATGGAATTCACAGTCATGGAATTTACCCGTAGAAGATAATACTATAGTACTATTTCCATCATCAACAACACATTCCGTCGATGAAAATCAATTTGATAGTACTAGAATTAGTCTATCATTTAACGTTTTTATTTCTGGTACACTTGGAAGCCAAATAAACTTAACTGAGTTAAAATTATGAGAGAAACAATTAAAAGATCAAGATCCACAGCATTTCAGATAAATGGTGGTGCGGGTAGAGTTATGTGTGCTATTCCTGCATTAGAACTATATCAAAAAAGTAATCCGCAAGATGATTTTATCATTATCACTGAAAATCCGGAGATGTTTATAGGACATCCTACTTTATATGACAAAGTTTATGATTTCAAGTCAAAGAATTTATTTAGAGATAAACTTAAAGAGCGTGATTATATCATCCCCGAACCTTATGCTATATATGAGTACTATAACCAAAAAACCGATATTATAGGAGCTTTTGATATAGCAATTAATAATATGGGTATTAGACCCATACATAAACCTAATATATACCTAAACCACGAAGAAATGTTTGGTGCAAATGAGCTCATCTCTTCAATGAAAAATGATGCATCTAAATCTAAATTAGTTATTATCCAACCATTTGGTAGGACCAACTCAGAGGTTGGTTGTGGTACTTATAATGATCCTATGTCTAGATCGCTAAGTGTTAGCAATCTAACTGAAATTATAAAAGGTATTTCCAGCAAATGCTCTGTTCTCATTATGTCAGAATTCAATATAGATTTATCTAATATTGAAGAATGTAAGGACACAGCACAAGTTCCAAACCTATCTTTGAGACAATGGCTTTCTTTAATTAATAATTGTGATTTATTCATAGGATGTGATTCTGTAGGACAACATGCAGCAAATGCTTTTAATAAAAAGGCTATAGTGATATTAGGATCAACATTCAAAGAAAATGTAACATATCCGAATAATAAAGATTTTAATATTTTCGACTTTAATGAAGGTAATAAGCTTTACGCCCCAATCAGACTTTGTTTGGATGAAGTATCCGAAAGGTTAAATGAAAATCTATTAAATTTAACGGATATACATATTAGTAACATTACAAAAACTATTAATAAACAGGTGGGTTGATGAAAAAGAAATCATTATGGATATTGGGTATTACTAGAGGGCACAATGCGGGTGTGTGTTTATTGAAGGATGGTAAGATTATTTTCTCTCTTGAAGAGGAAAGACTTTCTAGATTAAAATATGATGGTTCACCATTTGCAACAATGTCTAAAGTATTAGAATATACAGATACTTTAGATTATATTGCTATATCTGGTACAGACCCAGTTAGTAATGGTCCACAAATAGAATTTATTGGTGATAATGTTTATGAAGGTCTTGCAAGGAAACTAGGGTTAATTAAAACATATAAACATTTAGTACCGGGACAACATCCTCAAGTTATTGATTATGGTAATATTCACCATAAACTACATGCAGCAACTGCTTTTTATAGATCAGGGTTTTCATCTGCGGCCGCATTAATAGTAGATGGTGCAGGATCTATAAAACCATTAACTATAAATGGACAAGAAGAATTTGGATGGGAAGTTGAATCTATTTTAAATTGTAGTTATCCTAACAATTTTAGTACATTATATAAACATATTGGGTTTAGGGGAAATATCATCAGTGGAGCATTCATTAATGACTCAACAGAATACATAGCAACAGAAAGACCCGGAATAGTTAAAGCATATGAAGCTGTAACAGAATATTGTGGATTCCAAGGTATTGAAGCTGGAAAAACTATGGGGTTATCTTCATATGGAAAACCGAACGATAAGATTCCAGAAATTTTTGATAGAACATCCACGAATCCATTGGTTTCTAGAAATCTTATTACCCCTATGTATCCTGCTTCAGCAATTGTTAATAGTAGCCTATATGAATATTTGGATTATGAGCAGGAGGATGTTGAATTATCATTATTAGAAAATAGAAGGGATCTAGCATATGCTCTACAAGAAGAAACCCAAAAGGAAGTATTTAGCTTAATAAGAAAAGCAGTAGAAATGTCTGGACAAAATAATATAGTTATTTCTGGTGGATACGGTTTAAATTGTGTTGCCAATTATTATTATCTGGAAGAAGCAAAGAAAGAGGGAATTAATATCTATGTTGAACCGATATCAAATGATGCAGGAACAGCAATGGGTGCTGCTCTATATCATCATGCTATAATAACCGATATGTTTAGTGTTGATAGTGATAATAACGGACTATATCTAGGTCCTATATATGATTATACTAATACAATTTCTACTATTTGTGAATCTGATAATATCGAATTGACAGATACTAATACTAAAGATATTGTTAAATTATTAAGAGATAAAAATATTGTATCAATATTTCAGGGCAGAAGTGAGAATGGTCCAAGAGCATTAGGTAATCGTTCAATTCTATTTGATCCTACATTCGAAGATGGTAAAGATTTTGTTAATTCTGTTAAACACCGAGAATATTTTAGACCATTTGCTGGTTCAGTTTTAAAAGAGCATGCTCATGAATGGTTTGATTTGAGGGGTATGGAAGAATCTCCTCATATGATGTATGCTGTAAATTGTCAAGAAGGTATGGGCGAGAAAATCCCGAGTATTATTCATGTCGATGGTACTTGCAGAATTCAAACTGTATCTAAAGAACAAAACAATCATTTTTATGAATTAATTAATGAGTATTATAAAGAAACTGGTATACCAGTACTCTTTAATACTTCTTTTAATTTAGCGGGTGAACCGCTAGTAGAAACCTTAGAGGATGCTATTAAAACATTAGTTGAATCTGATATTGAATATCTATATATGCCTGAATATAAAAAATTAATTCATATTAAGAACTAATAGTTTTTATTTCATACTATAGTTGTTATAAATAATATTATGGCAGCTATAGTACGAATTCAACTCGATAAACATATTGGGCATGCATCACCTACCCCCAATCCATTTCACGCGACTCCGTATAAAACGGGAAGTCCTGATGTCTTTACTAATGCCAAAAAAACTGTAAGAATAGGTGACGAAACCGAATGCTCTGATAAAGCAACCGCTGGGTCCCCCAATGTTTTTATTAATGGCATTGCAGTTCATAGAAAAAACGATTCAACCTCCGGTCATGCTTCATGGCCACCCAATGCAGCAGCTACTGGTTCGCCCAATGTATTTGCAAATGAGGCTTAATCATGGCATCTAAAATTGAACTATTCGAGACACTTAGAGCTACTAAACTTAATACCCCTAATGACATTACGGCTCATAATCTAATAAGAGCCCAAATATTCACCTTCGATGTAGTATTATCTGCAGGTGAAAAAGAACTCTTTGAATATTGTAATACTGGATACGTTGAACCAAATCCGGGCATTGATATTAATAGCAACTGGTCTTCTTATGTTGGGGATCATATTTCAGATTCAGGAGAGCATTCATAATGCCATATAATCTAACTTACCGATCAGATAAAGAAAGTGCTTTAACGTATGAGGAGTTGGATGACAACTTTAGATATTTCGCTGAAGCAATCCAAAATAGCTCTGGATATGTTCATCCTGCCGGTGACGGTAATCTTCACGTACCCGCAACTTCTACAAGCAATAACGGTAAAGTATTAACCGCAGGGACAACTGCCGGATCATTATCTTGGACAACCCCAGCATCAACATATATTCTCCCTACAGCATCATCATCGGTCCTAGGTGGAATTAAGGTAGGTACTAATTTAACTATATCGAATGGGGTATTAAGTTCCACCGACACTGATACCCAATTATCTGATGCTGACATAGCAGCAATGGGTTATATTAAGGTCAGTACTGGTACAACATATTCAGGAACAGGGTTAATATCTATTAATGGCAGTAATGTAATAAGTACTACTGCTAATAATTATATTCATCCTAATCATTCTGGTGATGACTTCAGTGTAGATACTGGTGCTTTAACTGGTGCTACCGTAGTCAGTGATATAGATATCAATGTTACAACCGATACATTGGGCCATGTAACCGATGCTAATGGTTCGGTTGTAACTAGAACTCTAACGCTGGCGAATCTTGGTTACACAGGAGCAACCAATGCTAATTTTTATATTCATCCTACAACTTCTGGTAATAAACATATCCCTTCGGGTGGTTCGCCTAATCAATATCTAAAATATTCCTCTAACGGAGTAGCAACTTGGGCGGCTGTAACTGCAACCGGAAATTTTGTACCAAGCGATACAAGTTCTACTATTACAGGAACACTAACAGCTAATGATTTTATAATAGCTTCTGACCGTAGGTTGAAGTCGAATATAAAGAATCTTGAAATGGGGGTACTTCATCTTCTTTCTGAGATTAATCCAGTAACATTTAATGATGGTGATATAGGGTTTATTGCACAGGATTTTGAAGAGCGTGTACCAGAATTAGTTTCCTCTGGAGATGATGGTTACCTAGCATTAAAATATTCCAAAATCACAGCACTGCTATGGAAACAGAATCAGGAATTATTGAAAAGAATCGAAGTCCTCGAGAATAGATAATGTCACATTCTAAATATGACGCACCGTACCACTTACTATCTACTGCTGCTTTTCCTTGGAGTTCTCCTGTTACGTGGACAATGGGACCGGGGGGTTATTCCGGATTCAGATCCCATGTCTTGGATGATCCTAATAAGAATCTAGAGGACATATATTCTTATTTTTATTCGATAGTAGGCAGTGTTCCTTGGGCTAATACAAGGGATTGGTCATCTATGTGGCCAAAAACTGGAACATCCCCGGAAGGTTACGCTGGGCACAATTATTCAGAAAGTCAGATAATGGGACTAATCCAAGATGATATAGCAGCAGCTTTTGCACTATGGTCTGAGGTTGCTAATATCACCTTTAATTACATACCATTCAACCATACCAATCAAGCTGACATTGTTTTATGGTGTGGTGAACCGAGTTCGGCGGGTTCAGGTACTACCCAACACGCGTTTGGGGGTGCTGGCAGTCCATCGTATAACTACCATGGTGATGTACATGTACATAATCACTTCAGGTGGTATTCGCAAAAATTGGGATTATCAACACCGACATTCTCAGATTATGGAACACCGACATTCTCCGGATATAATGGAGCTCTTCAGGATAATAATATACTAAGCTCTTCTATTGTAGATTTTAGAACAGTAGTAGCACATGAAATTGGGCACTCCATTGGATTGGGTCATGTTGACACTGGGTCTGGAGATGGATTTATAGATCAGATTATGTATACATATATCTGGGGTCGGCCAATTCCCCAACAAAACACCCTTCCATCTGGGGTTACAAAGAAATTAGGATGGGGTGATATTGCTGGTGCGCAATATATTTTCGGGGCCAATCCGTCATGGACAGAGCCTACCATAACAGCTGTTCCAGACACAGTATCCTTAAATTTATCCTCATCGTTAAACGTAAGCGGTTCGCTTGATAACAATGACAGTCAGGCAGGAATTACAGATCCAATATTAGTGGTATCGGTATACAATGGCATTCTTTCGGCGGCATTATCAGATGAGGACGCTCATATCCACATGGATGATTACGCAACGGCCATTGCTGTTTCGGCCAGCAATCCCACCACAATTAATGGATCTTATGGAACATTACAAGTGTATCAGAGCGGGATGTTTGCGTATACTTATACAGGAACAGATACAACTTTTTCGGGGACAGAAGTTTTCACATATATGATTGGTACTGTGCCCGATAATTGGGCAAGTAATCCGCAAACGCACTCCGATTATAATATTCTCCCAGTATCAGCAATTTCTACATTAACTGTTAATATCGGTGGAGGTGGTACTCCGCCGGCTGCTCCAGGAATTTCATTATCGGGTCTCGATGCGCATCTCGGTAATTGGGATACATCCCCGAGTGTAATTAAATTTTCTGATTACACTCTCGGCTCAGCAAGTTTACCATCCGTTAATAAAAATACAGATACTCTTACGTTAGCTAATTCTAAAAAATTAAAAGAGTTTGCTGATCCTTCTGATAGCGCTTATGTTAATCCTGTATTCACCTCACTCGAGGCTACATCTATCACAATGGATCCTTTGGTTTTCCCTCTTCCCCCACTTAATGGCACATCGATATTCGAGAATGTTGATATGTCAATAAATTTTAATCATAATATATCAAACCCCTGCGGTACTCTACCGAAATTTAAATTTTCTTTATTACAGAATGGTACTGCTATTTCTGCACCTATACAGGAGTCACTATATAGTTACCTCAATTCTCCAACTTGGACTAAAACATTTGTTTATGACTGGACTACAGGGGATATTGGGAATACGAATAAGATAAGAATTGATATTGAAGATTTCGCTACTGGTTCTATGATTCAATCGGATTATTTAATATCTTTTTATGCATGTAAATATGCATATGATATATCCTATACCCAAATAGAATGGGGTTATTGGGATGCAAATGGATATAAATTCAATGTCTGGTTTAACTATGGATATCGTCAGTATAATACAGGAACTGATATTGATATTTGTGGTTTTATGGCTGGGTCCAATCCAACTTCTATAGGGTTCAGTTCGACCCCATACGACCTATCATATGGAAGTAATAGAGATTGGTGTGGCTTCGGTCCTACTGGATATACAAATAATACAGTAAAAAATTATGTTAACCCTACCACTACAGGTGTAACTGCGATAGGAACGGCATTTAATTATTGCTATGATTGGAATGCCGTTGACGGAAATGGGGCTTTGTACGTACAGAATTATTGTAATTTAGCGGGTTCCAATTGTACATCATGTACTGTACCCTGCCCTACTAGCCTAACCACCCCTTTATGTTCTGCGAGTGTTTCATCTTGTAGGCAGGGTGGCGCGCCTTGGGCGTGTGTCTCTGGTATAGATCGTGCTTATGGTCTTAACGGTATTTCGCTTGGTACCGAACACTGTACTGCTGCTTCTTGCATCGATAGTTCCTTTGGTTTAGATCCTATTGAGCTATGGTCGCATAATGGTTATATACAAGAGGGTTTCTTAACCACAGGCGCGCCGCCATGTCTTACGACAGAGACCATTTCTAGTATGCAATTACCATCTTCATCAACTCCAAGTATATATAAAGATTGGGTTGATACTTCTCAGCAAGCATTAAGAGTGTATGGCATAGCAAATAATTATTCTTTAAAGTATTTGCAGACACCAATTACCGATCACTTTAACAATTCAAATTGTTCGCTTTCGGTATATGACTATCAAGCTGGTAATACACACTCCTCTTATAATTTAGCTTGCAAAGTAGGAGAAGTTAGTACAGGTATTATTGCGGTGAAAAATATATACATTGCCTTCATGAGTGGTACCACTAATCAGATCTGTACTACACCTTCTAGTACTCTAAGCGCTAAAGAAACTAATATCACAATTAATACACTTACACATCTTAATGCTTCAGATCCGGGAATGGCAACATTAAGATCTATACCTACTTATAATTTCCCAAATCTAGTTCCAGAAGCTACCGATTTATTTACCAATAGGCTTAATACTAGTTATGTGACAAATCTTTACGCAGACTTATTACCGTTACATCTCAGTAATGTGGATCTCAATTCCTTTGCAAGAGGTACCGATGGTAATAAATACGTTAAGACTAATACGGTTTCTATATCAGCTATATCGGCTTATTATTCTAATAATTCTGACTGCGCCAATGCTTAACTCAAAATAAGGTGAAATGACAATGATTGAACGATACATAATACTATTCACATCCCACAAATGTGACCCATGTGAAAAAGAACTTCGGAATTTAGCCAAATTTAAAAAACTTCGGGCGTTCCCAAAAGAAGAAAATAGATTCATTATAGTAAATATTCTCGATGTGGAGCATTCTATGTGGGTTGAACTATTTAGACCGATGACGACCCCGGAAATTAAAATAATAGATATAAAGGATTTAAAGGTCGAGGCGACATTTTCCGGAGTAGGGTGTGTTAACGCTGCATGGTCATATCTAGATATCCCTATACAGGGATCTTCGCCACAAAAAACCGGACTTAAACTCAATCGGTCTTTTCCACCGGAACAAAAACCCCCTAGAAGAGAAGAGCCACCAAACATTCAGGAAGAACCAGAACAATCGATTGGTAATGCAGAACATTCTACAGAGAATATTGATCCGGAAAATCTAGAAAAAGCAGCGGAAGCGGCAGAAATAGCAGAGAAGGAACGACAAGCATCAAATTCATCATCATGAATACAGAAAAATCGGAATTTGTCTCATTGAGAAGAGAGATGTGTTCGATCTGTGAGTTTAAAAAGAACGTTGGAGTTGATCTGTGTTCTAAATGCGGGTGTATCATAGAAGGTAAAATCAGATTAAAATCATCTACATGTCCTATAAATAAATGGGATAAAGTTTACAATTGAGAAATTTTTATATATAATAGAGAATATGACAGTATGATGTATATTTGAGATATGTTGGACGCGGGTGCGATTCCCGCCTCTTCCACCAATGGGAGAGAACAGTTTCGACAATGTGTTAACGATATATTGACTGTCCATCAAGAAAGATGTAAAAATCGAAAATATAAACGCAGAAGATAATTTTGCACTTGCTGCTTAGCCTCTAGGTTAAAACGCGGAGTCTGATCCACTTGGCAACAGAACGGATCAATTTTGTTGTTTAATAATAAAGGTAGAAAATGAAAAATATATTAGTTTTGATTTTAGCAATGTTTGCTTTAACTACATCCAGCGCAGTAATGTCTGGTGATGCTTTCGACATTCAGATGAAGGATGCTGGGTTTCGGTGGACACAAGATGCGGATGCAATGAATGATTTTTGGTCTGGTTCTCAAAATTCCAATTCCCTAAGACTATTTACCAATGCCTATATTGGCACTGCAAAAGTTCATGAGGTTGGAGTAATGTATAACCGTTTCAATATGTCTGGTCCTTGGGACGTATTTCAAGGCACTGATCAACATATTGAAAATGTAGCTGTAGAGTATAGATATAATTTTAAATAGGAAACTATATCTCTTGATTGGGGTGTGAAAACCCCAATTTACTATCAACTGGAGTAAATTATGAAAAAAGTAATAATAATATGTTCGATTATGTTTATATCGGGATGTTCTACAATAGATACAATTAAGTTGACCGCATCTCATGCTGTGAACAAATATTGTTCTGTTCCTGAAGCTGGTAGAAATGCACTTAGAAGAGGACTAAATGAATCTCTTGCACCGCATTCTATTAAAGTAACCTGCGGGGAATAATATGCTAGATTCAGGGTTTTCTAAATCGAATGCAGAATTCTTTTCCGAATTGTCAATGAATGCTTATCTTGGAGTTTCTGAATTTTCTGATATATATTCTGATAATTTCGACATTAAGTTTTTTAATTCTGGATCTACACAATGTTATGCCCTATGGGATGATAACGATTTAATCTATGCATTTCGAGGCACCGAACCAAAAAAATTATCTGATATTAAAACTGATATCAGATTTCGTAAAACAGAAGCCTCCGATGAATCTTCTGGTAGAGTTCACCGAGGATTTAAAGATGGTCTTGATTTAATTTGGGATGATTTTCTTGATCATTTTGAAAGCTATTCTTCCATGGAAGGTATGTTTCATCGTAAATTAGAAAAGAATAAAAATATATTTCTCACTGGTCATTCCCTTGGTGCTGCCCTAGCAACCATTGCAGCTGGAAGACTCGGTGACGAAAATGTAATTGGATATACATACGGATCACCGAGAGTAGGTAATTCGGAATTTCGTGAAGCGTTTCGTCCAAAATTCTACAGATTTAGAAATAACAACGATATCGTAACTCGGCAGCCACCCGAATTCATTGGGTATACTCATATTGGTCATCTAAATTATTTTGATAGAAAGGGCAATCATGTACACGGTTTCAGTAGATGGTACATGTTTAAACAATATCTCATTGGTATGCTGGTAGGACTTAAAAACTTCGAGATTGATTCATTCTGGGATCACTCGTCTGTTAAATATCACAAACTCTGTAAGAAATTTAATTCCCAAGAATAGTTTACAATATTGGGGGAAATGTAGTATAATGTAATTATTGAATCTGACAAGGGTATGTGACTATATGCAAAACTTTAAATTGATTTCTACCAGATCTAATAGAATCCTAGCAGAAAAGGTAGCAAAGAAACTTAATGCAAGATTAGCTAAAATGCATATTCGGGATTTTCCTGATTCCGAAATATACGTTGAAATAAAAGAAAATATACGAAGGGAAGAAATTTTCCTTATCGCTGGGTTTTCTACAGACTCAAATAAGAATAATGACATACTTGAACTTATGTTAATTATTGATGCCGTTCGTCGATCAAACCCCTCCAAAATAAATGTCATATTCCCTTATTATCCTTACGCTCGTCAGGATAGAAGAACTAATCGAAGTCCCATATCAGGTAAAGTGATTGCTAATATGCTTTGTCATACTGGTATAAATTCTGTCATTTGCATGGATCTTCATTCACTTCAGACACAGGGATTCTTTAACAACAATGTGGTATGTGAACATATATCTGCTCTGAAAACTATGAGGGATTCTATTGTTGATGCCATTGCTCCTTCTACCTGGGATGTTGTAGTTTCATCGGATGTGGGTGGTACTTCTAGGGCTCGATATTTTTCCAATTTATTAGATCTTCCTATAGCTATTATTGATAAGAGAAGACCAGAGCCTGGTATATCAAAAGTCATGAATGTTATAGGGAATGTTACCGACAAAAAATGTGTTATAGTAGATGATATGATTGACGGAGGGGGTACACTGGTCGGTGCTGTAGAGGCATTAGAAAAATCTGGATCTAAATCTGTTGATGCTATATCTATTCATGGTGTATTTTCGGGAAAGGCAATACAGCGAATTAAGGATTCCAATATAGGGAAGGTATATATATCTGATTCCATTGAGCAAGTAAAAGATCTCCCAGATAAAATTGAAGTTATTAGTATCGAAGATTTATTATCTGAAACTATAAGAAGATTTTATAATGGGGAATCGCTGAAGGCATTAGTATCTTGAGGGATATTATAACAGTATTAATAGCTTCGGCAATGATAATATACATATTATCTCTTGGAGTTATAGAATTAATCCACATTATTATTAATATAATTGAATAAGGAAAATTATGAGTTATACAGTATACGAACCAACAATATCAAGACTTCAGCGATGTGATTTAACAGTACCCGGATCTAACCCTAAGATGTTTGAGAAAGCATTAAATTCCGATGCAGATTTTGTATTCCTAGATTTGGAAGATTCTGTTGCAACACCAGATAAGATACAGGCTCGTCTAAATGTGATCGATGGTGTTAATAATCTAGATTGGAAAGGTGCAAACAAAACTATATGTGTTCGTATCAACGGACTCGAAACTGGTTATTGGTTAGATGATGTAATACAGTTGGTTGAACATTGCGGGGAAAAATTAGATACTATATTAATACCAAAGGTAGGTGTATTTGATGATATATACATGGTTGAATGTATTATTAATACCCTCGAAATAAAACACGATCTCTATCAGCACATTCAGTTAGAGTGCTTAATAGAAACCGCTCTTGGTATGTCTAATGTTGATGAGATTGCAAGGAAGAGTGTTAATTCTAGATTAGAATCCATGCATTTTGGTGTTGCTGATTATGCTGCATCTACTCGAGCAAGGACCACCAATATCGGTGGACTCAATGAGAATTATCCCGGCGATCAATGGCATTCCGCATTATCTAGAATGGTGGTTGCATGTAGGGCATACGGTCTCAGACCCGTAGATGGTCCATACGGTGATATTAAGGATACAGAGGGATATGTACTTGCCGCTAAACGTGCCGCAGCTCTAGGATGTACTGGTAAGTGGGCAATTCATCCATCACAAATACCACTTGCAAATGAAGTATTTACACCATCGAAAGAAGAAGTTACCACAGCAGAAAGAATACTTGATGCATTATATAAAGCATCTAAAGCAGGGCAAGGTGCTGCATCTCTTGACGGTAAAATGATAGATGTTGCATCAGAGAAAATGGCAAAGAATATATTAGAAACAATTAATATTATTAATTCTAGAGCAAACAAATACGAAGAGTGAGGTGAATTATGAGTAAACGATATAAACCATTCAAGAGTAATGCAATGACTGCTAGGGGTAAACCTCTAGCAAAACAAACTGGGCATGGAACCTATACTAAAAAACGACATCCCACAGCTAAATGGGTGAGGAATGTGGTATTATAATGGCTTCAGATCATAAATTAAACATCCCAGATGATACAGTGATTGATTGGAAAGGGGTTAGAGATGATTGGGTCGAGAATGAACTGTATAAACCAGAAATAGACTTTAAAACAGATTCTGAATACGTGAGAATGTATGGATCTGACCCTAAGTTTAAGTATAATTATTCTGAGCTGTCAACACTAACAGAAATCAAAGAATATATTGAATCGACATATTCTGAGCATTACACCAACCAAAATAATGAGGTTCAAACCCTAGATGTATGGAAGGCACGTGGGTCTATGACAGATTCTTGTATTGATACCACTATTAAATATCTCATGCGATACGGGAGAAAAGATGGTAAAAATAAAAAGGATCTTCTCAAGGCTATTCATTACCTAGTGTTAGCTCTTGGCAATGAAAGAAATTGATATAGCAGAGTTTAAATGTCCGTGTGATGAGGGTAAACCCGGATCTTTTGTTAGATTTTATTCCCTCTCTAAAATTAGATGTCCGCATTGTCTAAGATGGTTTAAATTAGTGGGTATGACAAAAATACAGCATCAAAGGTGAAATAAATGAAAATAAATTGAAATAATTGTTTACTTCTCTGTACTATTGTGGTATAATATGTGTATAAATTGATAAAAGGTGTATATATATTATGAATAAATCGTTACTTTCTAAGTTAATGGCTCGGGAGGATTTGGAGGTAATTGAGGGAAACTTCAAAACCGCCTCCTTTGATCCAGCGAACCGAATACTTAGATTACCTATATTGAAGGAAGAATATTCTGACGCTTATCCCCTCTTTATTGGGCATGAGGTTGGTCATGCTCTTTATACCCCCGATATTTTCTCTCACGATTCAGAGGCATTTCCCAAAATTGTTGATATTCCTCATTCTATTTTGAATATTGTCGAAGATGTTCGTATTGAACGAATGATTCGAGAATTTTATCCGGGATTAATTAATGATTTCGTTAGAGGTTACAAACGTCTTATGGCGGATAACTTCTTCGGAATTAAAGATGTCGATCCAAATAAACTCAGTTTCCTTGATAGACTTAATCTTAAAGCTAAATTGAATAATTCAATTGACCTTGAATTTTCTTTCGCTGAATCTGTTATGATGGCAAAGGTTTTTGAAATTCAAACTTTTGATGATACTATTTCAGTTTCTCGAGAGTTAATGGACTTCATCTCAAAAGAAGATGAGGAATCTAAAAAAGAGGAATACTCAGAGGATTCAGAATCTGAAAATGAAGAAGGAGAAGATTCTGGTTCAGAAGAAGGGGATTCAGAAGAAAGTGAAGAAGGAGAAGATTCGGATTCAGAAGAAAGTGAAGAAGGAGAAGATTCTGAAGAAAATCAAATGGTTCAACAGAGAGATGATGATATCCCACCCGATGACTATGAAGCGGAAGATGAAGCTCTCACCGGAGATAACAATCTCTATGATTCTGTTACCGATCAAAATTTCAGAAACAATGAAAGCAAATTAACCCATTCTGACTCCGAAATAACCCAAATTAAATTTACTAAAAAACAATTAAAGGAAGAATGGTTATATTCAGAGAAGGATTTTGAAAAATCTTTAGAATATGTTATGAAAGATTATTCCGAAGAATATACAGGACTTCGAAATGAATATTCCTCAGAATATAAAGAATTTATTTCGGATATTAAACCAGCAGTTAATGCGATGGTTCAACAATTTGAACTTCGTAAATCTGCAATGGAATCTAGAAAAATTAAAGAATCCACTTCAGGTTCAATTGACGTTAATAAACTCTGGAAATATAAATTAGACGATCGTATTTTTAAAACCGTTCTAAATATGCCAGATTCTAAAAATCACGGTCTCATTATGTACATTGATTTTTCAGCTTCTATGGCTATCAGACTCCACGAAACTGTTAAACAATCGATTATATTATCGATGTTTGCTAAAAGAATTAATATTCCTTTTGAACTATATTCTTTTACAACTAACAGTGAAAAATATAGATCCTGGAGAGGAGAAGATAATAAATCTAAATATGATACTCACAATTGGGCAGTTAATTTGGTTAAGATCGGAGACTCTAAATGGTCAACCCCCAAATTAAATAAAATGTTTGAGAGAGTTATGTTTTCATCTGTTATTACTTCTGCTCCTCATAAACCATATGATCATAATGATAATAAATGGTCCCGTCATAGATGGGCGATAGAGCCTGCATTTAGACTTGGAGGTACACCGCTCGTTGAAACCTCGGCAGTTTCTCTTCTTATGATTGATGATTTTCTCAAAAAAAATAGAGTTGATAAACTCAATGTTATCTTTTTAACTGATGGTGATGCACAAGATGTGAGAGTTACTTCCTCTGATAATACTTCTAGATTTGGATCAGCTAAAGCTAAAACCTTTATCGTTTCTGTTGAGGGTCATCCCAATATAGAAATTCCTTATCCTGATTATTATAGTTACATGCCAAAGATCATTAATAATAAAATATTCGAAAGAATTCGTCAGAAATATAATTTGATTGGATTCTTCTTAACTTCAAAAAGAATTGATGTTGATAAAAGTGGTTATTCAGTCTCAAGCAACAATGCTGGTTATGATCATTATATCGTAGTTCACGATAAGAGACTCAATGCAGAGGAGGAAGAATTTTCAACTGAAGCAAAGGGTGATGTTATTGATAAAAAAAGACTTACAACAATTAAACGGGATTTCAAAAAGTTCCAAAAGAATAAGAAAATGAACAAGCTAATTGCTCAAGAGTTTGCTAGATTGGTAGCCTAATTATAAAGGAGGATTTACATGACAAATAGATATTTTTGTACCGTGATAGATGAAATGCGAGCTTGTTATAAAACACGAAACTTTTCAATTGTTATGGGATTACTAGAGGAACTACAGAGCATTGGTAATCGTATGGAGGCCAAGTGCGGGGACATATCGGATCGTAATAATTATTTGGATGAAGTGAAAAAATTAAAACAGGAAATTAAATCTCTTAAAAGAAAGCGTGATAAATTGAAAAGAAAGGTTGAGGAAATATGATCCCTAAATCTGGAATGTTATCAGTTCCTTTAATGAATGAGGATGGTAAACTTTCTGGTAAAATCGAGTGTATTTCTTGGAGTGATTACAAGAAATGCGGTTATAAAATGGACGAGAAATACACCTTCATTCAAGATAATACCGTTGAGGTTATCGAAGGAAATGCTACAATATTAAAGGGAGTTTTATAGGTGACATATATAATTATGAGATTGGGAAATGCATTTGCATGATGGAATTATAAACGGGAAGGGTATGACGGCAAAGAATGATATAACTGGGGATAAGCTTCAGTCAAAAATAACAAATAAAAAATTTAGAGATAATTGGGATAATATCTTCTTTTCAATGAAAAATAAAGAAGAACAGATAGAAAAGAGGAAAAATAAAAAGAATGAAGAGTGCGATTAAAAAATCCCTTATTGCGGGGGTTATGACAATGACAATACCACTAATCATATTCGTTGGAGTATGGTTAATATTAAATTTAGCAAATTAATTACAATTACGAGGTCAAAAAATACATATGGAAAATTTGGGTAGAGTGAGAACTTTAGAAAAGGATTGGAGAGAGAATGAACGATGGAATGGTATCTCCAGACCCTATTCGGCTGAAGATGTTATTAGATTGAGAGGTTCGATGGATGAAGAGTATACTATGGCTTCTCTGGGATCTGAAAAACTTTGGGATTTAATTAACGAAGATGGATATGTTAATTCTATGGGGGCTATAACTGCCGGTCAGGCAATGCAACAGGTCAAGGCTGGAATTAAAGTTATATATTTATCAGGATGGCAAGTAGCAGCGGATGGTAATTCCAGCGAAACTATGTATCCAGACCAATCGCTCTACGCATATAATTCAGTACCACAGATGGTTAAGCGTATCAATAATACGTTTCGTCGAGCAGATGAAATTCAATGGGCAAAGGGATCGAAGGAAGTAGATTATTTTGCTCCTATTATTGCTGATGCCGAGGCTGGGTTTGGTGGAGTTCTTAATTCCTATGAACTTACCAAATCAATGATCGAGAATGGTGTAAGTGGTATACATCTCGAAGATCAATTATCATCTGCCAAAAAATGTGGTCACATGGGTGGTAAAGTGTTGGTTCCAACTCAGGAAGCAATCCAAAAACTGGTATCCGCAAGATTAGCATCAGATGTTATGGGTGTACCAACTATTATCGTAGCTAGAACCGATGCTAATGCAGCAACCCTATTAACCTCCGATATAGATGTTCGTGATAAGGAATTTGTTACAGGTGAGCGTACTGAGGAAGGATTCTATAGAGTTAAATCTGGAATCGATCAAGCCATTTCAAGAGGATTGGCATATGCACAGTATGCTGATATGCTCTGGTGTGAAACTGCTGTACCTAATCTTGACGAAGCACAGAAATTTGCAACTGCAATACATCAGCAATATCCTGGCAAGTTGCTTGCTTACAACTGTTCACCATCATTCAATTGGAAAAAGAATTTAGATGATGAAACCATAGCACATTATCAGAAACGCCTAGGTGAGATGGGATTTAAATGGCAATTCATTACCCTTGCTGGTATTCATGATATGTGGCATTCTATGTTTGAGTTATCGAAGGATTATGTTGAGAGGGGTATGACTGCTTATGTTGAGGGAGTTCAAGAACCAGAATTCGCATCTCTTAAAGATGGATATACATTTGCAAGACATCAAGAGGAAGTTGGTGCTGGATATTTTGATTTAATTACCAATACTATACAAGGTGGGAAATCATCTACTACTGCTATGGATGGCTCAACCGAAGAGGAACAATTTTAGAGGAATATTATGTCAAATTTTAGATTATCGTCAAGAAGTTTAGGTAGATTAGAAGGCGTTGATGAACAGCTGGCATCGTGTGTTCATAGAGCTATCACATTAACTAAAATTGATTTTGGTGTATCTGAGGGGGTTCGGTCTCTTGCTAGGCAAGAAGAACTTTTTAATAAAGGTGCATCAAAAACTATGAAATCAAATCACCTTACGGGGAAAGCAGTTGATCTTGTAGCTTATATTGGGTCACAGGTTTCTTGGGAACTAAAGGTCTATGATGATATTGCAGAGGCTATGAAAGAATCTGCAATTGAAGTCGGTATACCACTTAGATGGGGTGCAGCATGGCACCTCAACGATATCAGAGCATGGAATGCTCCAATGGAATCCCTAATGACATCATATATAGATCTTCGTAGAAATCAGGGTCGAAGACCTTTCATTGACGCACCACATTTCGAAATTCGTATGTAATAATCGGAGAATATAATGCCTGCATTTGATTGTAATTTATCTTATATTCGAGAATATTCTGAATTAAGTATATCAGATGTTTCTATAGTTGGTGGTAAAAATGCTTCACTGGGGGAAATGTATTCTGAACTCACTGAATCGGGTATTAATGTACCGAATGGATTTGCCATAAAGGTAGATGGTTATACTGATTTTATTGAACATAATCAACTAGAACATAAAATTGAAGATATATTAGAGAATGTTGATATTGATGATATAGACTCATTATCAGAAATAGGTAAAACCATTAGGTCATGGTTTATTAATGGAGAGATGCCACCGCGTTTAGAATTCGAGATCCTTCAAGCATATCATGAACTTGGTGGGTCTGTAGCTATCAGATCTTCCGCAACTACAGAAGATTCATTATCAAATTCATTTGCTGGTCAACTGGATACATATCTCAATGTATTTGGTGCGGTTGATGTTATACATGCATGTAAACTCGTATTCGCTTCATTATTTACAGACAGGATTATATCATATAGAATATGTAATGGATATTCCCATAGGGATGTAAAAGTTTCAATTGGTATTCAGAAAATGGTTCGATCTGATAGGGGTACCGCAGGTGTTATGTTTACTCTCGATACCGAATCAGGATTTGATGATGTGGTATTTATCACCGGTGCATACGGACTTGGTGAGAACGTGGTATCTGGTAATGTCAATCCAGATGAATTTTATGTATTCAAACCAACTCTCAAGGATGGATATAAATCTATTATACAAAGACAGCTTGGTACCAAATTAGTCAAAATGATTTATTCTGAGTCTAATAGGACGAATAATATTGAAGTTGATAAATCCCTGCAGCAAGAATTTTGTTTAAGTGATGAGGAAGTTATATCATTAGCTAAATCTGCAGTAATCATTGAAGACCATTATTCTAAGAAATATGGTAAAAAGACTCACATGGATATAGAGTGGGCAATTGACGGTATTACCAATGAAATCTTTATAGTTCAATCTAGACCAGAAACTGTTCATTCTGTGGATTCTCCTTGTTCTGATGAGGTGTTTAAATTAGAACGAACATCCTCTGTAATTACTACAGGTAAACCCATTGGATCTAAAATTGGTTCAGGAAAATCATCTATAATTAATGATGTGTCTGATATGAATCAATTCAATGAGGGGGATATACTCGTAACTGATATAACCGATCCTGATTGGGAACCAATAATGAAAAAATCCTCTGGTATTATTACCAATCGAGGAGGTAGGACTTGCCACGCAGCAATTATAGCAAGAGAACTTGGTATACCAGCCGTGGTGGGATGTGATGATGCTACCTCAGTTATAGGAAATGATGAGGAGATAACAATATCTTGTGCTGAAGGTGAAATAGGATATGTTTACGATGGACTCCTACCATACACCACAGAGAAAATAGACTTTTCTTCATACCAGAAAACAAAAACAAAATTAATGCTTAATCTTGGTAATCCAGATATGGCATTTAAAATAGCTAAGTATCCTAATGATGGTGTTGGACTTGCAAGACTTGAATTTATTATTAATTCTCGGATTGGTATACACCCTAACGCCATACTAGATCATGCACTATTATCTGAGGAGATGCATGATCACATAACGGAAAAAACAATTGGGTATTCACGACCAACAGAATTTTATAGAAGTAGACTGGCAGATGGTATTGCTACCATTGCGGCTTCGGTATATCCCAAACCAGTTATATTCAGATTATCCGATTTTAAAACTAATGAATATGCTCACCTCTATGGCGGGGATCTCTATGAACCAGAGGAAGAAAATCCTATGCTCGGATTTAGAGGTGCATATAGATACAATTCCCCAGAATTTAAACTTGCATTTGAGTTGGAATGCTCTGCAATAAGAAAAGTTATCCTAGAGTATGGATTAAATAATATACAAGTTATGGTTCCTTTTATTAGAACTGTAAATGAAGCAAAAAATGTAATACAATTATTAGGGGAGAACGGAATAAAATCTGGTCAACATGGTATTAAAATTATATTCATGTGCGAAGTTCCAAGTAATGCATTATTGGCGGATGAATTCTTAGAATACTGTGATGGATTTTCTATAGGATCTAATGACTTAACTCAATTAACTCTTGGGGTTGATAGAGATTCGTCTAATATTAACGGATGTGACGAGAGGAACGGAGCAGTGCTCAAATTAATGGAAATGGCAATAACATCATGCAAGAGGCATGGTAAATATATTGGGATCTGTGGGCAAGCACCATCAGATTTCCCAGAAATAACATCATGGTTGGTTAATCAGGGGATTGATTCGCTATCACTTAACTACGATTCTATTTTGACAATGAACAACGTTGTTCATTCCGTAGAATCAGAAATATTAGAATTATAGGATGCAATTTATGAAAAGACTAATAATTTGGCTAATTATGGGATTAGTTATTATCTCTTTCCTTGGGAATTCTAAAAAGGGGCAGATAGGATCGGAAGTATCATATGCTAAATTTATAGATTTAGTCAATGATAAGGTTGTAAAAAAAGTTGTAGTAGATGATAAAACCGTTGTTGGGGAATATTATGACGGTGGAAAATTTATAACATATGCTCCCAATGATCCTCACATGGTAGATGATCTCCTCAAGAATGGTGTGGATGTCATTGCAAATCCACCAAAGGAAGGTTCTCTTTTCCTCAGCATATTCATTTCGTGGTTTCCTATTTTATTATTGATAGGGGTATGGATATGGTGGATGAAACGACAAGGTGGCGGTGGTGCTGGTAAATTTGTAGGAAAGAATAAAGCTAAGAAACTCGAACAATCAAGTGGGAAAGTTACTTTCTCTGATGTCGCAGGGGTAGAAGAAGCTCTTGATGAGGTTTCTGAGATGGTAGATTTTCTTAGAAACCCACCAAAATATGTAAGACTTGGTGCAAAAATACCGAAGGGTGCATTGATGGTTGGTCCACCAGGCACAGGTAAAACCTTACTTGCTCGTGCTATTGCCGGTGAAGCAGATGTTCCGTTCTTTTCAATAAGCGGTTCTGATTTTGTAGAAATGTTTGTGGGTGTTGGTGCTTCTAGAGTTCGAGATATGTTCTCTGAAGCAAGAAAATCTAGTCCATGTATTATATTCATTGATGAAATTGATGCAGTAGGAAGACAGCGTGGAGCGGGTCATGGTGGGGGTAATGATGAGAGAGAACAAACCCTAAACCAATTATTAGTTGAAATGGATGGGTTCGATGATTCGGATGGAATCATTGTACTCGGTGCAACCAATAGAGCAGATGTTCTAGATAAGGCATTATTAAGACCCGGAAGATTTGACAGAGAAATTAATGTTGGACTCCCTGATGTCAAGGGTCGTGGTCAAATACTTCAAGTACATATGCGAAGGGTGCCAATATCCGATGATATTAAACTTGAATACATTGCACAGGGTACTACTGGATTCAGTGGTGCTGAACTGGCAAATCTCATTAATGAAGCTGCTCTTTTTGCCGCAAAAGAGAATAAAGAAAACGTCTGTATGGCAGACTTAGAAAGGGCAAAAGATAAACTCATTATGGGGGTGGAAAAGAAAACCATGATAATGGGGGAGGATGAGAAGAGAATGACAGCATATCATGAGGCTGGTCATGCCATTGTAGGTAGATTGACCGAAACTCATGATCCAGTTTATAAGGTATCTATTATGCCGAGAGGTAGAGCTCTCGGGGTTACTATGTTCCTACCAGAAAAGGATTCTTATTCCGCATCAAAAGAAAAATTAGAATCACAACTTCAATCATTATATGGAGGTCGTATTGCAGAAGAATTAATTTACGGTAAAGATAAAGTTA
>Ga0209494_1000104_pt1 | contig 37774 bp, 34 predicted proteins | sample EN1Hudseemescosm_FD_184628 | JGI IMG/M metagenome (GOLD analysis project Ga0209494, IMG submission 184628) | Methane-oxidizing microbial communities from mesocosms in the Hudson Canyon - EN1B Hudson Canyon (SPAdes) (version 2) | ecosystem: Environmental > Aquatic > Marine > Cold seeps | place... | reverse complement strand
TGGCATAACCATCTCTTATTTTTAATGAATAAGGAGGCTAGCAGTTTCAAAAAATCAATGCGTCAATAAGGCAATTATTGATCGTGAACACCCATTCGCAAGCCACACAAAAAGTGTTCACGATCAGATGCGGTTAGGTGTTCACGTTCGATAAGAATCCGTGTTCACGATGCTTGCGAATGGGTGTTCATGATGGGTGCGAATATGCACTTACTTAATAAGTTAGATGGAAATGAAAAATACTGTACTTATTTTTAGTTTGATTGTTATTTTTTATAAGAATTTTAGTTTAGTAAGTTAAGCGCTTAAGAGATTTAAGCAAACCATTAAATGCATCATAAACACTGAAAGGTATCGCCATGTTAACAACACATATTAAACAAACCATTATTCATAAGATTTTATCGAAAAGTGCAAGTTATTTACGTAAAGCTGCTGACTCAACACAGCCTGAACAAGTTAACGTTTATGTAGATTTAGATAACCTCTTGGGGAACTTTAAAGATAAGGATAAACTTTTATACAAAAACATCACTTTTAATATCGATAGTGTATTAATCGAAATTGCAAAGGACTACTTAAATCAACGGGTAGTGATCTATGTTTATGGAAATTTAAAGTACCACCAATTAATTGAGAAAACGATTCCTACTCCGAATGGAGAAATTATCTATAAAGATATGCCAGTCCTTACCAGCCATGGAAAAACAACTACAGATATGCTTATGGGAGTTGATATCCTAGAGCAGGCGACTAGCTATGTTCGTTGCGCTCTAGTAACTAATGATGTTGATTTTAAACATGTCATTCAATCCTTGAATAAACAAGGAACTCCTGTTGACTTGATTAAATATGGGTATACCCATTATCAACTGGATAACAGTGCAGATAGCGTGAAAGACGGTTTTAAATACTTAATTCGCTCATCTTCTGATAATAAATTGATTGCTACCTATTTATTAAAGCAAGCGATCCATGACGCTAAAAATATATGCCCTGCGAGTATCGCTCTAAAAAAATTAGAGCATTTTGCAAGTAATAATTGGCAGGGTTTTAATTCTTTTGCAGGTTTTGTTGGGTCACTTAGCATTACCAACTTAAAAATTATTCCAACTAATGGCAGTAGCTTCACCATTGAAGAACAGCTTAGAAAAGAACCAGAACCAATTAAAATCAGTGCTAATTCCATAGAGGAGGTCATGGCAGGCAAGTTAACTAAAATGAACATTCCGAACTTGGATGAAAATACTTATGACACCTTATTTGATCAGTTAAATGACTGTAACCCTGGGGCTCCCTTAGCGATTACAGTTAAACGAATATATAAAAAATGTCACCAAGCAGGGCTAGATATTGGCCGAACTCAAATCAAGCAGATTATTAGTCAAATACGCCCCTACTTGAATAAACCGAATACTAAAAATGCGAATAGAACAGACATCCTAAAGCATAAATATTTAGAATCAATTTTAAAGAAAGCAGCGGTTAATTTTAATGATTTTCTGAATGATGAGGAGAGAGATTATATGACATCAAGAGTTCTAGGGTAACGACAGAGTACGATCAGTAGTAAATATATACCCATAAAGTCAGTAGATTCATGCTCTAAGCAATCAGTTTTACTGGTTGCTTCTTTACCCAAAAAAATATTTTCACAAGTAGTGTTATTTAATTCAAATTGTAACGTTAATAAGAGTAAGGAAGAGATGATGAAAGAATAATTCACCTGACTTATATCGCTAGAGTGTTTTTATTTTATTTTATTTTTGTTACTTTTCTGAGAAATCGGACTTAATAGTATTGAGAGCAAATAACTGCTCCATTTAATTTTTTACAACTTAATGGTATTCATTATGAAAAAAAATACACCTAAGGTTACGGCAACCTTCAAAAAATGCCCTCTTCGTCTTGCAATGGCTGCGGTACTTATCATCAGCCCATTAACAGTAGTACAAGCAGCATTTTTGGTGGACAACAGCCCGATCAAGCCAGGGGAAATTAATAAAACCCATTTAACAGTGATCGAGAAATTTAAAAGTAGTATTACTCAGAGAATAGAGGCTGCTGATAAATATAATAAACTCACTAAAAATGAGAAAGAGATATTGCTAAAGTGTGCGGATGATGCAATCTGCCAAATTGACCGCTTAAATTTATCAGCGTCTACCAATGATGCCTATGCAAAAGCTCTCGATAAACAGTATAAAGATTTAGTCAGTTTAGAACATTCTGACCTTACACTATTGTTAGAAGCTGCGAATAAGAAAGAATCTGATGCGTATGCTAATTTTGATTTAAAAAGAAAACAATTCCAAAAGGCATATGATAAGTCTAAGGACTTGTTAGCTACTTTTCGTAAATCTACAAGTGTTGAAGAGTTTAAAAGTAACCTTAATTCAGATCAGCTAAGTGCCTTGGAAATATTTGGGGATGAAATTTATAAAAATGAAATCCTGTTAGATGACTTAAAGCAATATACCTTATCTCAGAAACATTTCAAAAGAATGATTACTGCCAGAAAGTCACATCTACATAGCTACGCAAATCAAGTTAATGTTCTTGCTAATCGTCTCCATGGCTATGCTGAAATACAGCTTTCTACAGCAAACAAAGTCGCCTATAAGGAAATACTTAGATTTACCGATGAATCCTTCAATAAAGCATTCGGTGAGTTACAAGGCGTTACCAATACTGTATCTGTTCCCTTCATGCCGAATATACCAGGATATCGCTTTGATGAAACCAAGATATCGACCCCAAAATATAACGGTGCCTTACCCTTCCTAACTGACGGCTCACTATCGTCTATTGAGAAGCTATTATCGTGGAATGGTGAATAAAAATGAAAAATTTAGTCATTAAGCTAAGAAATTCGGATTATTTACCCTTATTGTTAGCTGCCGTAATACTGATAGTACTCGCTTTTGTTTATATGCAACAAGATAAAGTGCCTTTAACCGAGAGCCAGAAACTACACCTAATATTACAGGACCTCGAGCAAGAGTCATCTAATATTAGATCGATTATTTCCATAGAGAAAGCAGCAGGAGAAAATCATCATGGAAACTAAACAAGTTTTACTTAGTACCATTACTTTTTCTTTATTACTAGGGAGTCAACAGACTCTGGCTTTTGATAGGGACAAGCTGATTTCAGCGGCAAGACAGATCGAAGTCTCTAGTCAATCCCCCGCCTCAAAGGAGGCAGATGAAGAGAATGTTATTAGTACCCCTCGGATACAAAAGCAGGTCTATGCCCCCCCAGTTCATAAAGCGGGCGTACTGCCTAAAGCAACAAGGCAAGAAGCTGAAGCATTTTTGAAGCTTTTGGGTAAGCGAAATATACATATAACGAACAACCCTCAAGCTTTTCAACTATCAGTTGATAATTTGATTAAAGCATTTCCAGCGACTCAAAAGTCAGCTGATAATAAAGCTAAAACAGTGGAATTACCAACAGATTAAGGGACTGGAAAATAACAGGCCACTAACCATAGTGGCCTGTTAAATAAGTCATGAAGAATAAGAAACTGAAATTAATATTATTTATCTGTTATTTCATTCTAAAAAAAGAGTTATAGAGGGTAAGAGGGAAGTAATCAGGTCTCTCTTAAACAATCATTAAAGCAAACCTAAGTTTGCTTTATCTATTACAACTAACCAATATTACGGTGATGATAATGGCTTACTACTCCTACTTCGCATATTTTGTAATGCTCATAACCCTGCTACTCTCCATCCGGTTCTCTATTGAGGCACTTCTTTTTAGGAGAGCTCTACGAGAGCAATATAAGCATAATGCCAACAATATTAAAAGAGGAATACCTAGAATACTTTTAGCCTCTGAAAGCATTCCTATTAGATATTATATTAATGCTTACAAAAAACAAGGTCAGTTACCTTTACAGGACCAAATTGATTTGCTGTTTGCCCCATTTATTTTAAAACTAAACTCAATTAAGGCTATTGCTCCTGCTTTAGGTTTATTTTTTACAGTTCTCAGTATTATTTTTTCCTTTAGTATATTTGCAGAGAGTGGGGATATTAAGGAAATGTTTTCTGCACTAGCTACGGGGCTTGGTACAACTGCCTTAGGAGCATTAACTATCGTACTCACCAAGATCATTATCGATAGAGTTATTCTGCCATGCTCATTAGAAACACTTGAAATATTCCATCAACAAAAGTCGTTACTAGTGAAAGAACACCCATTGAAAAGATCAGATAACCGGAGTGAAGTAAATGAATAGATTAACTCAAATTTCACACGATGATGATAGTCAGGGACTCTTATTTGCTGATCTTTTTGCAGCATTACTTATGACAATTATTGTATTAGTGAATGTACACACCTCGGCGACTACAGCCCCAAAGAATACGTCCGAGTCAGGTAAAAATGATGCACAAGCACACTTGATTTACTTGCAGGTTGGTAATCAAGTCAGTGTAGATAAGTTATCAAATCCACCTATTTTGATAAGCCAATTAATACAGCAATTGAAGAATGAAGAATCTAGAGTTGAGGTAGTCGTCAGTACACAAAACAACGGCCAGGAAATCTTCATTTTATTTTCTGCGCTAGATGCTGCTGGCATTGATTACAGCTACTCACAAATTAATTAAAAGGATACTCACTATGAAACAATCATTAATTAACCACCCACAAAGAACAGCCTTATATGGTGCAATTTTAATTATTGCTCCACTCGCTTTAATTATTTATGAGAATCTGGCTTCCCATAATGGGCACCCATCCGTAATAAACGCCATTTCAGAGATAATTACCAATAATAACCCTGAAAAACAAGAGGATATACCTCTTACCGAAACTAAAAAAATAGTAAAGAAAAGTTTGAAAAAAATTAATATTAAGGCAAGCAATCCTGAGACTACTACAGCTAAGACTAAAGATGATAAACGTTTTGTTTCACTGCAGAAAAAACCTCCCTCGGCTGTCCAAAAGGTACTGGATAAAACTGAAAATAAGGCTTTATCTGTTGGCAATAATATAAAAGGTTCTGTTGACCTACCTAATTTAATACTTGAAGGTGAGCTCTCAGAAGAAGTATTGGGCTTGCTTTTAAAGCATGCCCAAGCATATATCATAGTTAATCAGACACATTATTACGATATAAAAAAGAATGATAGTTTATGGGGAGGTAGTTTTAATATATTGCAAGACTCTGATATTGAAATGCTAAGTAATCGAAATTTCAATTTACCAACTGAATTATCTTCTAAGTTAGACACGCGGTATCAATTAGCAATGCTTGGGGTTGCACATGAATCAAAATATAGCTTGCGCTTTACCAGGAAAGTAAATCATCACCTTGTAAAAGTTCAATTATCAGCACAGGAAAAGGCTTCCTCTCTCCTTGAAGAAACAACCTTTATCATGGCTATTGAAAATGGTCATGTTACGTTTACTTTGATTTAAATCCTTAAAAGATAATCATATTTTGTTTATCAACATACAAATTATAAGCCATAAAAAATAATTTCTTGTGCAGTGGTATTTTTTACAATTTTTGATGTTTATATCAATGATAGCAAATGCTCTCACACTCTTTAATAACACAAGTGGAATTCATTATGAATATTATTCAATCAGTTATATCAGGTGCACTATTTTTAATTTTGATGTTTATCAGCATCAAGATGGACTTTACAGCGGTACAAAATTTATTAAGTAACCTCCATGAGATACCTTACATAGAGCTTTGGCCAATAATGGTCAGTTTGACACTGGCGCTTCTAAAATTAATACTTTTTTATACAATTATAAAATCATCAACACGGCATATTAAAGTGCTATGGAAGCAATACATAATGTTCATTTTGCTAATAATTAGTACCCTTTTATTGTCCCCTAATGCACTAAAATTACAGGTTAATAAAATGCAAATACATACCATTATGGAAGAAGAGAAAAATTTAATAAAACAATCATTCACTGATGAATGGCAATTAATTTCAAATAAAAATAAGCAATATAAAAATTTGTTAAAAACAGAATTTGAATACGAAAATAAAATGATCAATGAAAAATTTTTAACAGAAATAAACTCGTTCTACGAGAAACTAAATATGATCACCTCGCCAGAAAATAGTGCTACTTGGGGGGGCGTAGTAATTGAAACCAGAACGCAAAATGCTATTAATGAAATCAATGCCATAAAAGATCGTATTGCATCCATTAAAAGTGATCACAAAGAGAAAAATGAGTCTGTTTTTACTCAACAGAAATTAGAGCTTGATTTACTTGAAGAGTCTGCAGAATCAGACTTTATAGATTTAGTAACAAAAGAGCAATCACTAATAGACAAGGTTACTTTTCATAAAGTCCAGCAAGCTGAAATTAAAAATCTTCAGAACCGTGTAATAGTAAATTTATTACAATTTATTACTGAAAATTTTAAGAGTGATCTTTCATACATAAATTTAATGATGATTCTGTGTGCGTGCTTTACCTTAAGTATCATTTTTCTTCAGTTAAATTTGATGCACTACTTGAATATGCTATATAAGGATGTGAATAAAGCTGTGCCCACGTAAGTTATATGCTTAATTGAATTAAATCTAAAGCTAGGTCTTTCTTTATTTTTGAAGTTACCTAGCTTGAATTTCCGCTTGAGACGATGGTTATTACACTGGACCACCGTCTCATGCCTAATATTAATTTTCGTTAGGATTGCAATGGCTAGACGTCCCATATTCTCACCGGACCTAACCAAGGTTGGTGTTATAGAAAAAACCTTCGATTTCAAATGGCACTCTGGAATATCTCCAGAACAGAAGAAGAAATCGATCCTTGATCTACATAAATCTGCAAATCATTGTGGGTTAAAAAATATACTTGAAATCTCCAGCAAATCAGAACTGAGGATTGGAATTCAATTGAGTGCTTTTAATTTATCTTTTATTACAAAAAAAAAGAAGGTTAAATTAAGCGTAGAGTGCGCCTTCCATGCGAGTAAGTATTTTGAATTTGGTGGACCATACACAGACCTTTTATTTAGTAATTCTCTCGCAGCTAAGAGAGATCGTAGACTAAAAACATCGGGGGATTTAAAGGGTTTCAGATTTTTTAATTTGAATTTTCCTCTTTTACCACGAACATATTTCTATGATTGGCTTTATATCAATACTTTACTTCAAAATAAAAAACTAGCTGAGGATGTTTTATTTTTTGAAAACTTTAGTGATATTGAGTTCAATCCACAAAAATCAATAAATTGCCAAGCACATGCGTTGGCTCTCTATATTAGTTTGTATAAATTGGGGATGTTAAAGGAAGCTACTCTAAGTCCAGCTGATTTTTTACAATGTTGTTATAGTTATTATCATGAATAGAGTTAACCTAATGAACAGATATATCCAAAAAATAGTACTTCTTGTATCAATAATGTTTATCCTAATATTAACTTTTTATTATACTCAATACCTAAAGGAAAGCTTGGTAAATCAAGAGTACACTGCTATTGATCAGAGTGAAAAACCTGCATTTGAAAAAGGTTTTAATAACGAAGAGATATTCTACTTTGTCTCCCAAGATTCGGATACAGGTGTCGTACTAATTGATAATGCAAGCTATAACATACCTGAGTACCACGATCTAGAGTGTGATTCTGATGACAATGGCGAAATATTTCATCAGGCATCAGCTTGGATCAGCGTTAATAGATCATTTCCCATTATCACTGGTATGAAAAAGTCAGCAATACAAGAAATTATAAATAAAAAACTAAAAATAGCTGCCGGTCTCTTTGAAAGTCCAGCCAATGGACCTACCACGATTAAAGTTAGCTATAAGATAGCTTACAGGTTTAATGAATTTCTTGGAGTTAGTTTCTACCATAATCACTTTGGGTGTGGTGCAAATCATGATGTAGGCTGGTTTGTACATCTAAATATTAACCTAATAACAGGAGACACTTATGACTTCAAAGACCTATTTAAAAAGGGCTACAACGAGAAAGTTGACCCATTTATAAAGGAATACTTTGTTAACCTACTTGGAGATATTTCTAATATTGGGAGGCCCTGTGATCGTACTTTTGAACAAATGGATCATATTGATATTTCATTAGCGACTATGGGGGCTAAGCTAAGACAATATGACCCTGATAGAGATGAATGGTCAGAACCTAATGAAATAAAGATCCCTATCTGTTTATACGCAAAGAGCGATCAAGTTTTTTGGTTCGACAAAGAGAATTTGTATGTTTTGTTCAATATGTATGAAATAGGATCTGCAGCTTTAGATAAAAACATTGTGACTATCCCACTTTCTGAGTTAATAGATGTTATTCATCCAGATGGTCCACTTTCTTTTTCATTGGCAAGTGATTGAAAAAATAAATCGAACTTCAGGTAAGCCAAAAATTGTGTCTACTGATTTCACACCCACCCTAAGTAACACAATAGTATTATGTTACTTAAGTTTTCCTTATTTATCAACGCAGATACCCTGCCTGTGTTATCCTAAGTAACAGTATTACTACAATTAATCATACTGTTACTTAAAAACACTCCGCTTATGAATGTCGTTTCCGCCGCCAACAAACATGAAATTGCTGTCATTCACTCTAACTTGTCGAAGAAGTTTCCCCCATTGTATGCTGACATCTGGAAAATTGGCTGTAACCTGAGTTTACGCATTAGCGATTTACTGAGCCTGGAATATTCGCAAATTGATTATGACAAACGTGAAATCCAACTCACCGAACAAAAGACCGGTAAAGCAAAGCACCTGAGACTCAATGATAGTGCCTTAAGCGTGATCAAAAAACGCCAAAACGAATTTCCAGAAGATCGTTACCTGTTTCAAGTACGCAGTAACCGAGCAACCAATCAGCCCATTAGTCGGATCAGTGTCAGTCGTGTATTTAAACAAGTCGGTAAAATGGTCGGACTCGACATTAATACCCATTCGATGCGTAAAAGCAGAGGCAAGGCGATGTTTGATGATAATGTGCCAGTCGCTGTGATTGCTAAAGTTCTGAACCATAGCAGTGAAGCCGCGACCTTACGCTACCTCGGCATTACCGAAGAACAAGTGCTGCAAACCTATGATGATTATGAGTTATGAATCGAATTTACTTGGAATATCATGATGATTTAGAAAACAAACACCGGTTCTATCAGCTGTTCGTGTTGCCTACGCTGTTTGATGATTGGTCATTAGTCCGTGAATGGGGGCGTATTGGTAGTCCTGGGACGGTTAAAAAAGACTGGTTTGAAACCCAAGCACTCGCGGACTTAGCCTTTCAGAAGATCAGCCAGGAAAAGCTAAATAAAGGGTATCAGAGACGGTAAAAAGAGAGCGAATACCAACAGCTAGCCAAGAGGGAAATACCCATTTACTCCCCCTATTGATTAGCAATTTATCCGGTTTCTTGAAAAGAATGAATTATATATAAACAAAGAATTGCTTAATATTAAATAAGATTATAAATAATCTACTGACTAAGTTTGAAAACCATAATTCCTCTGAAGATACTTAGTATAAAGGCTTTCATGGCATTCTAGAAACTTATCGGTCTTTTAATTAGGCTATGTCACCGTTAAGTATTGAAAATTTAACTAATAACTTTTGAAAGCCTGATTTCTCTGACTTTGAACCATATATCAGCATATTCTTAAGTTACTGAAAAATTAGATATTTTTAAAACTCCACACTTAACGGTGACATAGCCTTTAATTAATTAACCCCAAATAGGCAAGTCTGTAGCAATCGAACCCTTATCCGCTTTAACCGAGCAAGCTGTTTATGCTGAATCCGGCGAATATATAGGAACTGAAATGCTAGCTAATCCGTTGATTATCGCTGACGAATCTGAAAGAGCCGAAGCGCAATCAGCAATTGACACAGCGAAGATTGAAGTGACTGATTTGTTTGCACTTCGTAATTTTGTTTAAGCGATAGAGAAGATAAATAAAAAACCATTTAGATACTATAAAGGTATCAAATAAAATCTATTCGGTATCTATTTGGTATCTATATTTCTTTCAAGATATTCAGCTAAAGCAAGGTGCAATATACTTTGTATCGGTATCCCTTTTCTCTCTTTTAATTCAGTTAATGAGTCGTGCTCATCCTTTGATGCTCTAAAAGTCATAGGGATTTTTTTATTTTTAGTTGGCTCGATTTCTTTCCCGTCAACTCTACTTACAAATTCATCCAAAGCTCTTTCATCCACAACTTTCTCGGCTGCCTTTGCTTTTTGACTGGGTGTTTTAATAGCCATCTAGCACCTCGTCTAATAAATCAGTGACCTCTTGTTTTGCTTTTCGTGCTGAGTCGCTAGTGATATCAGACTCAACTACACCAATACCATCTGCACCACAATCGCGAAAAATCTTACGATCTCTAATGACTGTTTTTAAAAGCTGAATGTCGGGCAATTCTGCGATGTATTCCTTTGCTAAAGCTGTTTCATTAATAACGGGATTTGTAGGGGCCATCGATAAAATGCAAAAAACCTTTAGATCAGGGTTGATTATTTTAGATTGCCCAATAATATCCTGCATGGCAGGCAGCGTATTTAGATCGAATTGTGAAGGTCGTACAGGAATCACTAAAATATCCGCAACAGCCATTGCAGAACGCAACTCATCCGAATCTTTCCCCGCTGGGTCAACAAGCACGTAGTCATAGCGTTTAGCTAAATCTTTTAGCGCTTGGTGTATTTTTCCCCTTTTTTGCACGCAGTTAATCTCAGGCTTATCTTTCAACTCTCTGCGCTCGGCTTCCCACTCGCTCGATGTCACCTGCACGTCTGCATCAACAATTATGACATCTTTGCCATTCCTCGCTAACAAAGCCGCTAAATTCACAGTAATAGTTGATTTACCACTACCGCCCTTTCTACCACCAATTAAAATAATCATGCGTTTACTCTGGTATTTATTTGATATTCATAAGATGCTATTTGGTATCTTATAGGTATCTTTTAAACGTCTATTTGATACCATTTTAAAAATAATTGCAATAAGATATTGGGGTATTGGGAGTTTATATTTTGTAACTAATTACTTTCCCCCAGCAAGCCCCTAAAACTGCATCACATAAAGTTATTTAAAAAACAAGCAATACGCAGACCTCTAAAGCGCTGGTGTATAAGCAAGAGCTAAATTTAACTTAATGATCATTATGCGCAGATTTTAATTGTTACGTTTAATCAACTTCCTACCGTGTGATAAGGACCGGTTATCGATCAATATATTTTATTGTGCTATTGCCTATGAGCGTTATCCCGTTATTGGAAACATATTGAGATATTTTTGGCTGACGGCTTTCAGCCTTAGACCTAAAGTTGATCGACTTAAGATCACATGCATGCCACCCTTTAAAATAAAGGTCGTACCAGCTTAAATGCGAAGCCCTTATTTAAATATTAGGGATTATTCGATAATCTACCTAATAAATCACTAATCACTTTACCTAAAGCATATCCAAGTAGTGGTGGGACTGCATTTCCAACTTGAGTATATTGTGGAACTTCAAAAGCACGCATTTTTCCTCCAGTGGTTATTTTTGATCTAAAAACAAAATCATCAGGAAATGATTGAATCCTAGCCATTTCTCTTACAGTTAATGTCCTTAACTCATGATCATCATAATGGCAGGCATCATCGGGTATTGATAATGCCGCAGGTGCTGGAGAATCTGCAACCAAGGCTTTCTGAGTTTGTTTCTTTGTGGGGTGGCGCTTTAAATATTTTATGAAATCAGGCTTATTAAGAAAAGTAACATAATCATTATTCTCACCAAGATATTCAAATTTTTTGAAAGCCACCCAAGCGTCATCACTAAGTAACTCACTTTCACCTTTCAATATATCTCTTAATTCTTTGCAAAATTTTGTATCACACTGTAATAATATTTGGTAAATTCGAAACCTGCGTTGAACTAAAGCCCCATTATTACGACGATCATGATTTTTTAATTCTTTTGTTTTATCTAATGTATTAGAAAAAATGCTATTTAACCTTTTAACAAAAGAGGACTTAGGGGATTTTTTTTCAAATCGTAAATCACCTATAGCCTCTTTTACAGTTACCTCAGGGTTTCCTACTAATGGCTTTAGGAAGCTATTTTGATAAAGCAATAAATCATCAGTGCGTGTGACATCAAAATATTTTAATTCATTGAAGATTACCTCCTGACCTGAATTAACGCGATTAAAAAAGTTATGTGAAATGGAAAATAGTTGGTGTTCCTGTTCATTAAATGAATTTTCCAGAACCTGATAAATATCATGCCTAATAGAGATCATAACGAATCTTGGCCTATTCTGAGGAACTCCTGCCAATCTAGCGTTAATATGTAGGCACAAAGGAACATAGCCTTTGAATGCAAAAGCTTTGGCTATTTCAAACCATGCGTAATAACTGACTCCATCTTCCTTAAATGGGCGAAGTATACCAGTCACATTTTCTAATAATGCAATTTTAGGCTGTGTCAGTTCAACAAAATTAGAAAATTCCCATGGCAATGAATTCTTTTGACAATCCTTTTTTCTCATTCCTGCCATACTAAAACTTTGGCAAGGTGGGCCACCAGAAATCAAATCAATGCCACCTAGATCAAAACCGCTTCGTAATTTACCAAGTAATTCAAAATTTTCATTTAATAATTGGTTTAATTGAATGATATTTCCGACAATTAATTTTCCTTTTAATTTAGTTACATCTTGAGGTATATCAGTTACTCCAGTACCTATTGATGGGTAATTAAATGGATTTTCTCTTAACCTAGCCGTTAAGCTATCAAACTGACTACTTATCCAAAACGCTTGTTTAGAGAGTCCCCCTAATTTTGCTAACTCATCAAGGTTTTCTTTTAGAAAGTTATATGTGAACGTCTCGGCGGCCATAGGAGATAACTCGTTAGCTAAAATCAGCTCAAAACCAGCCTGCTCTAAGCCTAATGAAAGGCCACCGCAACCAGCAAATAACTCGATATGATTCAAAAAATTACCTATAACTAAATCAGAAAAAACATGCATTTTAAATTGTAAATAGCCATAAGTCCAGGACTTTATATAAACAACTAATTCTTGACATAAATAAAATGCAAGGTACTCTTCTATTCTAAGGCTTGGAAGAGAAGCCTTCAGTCCACGCTCGTAAAGACCCTTTGCGTCCTCTTTAGTAATAATATGTTTCATTAGCACTCATGCTTATTTGTGGGCAGTAAGTTTGGTGTATATCTGAAACTTTTATTACTAAAGAGGAAATATGCCCAAACATAAGCAAAATACCCCGTTAAAATTAACGTCTAAAAAAATAGACCGTTTAAAACAAGAAGCAAAAACTCTCAAAAAAGAAAAAAACATATCTCATGCCGAAGCTCTAGATATTATTGCTAGAGAAAATCACTCTTCGAGCTGGAAAGACATTCAAAATGAAGCAAAGAAAGAAGCTCAGCGTAGCCCTCCAACGCCGATTCCATCGCTTAATTTCTTAAAATCTGAAAATATATCTCTTTCAAATGAAGATAGAATAAATTTTTTAAATGAGAGGTGTGGAGAACTTCAAGATAACATTAAAATACAAGTAGCAGAAAACAGAGCCCTACTTGCTAGAAAGGGGATTGAATATTCCGTTTTCGAACCAACTCTGACAGGGCTAAAAAAATCCATTCTTGATGCTACTAGAACAGTGCGAACGCATTTTGAACTTGTAGAATTTCATGACTATGAAAATCAGCTGCAAGGTATCGACTATAAAGTAATTAAAAAAGCTTTCTTTGTAGATTCAGGCCATACCGTAAAAACAAAAATTAGCTTATATCGACCAAACACTAAAATGGGTGACCCTAGAATGTGGGTTAGTAAACTTGGTGACTTTGCGCAGGCCGGAGATCAAATAGCAATAGTAGTTTTACTAGATCAAGCCTTTCTACTTAACCTAACAAAATATGACCTAAATAAAAGTCTATTAAATTCCGATTCTATTGGCATATTTATTTCTCAATGTTACGAAAGTAGTAATGAAATTAGCCAAGAACTTCTAAATAAATTAAGAAAAATAGCAGAACAACCATTGCCATCTATAGGTTATGGAGATACATCTATCGGAATGTCAATAGAGGCGGCTCTTGGCATTCCTGCGAACTCCAGCAAGAAACCAGATTATAAAGGAATTGAAATAAAATCAGGGCGAGGTGGTAAGAATCGTACAACCATATTTGCTCAGGTAGCAAACTGGAAGTTTAGCGCATGTAAAAGCAGTGCAGAAATCCTAGATAAATATGGATACACCAGAGGTGATGACTTTAAACTCTATTGCACCATTAGTTCACAAAAACATAACTCTCAAGGCCTAATCTTTAATTACGACTCTAGCACAGATTTTTTAAATGAACTGCACAGCAATGGAGATCTAGTAGCTACATGGGAAGGTGACCTATTAAGAGGGCGGCTAAAGGAAAAGCACGGAGAAACATTCTGGATTGACGCGAGAAGTGAAATAGTTGATGGTCAGGAGGTATTTCATCTTCATTCCGTTATTCATACCAAAAAACCTCTCCTAAATCAGTTGATGCCATTAATTGAATCTGGAGTAATAACTATGGATCATTTAATTAAGCGAAAAGGGGGAAAAGTAAGTGAGAAAGGTCCTTTATTCAAAATAGATAAACGTAATCTCGAATTGCTTTTTCCCACTCCAATTAAATATTCATTAATAGGGGGCTGACGTCCAATGGAGATCGACGCAGAATTCGGAATATAAACCCCGCTAAGGATTTTACTTTTCGATAATTCAGGCATCCAATTTTTTCCAAGATGGGGTTATTTAACCAAAAGAATGGTTTGTCTCTGAAAGAACTTGAACACCTTATTACCTTAAAAATACAAGCGTGGAACTCACTATCGTGAGTATATAGCTTTGTATGAGCATGCTATGAAATGGCAACCCATTTGCAACACTTATTTAAAGCTTCAGTGTAACTATTACATCCCGTCACTTCATTAAAAAACTGAGACCTATCGGTGCTTGATACACCATTATTTTTTAAAGCTTTGCTAATTTTTGAAATAATTAAAAATATATTTCCATCTTGACCTATTAGATGTACTTTAATATTCGGGAACAGTGGGTTCTCTGGTGTCGCTGACTGAGAGCTTATTTTCATTTTTTTACCTATGTAATTAATTAAATTCTTAATTAATTACTATAACGCTAAATAATCATATACTTAATAGTAAGTCGTTATTATTTTTATAATTTTTATATAAATCAGAGTGAAAACAGCAATCATAAAGACAACTGAGTTAAGCAATTACTGCCCTATACACCAGAACGACTCAAGTAAAAACAAAGCTTCCAGAGTTCAATTAAATACTGCACATCAACTTTTGCACGATGTTGCGCTTTTACAATTTTTCTAGCCTTCATTTTTAATCTTTCATAAAGCTTTAGGCGCTTATCTTCATCAGGCTCGACTTGCATAAGAAGAGGTAGCATAACGGTATCCGAGTGAATCACAATAAATTGAGCATAACCGAGCGTTGACCCTGCACCGTACAGTACATCGATCCAATTCGCATCAAATTCACCTCCATCCGCATAAATGGGTTCTCTCGCTTTAATTGACTGGCTCATCAGGTCACACATTTTTTCTGGATGAATTCCTAGCTCACGACACATAAAACGACTAAGACCGTGAATTTTATGCTCTGCGTAAAAATCCCAGTCGGTCCATTCTTCAATCGCGTAAGGATTGATTAAGTGACTTTCGATATCCCCTTTCTCATCGGACCATGCTATTTCTATCGGATAGCTAGAATCACTTAATGAGCTTGCTTCAATATCTAAAAAACGTGGTATTTGGATCGGCATCAACATTGTCCTCCTTAAACACTAGTTTTACCTTGTCCTGTGTGTATTCTTATACGTCAATGAGTAAATTAGGCATAAACTTACTATTGCCTTCACGCGAGTATCCTCTAGGGTTACTAATAATACGCACCCCTGATATTTCATAATCAACGGGGGAGTGAATATGACCGTGACACCAAAGGTCAATATGCTGTGCATACAATTCTATAAAATCATCAAGGTTTGATGCGTAACTGTAATTCACTTTAGTGCCACACGAGCGCAATGACGGAGCGTGGTGCGTAACAATCACTGTTTTACCGTCATAAGGCGTTAGTAGCTGAGACTCTAACCATTTCAGTATGTTTTTATGCAATAAATAAGCAATGCGCGGTGTAAACAATTCATGCTTATTGTTTTCTATAGTGGATAATAATTTTAATTTTTCTGCTAATGTATTGTTTATATCAGCATGCCACTCTTTTATGCTTATAACACTGTAATCAGTTATCGACGCTTGCGCTTTTTCAACTTCAGCCGCAGAAAAATCATTAAAATCAGTCCAGAGTGTGGCTCCTAAAAAACGTACACCATCAATAATAACAGAGTCATTTTCTAATAAATGAATGCCAAGTTCTTTCGCTTTACTGCGCAGTTCATCAAGCACAGCCAAATCAGACCTGTAATATTCGTGATTTCCAGGAACATAAATAATCTCTTTATTTTTAAATCGATGCCTTGCCCACTCTATGCCATTGACCCATTCGCCAATATCACCCGCAAGCACTATAACATCAGCGTCTTTCGGATAATAAAAACGTAAATCAGGATAGTCAAATTCGGGATCAAAACGTTTATGTACGCGTTCTGTATGAATGTCAGATGTTAAAAATATTTTCACGGATTAGTGATTAGGTTTAAATTGTAGTCAGCAAGGGGGGAATGAAATAAATACTCATACTCTGCAACACTGTCAAAGTCATGGTTTCCTAGAATCCAATAAATAACCGTTTTATCCATTATTGATTCAACTACTTTGCGATAATTTTTTAAAAAATAGGTACTAAAAAATGATAAATTTTGTTTAAAAAACGGATACCCATTTTAAGAAAATTAAACTTTATTTCGGTGATAAACTCAGTATTTATAGGGCATCCAGCACTGTTCACTACTTTGCGATAATCTTAAATTATCGCAACGCCACAGCCCTTACAGGCAGCGGTCTACAGACAATAACAACAACCCCTAAAAGTTATCGCAAAGTTCTAGGGAAGAAGTTCCCTTTTTATTTTTCTTAAAATGGGACTCCCATTTATCAAAAACTTAGGTTACATTTTTATAAAAACTAATTCCTTCAAACTCAGGGTTAACAGATTCATTCCACTGACTATGTTGTGTTAGATATTCTAATAGAAGGGGATTTTGAATATATGAGGTACATATACACTCAATAAATTTAATGGATTTTAATTGATCAGTTAGACGTATAAAATAATCGTTTATATTTATGTCGGCAGGAACCTGTAGATTTTCTATAGAAAGACAAGATTGAGATATTTTAATATCAAATTCACTATTTTTACCATATTTTTCCAACACAAATGGAGGGATAAAAGAAGGGATACCTATCCTTAGATAAAGGCCATTATCATTTATAATTTTTAGAGGATGCTGAGTATTGGTGCGGGTTTTCACGGTTTTTATGACGAATTCCACAAGTTCGTCAACTTTTTTATTGTTAGTTTTCATTATTGTTAGTTTCTATTTATATGAAGATTACAGATTACATATAAAAAAATAAAACATCAAGGTAGATACCATCGTAAGCACATGATTTTAAAGGACTAAATGTGATAATATACTATAACAACACATGCCGAAATTATAACGCTTTGAATTAATTAAATAATTTTTTTACGATCATTTATTTATTATTTGAATTCGGATATTTATTTAGAGCACCAATTGCCGAGAGGATGTAATAAAGGGTAATATTTTGGCTCTTCCATATTTCGCGGGGTAAAATCAACATGTAGTTTTGCATGCAATACAACATGCATAAACATTTCTTTAGTCAATTGATTTAATAAGGGATTTTATGGGTTACGATTTACCTAAAATACCTACTAATCCTAGATGTAGTGATCACCCCACGAAATCGGGAAGAGCCAATATTTTATAAAAAATCCTATGTTGAATTATGTTACAATAAATCAACTTGATAAAATGTAACATAATTCAAATGACAAAATCAAACTGGGGTGGTAAACGTGAAGGAGCTGGACGTAAACAAGCTAAAGAAACTGATAAGACGAGGGTTGTACGTGTTAATAACGCATTAATACCGTTAATTAATGATTTAAAAGATCAATATAAGAAAGGTTGTGAATTAAATAACTTGACTATAGTTACAAGTAATCAAGATGTAAAACAACAATCCACTTTATATAATGATCCTGCTTCGGTTAGCATTGTTACTGATTTACAAGAAAAAATATTACGTTTAGAAGCTGAAAAGCAGATTTCTGAAGCTAAGCTAATAGAAAGAGAGGGTATTGGCTTAAAGCTTGTTAAGGAACGTGATAAAGAGCATTTAAAAGCTGTTCATGCAGAAAGTAGGGTAGAAAGCTTAAGGTCGAGCTATCGACTGTTAACGAGTACACATGATGAATTATTACATCGAGAATATGATTGTATGGCGATTAAGCTTGATGGTAATCGCTGCACTAATAAAGCGACAATTGATTCTATACAACACAATTTTAATATTCATGTTTGTTTACAGCATGCTAAATCTTTAGCTAAAACAACTAACAGAGACTATAAATAATTCTGTGTAACTGCCATTTTTAAATATGATCTTTCAAATACAATCATAAAATAATTTAATGTGGTTTTCCATTGTTAATGGTAGCGGAACATTCTTTCGATTATTCAATATAATCCCGAATTAAGTATCAAAAAGTTATCCACAGAAAATCTTTAAAAGATTAAATAAAGATTAAAAGAAGATTAGCATGATTTTATTAAACCTCTCAAAGCTATATAAAAAAAGGCTTTGAGAGGTTTTTTTATATACTAAATATTACTCTAACGTCGATAGTATTATTACCCTAACGTCGATAGTATTATTACCCTAACGTCGAAAACATTACTCTAACGTCGATAGTTTATTACTCTAACGTCGATAGACGATTAACCGAAACCAAACCACCTTCAATCTTAAATTCCACTAAAAAACCGATAGCGACTAATTCATGCAATGCGTTGTTTACTTTGATCTTAAAATTTGCGAGTTGCTTACTTTTGCTGCCAGATAACTTCATGAGCGTTTCTATCTTTACTGGATAAGGGGATTTATGCGAACTGTAATACCCATGCAGCGCCATTGCCAGCGGCTTTCTTTTAAGCGCGTTCCGCTGCTTCCAATCTATGCGAGTCCATTCTGTTTGGCCATAAAGATTTATGATACTTTTATTTAGCTCAATTAAATAATGGCTAGTTTTCTCGTCCTTTATGCTATGTACAATCAACGATCCTGAATAAGTTGTACCACCGTGGCGTATTTCTACTGCGCAGGCCATGAGCCTTATCAGAGTTGAGTGTAGCTTTTTATATCCATCACCGTTAGTTGGCAAGTCCAAAGATATCAAGATTTCATAAGCTGAAAAGTCGCAAATCGTACCAATAGGCTGTTCTTTCGCTAAATGCACTAGCGCTTCCCAAACGGTCAAATCTTCTTGGTTGAGCTGCTCACCTGTAAATTTAACAATAACTCCCGCCTGACTTGCGAGGATCTCTTCTTTTAAAAAAATTCTATCTTTACTTTGTATTGCAGAAAACAATGCAGAGCGTAAAAAAGTATTTGGCGTTGCACGTTTGTTATCTGGGCACGAAGGAAGAAAGGCTGGCAAAACATCACCTCTTCTTTGTGCCCTTTTCTTGATAAGCTCTAGTTTTCCTGTTAAATCTTGCGGCATGCTCCCCCCTTATTATTTTGTCTAATAATAACGTAAATTATAGGTATGTGCTGATTTGCGTCTCATTACCTTAAAAGCCAAATAAGAAATAATCACACTATTAACATGGTTCGCCTAACGGGGCGTTATGTTCAATTGAGCGCAGAATATTGAAATGAGCTTTGTCGAGAGGAGGGCGTTTAACCCCTTGTGTCAGGATAGTTTTCGCCTTATTTGAAATTATCACTTCAAACCGAAAACGTAAAAATCATGACAACTAAATATTCAAAAGAAAGAAAAGAAGCCATCATTAATAAAATGCTTCCTCCCTCCAGCATGAGTGTGGCTGAATTAGCGAAACAGGACAAAATACACTTGCCATAGAATGCGGCGTTCAGCCGTTATGTTTTATGCCCCGTTGAATATAAACGTAAAGTCTTAGCAATTATGAGACGATAAATCTTTTAACGTGGGCTGTGCTCCATATTCTGCATCTACCCCGAACAATCATCTATAAGTAACACAAGCGCACTTGTGTTACTTATAGTAGGCGTATTTATGAGGATCAAAAAATAATATTTATCATGGGGCTAAGATGATAATTTTTACCAAAATTATTTTCTGTAACCAGAGTTACATGTTGTATTCACTTTTTTGAGAACCACTACAAACATCTCCGTCTTCTCTCCCGATAAGCCAACGTTTGAGGTATTTCGTTCTTTGAAGAGTTAATTGGGTATTGAAATCAAATTCGCACATTGAAAAGGAAGAGCCGTAATAATTTGGCTCGTTTGTATACGGGTATTCCAACTCAAAATCTGCATCACGTAATTTCCCCCAAGCTAATTGAGATTTCTTAAGTTTAGCTAAAAAAAGTTGATCATCTTTGTATATTTCACGTATTTTTCGATATACACGGTTTAATTCTGCATCAGCTTTTTTATAATCAAGCAATATACACTGGTTCATGTCTGATTGTGTCATTGCAGTTTCAATACATGAGGGTTCATTTGCCGATGAAATAAATGGTAAAAAAGTTGCAAAGAAAAAAACTAGTTTAATGTTCAATTGCGCTCCATTACTCTTCAATAGCCAGACTCAAATAGTAAGGCACAATTTATTTAGTAGCAATGATTTCTGATTAAAAAGTTAAATTTTCTCTTGTTGTAATAGTCCTTAATAAAAGATGTCTACCCTAAATTAATATTTAACTTATAAAATAAACGCTAGGCACCCCAGTAATCACTCCTCATCATAAGGAAAGTTATGATTTACATATTGTTATCCAGTGAAAAAACACTTTATCAAGTGACAACTCAGCATCGTAGCCGTAAAGGGGCGGTAGAAGTTGTTTCTGCAACACTGGATTCCAAGGTAAAAAGAAATCTTCCGGCACTGCAAAAAAAAGAGCAGACAAATTATCTTTTGACGGCATCAGAAGCGGCGTACTCTTCTCTTAATAAGTTAGATTTAAAGCAACCCTTCCATGCGCTTGTTAGCTTACAGAGTGTCACTGGTAATGATATTAGCTTTGAGACTAATAGCAGTAGTGCGGGATTAGGGTATGCACTCTCTTTGGCTCTTGAATGGCGAGAGCAACTAGGCAAAGATAATAGCTATCCCTATGAAGTGTTTGCCACAGGGGAGATTCATGCCAGTGGCAATGTAACAGCTATCGGGCATGTTGTGACCAAGGTAAAGAGTGCATGCAACTTTATACAAAAACAGCATGAAGAAACAGGGAATAAAAACACCCCTTTTCTTATCTTTATCCCGAAAGCGAATGAACAAGAAATTAGTGATGCGTTAAAAAAAGAAGTCACTGAGTTAGGCGGGGAACTTGTTCCTGTCAATCGGCTACAAAATGCCTTAACAAAGCTTTTAGGTGATGTATATGATGGCGATCCTGAGGGGCGATGGTCACCCTTTAAAGGACTCCAGTCGTTTGATGTAGAAGATAGTCCGCGTTTCTTTGGTCGAGAAAAAGCGGTTAATCAGTTACTTGAGAGCTATCAAGATATAGAAGGAAAATTACTGGTTGTCACAGGGGTGTCTGGGAGTGGTAAGTCCTCCACCATTAAGGCGGGATTATTCCCCGCGATTAGAAAACAGTTAGTTGAAGGCCAGCACCTACATTGGAAAATAACGAGCCCTAAACTTCATGAAAGTCTCCCCGACTTACTCACGACACTCTTTTCAATCGTCACTGAACATTGGGATATCGATAAAACAGATCGTGAATTAGCAGAACTTTCCCTTAACGATCCTGAAGCACTGTACCAGCAACTCAACCTAGCTCAGGAAAATAAGGAAAATGAATCAGAACAGCTGCTTATTTTCATTGATCAATATGAAGAGCTGTTAAATCACAGTATCATTCCACGAGAAACAGCCCAAAAACTTGCCCCGCTGCTAGAGCAACTAGCAAAGCAAACAGGGCTAAGTATTATGCTATCCATCCGTGCAGAATACCTAGAATCCATGGGGCGCTATGGGGTAGACACGCATGTTTCACAAAACCTTTATCCAAATGAATGGAAAGCCATCGTTGAAGACCAAGCCGCTTACTCAGGACTTAGCTATGAACAGGGCTTAGCAGAGCGGATTATCAATGATGCCAATGATATCCAACACGCACTGCCAATCGTTGAGTACCTCTTAGAACAGCTCTATATTAAAGCGATAGCTGACGATGAAAACAGCCGTGAACTAAAGCATATTCACTATGAAGAGCTAGGAGGCATAAACAGTTTAATTTCAACAAAAGCAGAATCGGTTATCAATCAACACCCAGAAATAGCCGACGCCTTCTTTGATTACTTCGTTGGCCTAAATACAGAAGGCTTACCCTTTGCAAGAAGTGTTGAAATAAATGCAATAGAAAAAAATTCCCCAGCTCTTTATCAGCTCATTCAAGCCTTTATTGATAGCCAATTAGTGATCGATTGCAGTAGTCAATCCATACATCAAGTTAAACTTGCCCACGATAGCCTATTGATCCAATGGGATAGACTCAGTGCCTGGCTAGAAGATCATAAAGACTACCTAATATTTAGACAGCAAATTGATGGGCAGTTTGTTCAATGGAAAAAATGTAACAACAATAGCCAGAAGCAAGCCAAACACTATTTGCTAAAGAACAAAGGACTGCTTAAACAAGCTAAACAACAATTAAAGCAAGGGCAGTTTGTTCAAACAGAACTAACAAACTATCTTCAACAATCTATTCAATCAAAACGTAATGGCATCATCAGCTTCATAACGCTATTTATTATTATCCCTAGCCTCATTGGAGGAGGCTATTGGTGGGATAAAACTCGTATAAAATCAAAATATTATGCATTCTACGCAACAAAATGGGGTGTACCTGTCGGTGTAACAGAACTAACAGAAGAACAGCGCAGTCATAAGCAATATCATTACCAGATAGATACTCAAGGCGGAAAAGTGATTGAGCTATCACATCGTAATAGTGCTAGAACACTCGTTAGAGATAGATCTGATGACTTGGATATAGCTAAAAGGAAATACAGTTATACTGAAACCGGTGATTTATTAGAAATTTCTAAATTCAATGAAAATACTAAAAAAGCAGGAAAAGATGTCTATCATTTTTCAGGAGATAAAAAGACAGCACATGTTTCATTATTGCAGCAAAGTAACTCTATTAGTCAAATAGCATCAATTCGATATCAAAGCTCAGAAGGAAGGGAAGGTAAGTCTGACATTACAAAGAATGCCTTAAAGTTTAATGCGCATGGATATGTTGTACAGCTTAATTACTTAAATAGTATGAATACGATGGTAAGCGCAGAAAACGGTAGCTATGGTTATAGTTATCAATATTCAAATAATGGACTTCTTATTAAGGAGAGCTATATAAATAACCGTAATGCAATTATGTCTATAAAGGGGGGGGGCTCGCAGTCCTATCAACGCGATCCAAATGGAAATGTTATATCAGATATGTTTGTGGATACTACGGGAAGTCTGGTGATACACAAAGGAAGCGCTAAAACTATATATACTTATGATACGTATGGTAATGAAATTACACGGTCTTTTTTTGGCGTTAATGATGAACCTAAATTAAATACGGAGTTAGTTGCTAAAGAAGAGAATTCATACAATAGCAAGGGAAGTAGAGTACAAATAACTTATTTTGGGCTTGATGGGGAAATTATTAGCTTAGACTACAGGAAGTCTATCAATACTTATCATTATGATGAAAAAGGGGTTTTAACGTTGCTGTCCTGCTTTGACCTGTATAAATCCCCCAAAAGATGTGCTGGTGCAGGTGAAGATTATCATAAAATGTCGTTAAATTATGAGAATGGAAATATTGTAAAAAAAGCGTTTTATGATGGAGAGGGAAAGCGCTCCTTAAACAAGGACGATACTTCTATTTATAAGTTTAAATATGATGCTAATCATAATTTTATTGAGCAAAGTTCCTGGGGTGTAAATCAGGAGCCCGTACTATCTGATACAGGTGAGCATAAATTAATAAGAGTTTATGATGATAGAAATCACTTAATTGAGATCTCTAATTATGGAATTAATGATGAGCTTGTTTGTGCAAAATTTATTAATGACTGGAAAAAGCAATGTTATGCGAAGCTAAAGTTAGCTTATGACGATAAGGGTAATATAGTTCGTGAGTCTTATTTTGGTGCGGATAATAATCCTATACAGGTGAATGGATATGTCAGTGTTAATATTATGTATGATAATAAAGGGAATGAAATCAAGAGAACGTCATTGCTTTCCCCTAAGAGTGAGAAAACTATAGATGAGCATGTTAAATCAGTCATCACGACGGATATAGAAAATAATATTCTTGAGAGTTCATTTTTTAATAGTAATAACCAATTAGTGATAAATAAAACGTTAGGCTATGCAAAAATGTATAAACAGCTTAACGCCAAGGGGAAGATGGTAGAACAGGCTTTTTTTGGTGCGGATGGAAAACCTATTTTAGAGAGGGTAAGAGGCTTTGCAAAAACAACAATAGATTATGATAGTGAAGGACGAGGAATTAAAATAGCAGTATTTGGTATTGACGGGAAGCTTACGGTAGTCCATGGTATGACATTAATAACCTTGAAATATGATAGTAAAGGGGAAAATACTGAAATAGCTCATTTTGGTACTGATGGAAAACTAGCTAATATTTATGAAGCCGGCTATGCAAAAGCAACAACTAAATATAATGATCAAGGTAAACGGATTGAAGAAGCCGCCTTTGGTGCTAATAACAAGTTAATCGTTAGTAAAGAAAATGGCTATGCAAAAAGAACATGGAAATATAATGATCAAAGTCAGAAGGTTGAAGGGGCTTTTTTTGGTGCTGATAACAAGTTAATTATAAGTAAAAAGTATGGATATGCAAAAATAAAAAATAAATATAATATTCAAGGTAAACAAGTTGAAGAATCTTTTTTTGGTGCAGATAATAAGTTAAGCGCCAGTAAAGAGAAAGGCTATGCAAAAAGAACATGGAAATATAATGTTCAAAGTCAGAAGGTTGAAGGGGCTTTTTTTGGTGCTGATAACAAGTTAATTATAAGTAAAAAGTATGGATATGCAAAAACAATAAGTAAATATAATGACAATGGTAGACAGGTAGAAAAATTATTCTTTGGCGTGGATAATAAGCTAATTGTAAGTGATCGGTATGGCAAAAAGACAATAGTTTATGATGATAAGGTAAGAGATATTGCGCCAGAATATTTGGCCACTAATAATGAAATTAGAATGAATAGCGGTCATTATGCGAAAAAAATATGGAAATATGATGATAAAGGAAACTTGATTGAGGAAGCCTTCTTTGGTGCTGATAATAAGTTAAGTATAAGTAAAGATCATCGTTACGCAAAAAAAATATGGAAATATAATGATCAAAGTAAGTTGATTGAAAAGGCTTTCTTTGATGCAGATAATAATCTTTCAATTGGTAAGTATGGTTATGCAAAAGGAATCTGGAAATATGACGATAAAGGAAACAAAATTGAAGAGGCCTTCTATGGTACATCAGGGTTGATTTTATACGATAACTGTTATGCTAAAAATATTCGACATTATGATAATGATAAATTAATTAAAGAGATTTTCTTGGGTATTGATGGAAGCATTGGGTATAGCGGTCGCTGTCGCACAGGTAAAGATCACGAGACTAAAGGGGAGGCTTTTTATTCAACCTTAGATATTTCTTATGATACTGCAGGGAATGAAACTAAAATTGTGTATTCAGGTGTTGGTGGTAAATCAATGGTTGAAGAAAATAAAATAGGTATTGTGAATTATTCCTATGATACATATGGAAATGAAGTTAAAAAAGAGTACTCAGGTGTTGAAGAGAGTTTTTTAAAAATACTAGAAAAAAACCGTAGGAAATAGCCACTCACCACTCAAGCACTTCAATGACTAGGGCCGTAATGTCATCCTGAACGTTGCGGTGCTTAGATAATTCAACGATTTTTTTGGCGATCAAATCGGGCTCTCCCGCATAGCTCTCTAAGAGAGTCTGCATTTCGGCTGTCCTCACCCCTTTCGTGACACCATCAGTGACAAGGACAATGGTGTCATCTTCCTGTAATGGGTGCTTATTAATATCGACGAAAAAAGAAGCGCCTTCCCCTGAAAATCGGAAGAGACCACCGCCATTTTCATGATCAATAGTGATTTTTTTGAAGCCCTCTTCTGTTTGTAAAAATGCAGCAGAGTCACCTGCATGAAATGTGACCAGTTCTCTTTTGGGAGAAATCCAAGCTAAAGTAACCGTTGATGCGCCCGAGGAACGCTGTGTTCCCTCTTCTACCCCCCAATCTGAAATCGTTTGATTCGCTTTCATTAAAAGGCTCTCAATGCCTTTGATTGAAGCTGGAATATCAGGGTTTGTATAAAAATCACTTAGTATATCTGCAATACATTGCGCAGCTCTCCCCCCCATTTTAGCGCCACCGACACCATCCATGACTGCGTATATTTGTCCCCGTCCCATTTCTTTAAAAGCAGAGTTTCTGTTGTCAGGCAAGATCAGCCCACCACCTAACAACCGATACCGGTCTTCATTGGGTCTGCCTACCTTCCCTAAAGAATAATAACCTACTTGTAGTTCCATCATATTTTTATAGTAAAAGTCTTGAATAATATGAGTATTTTAGAGAAATTACAAAATAATACCTAAAAAGATAACACCCACTGTTATTTTTGTTGAATTCTGCTGTTTAAGTCACTATAGAGGGAAAGAAAGCCTCTCCTTCAGATAACTTAAAACAACATTATAAGTAGGTAATCACCATGAAAACTAAAATAGAAAATGACAAGACAGATCTTCACGGCGGATCTCCATCAGATAACCACAACTCTGGGCATGGGTTATCACCACACATTTATAACTCCCTTAAATTACCTTGTGTCAGTGATGATGTGAAAAATACTTTTTTAATATTGCTTAGTAACAGTATATGTTTAGATAAGGATGAGAAATTACGACTTCTGCATGAGATGCCTACCTTTATTGAGATTCAAGTAATTGATCTTATAGATTTTTTTAATACTGAAGTGAATATGTGGAAAGATCATTTATATAATGATTTTGTCAAAAGATATGATAAAAAAATCAGTTTGATTATTCGTATAAATATACATATACAGAATAACAAGAAAGCGGGAGTGATATGGGGGGAAATAGTCAAAGAGTTACAAACTTCTATTCTGATGAGTGATTGAAAACAAAATAGTGAAAATAAGTGAGTATGGTTGTTATTTTTCATAAGAAATGAAGTTAATAGCCATAGGTGGAAAGGAAGCGTAAAACCATATCCACTTACTTAATAAGTTAGATAGAAATAACAAATTCCGTACTTATTTTAGTTCGATTGGTATTTTTTAAAAATATCTTAGTTTAATAAACCAAGGGAAAGGATATAGATGATCCATGAACCTTAAGGCTTAGTTAAATCAAAATTTAGAGGAAAAAATCATGAATATTATAAAGCAATCTTTGGCCTATTTAACCATATTCTTAATTATTGCAATAAGTATGAAAGTTGAATTTGAAGCTTATACCCACATATTTAGTAATCTAAAATCAGCCGAGTATTTAGAGTTGTGGCCTATGGCTGTGGCGTTACTAAGCAACATTGGAAAGATATTAATCTTGCAGTCAATAGTTGAGTCAGAATCAAAGTCATTTATAAAAAATTGGGGGGCATATTCAGCAGTTTTTCTACTAATGCTAAATTCATTCATTTGGAGCTTATCGATAGTTGGGGCTGGCTTGGATGCGCCACAGCTTGAAAAGGTTGCAATTGAGCGTAAGCAACAGTTAAATGATAAATCTGAACATAAAGAAAAAGGAATAAATAAAAAATATGAGAGTTTAAGAAAGGCACTAGAGTTAAGTGATCAGCAGAGTCATGCCAATATAAAGCAACAATATCAAAAAGAAATCGATTTGTATGAAAAACAATTGGTACATGAGCGTGAAAATAGAAATTCTTTAACTGGATTTTATATGGGTAATAGATATAAGGATATAGAAAAGCGCTTAATGGAGGTTAAAAAAAATCGATCTCATGATTATAGAGAGATTCAGAAGAAAACAGATGCTAGATTTGAATCCCTAAATAGAAAAATGAACACCGAACATCAAAATTCACTTGATGCTTATGATAAAGAACTAGGGAATCTGGACTTAAGTAAACTTCATAAATCAGGTGATGATCGTATCCAAGACCCTATTATTACAAGCTTCTTGAATATACATAATAATGTAATCACAGGTAAATTAACCTACATTGAGTTAATCGCCTTTATCGCTTTATTGCTCGCTCTCATTTTTGAATGTTTATCGTTCAACCTTCTTAAGTTTATTGATGAATTACAAAGAAAAAGATTAGCACTGATCAATAAACAATCTTCAAAAAGTCTAAATAACACTATTTCAATCATCCACAATCAAAAAAATGTAGCCTAGGAGAGTTTTGATGACACATTTAAAAATAGATCTGCAACCTAAAGTTGTTATTTCATTAATAATGAGCACAGTATTTTTATTGCTTGCTATCGTTTTTTGGTACTGGATTTTTAAACAAGGTTGCTTTGCAGTAGGGCAAGTTAGGGAGATTTTATCGGCTGGAAATACGGTAAGTGTTGTAATTTTAAATAACTTATTTAATGAATCTGCCGTTGCAATGACTCAGTCAGACATGGCTACAATCAAATTATATGATTGGGTGCTTGTTTATGGTGAATTTGATACAAACTCAGAGTTGTTACATCTAGGCAGTATTCATTCAAATGAGGTAATTACAACACTCTTTAGTATGTCACCCGCAAAATGGTTAACGTATTTAACTAGCCACTCTTATTTATCAATGATTATCGCGGGGTTATTGATCCTATCCTCAGGAAGGAGCTTACAATTTGGATTTAGCTTATTGATGACGGTATTTTTAATAATAACAACATGGCATGCATCTTTAGCCGCTAACGAACTAGGGTATTTAGATGCTAAGGAGGGTGAGATGTATTTTCTTATCCTGCTGGTTGCCGTCTTCAGCTTTTATGTGTATCGCTTAGATGATGAGCAGAAATTGTCATCTCGATTGATGGCTATCTTATTGATCTATGCTTATGGTGAACAAGTATTAACGTGGTTTTCCTTTTCCTCTGAGCCTGCAATGTTGATTTTATTTGTTATAGGGCTTTGTTTCCCTATTTTAGTGAGCTCTTTATTCGCAGGTTATCTACTATCAAATGCCTTAGGAAGCAGCTTTTTAGGTAGCTATATGCTGTTAATTTTCTCGTACATTTTATCGCTTGGCTTATTAAGCAGAAATACCAGTGATCAATATAAAGCCTATTTTAATAAAGTATTTCATCAAGAACCCAAGATAGATATTAAGGGAAAAATAACACTTGCCCAACTATTGAACAAACAAAGGATCGCATCATGAATAAGAAAATCATCACCTTAAATTCAATTGATTTATCCAGTGAAATCAGCGATGTCATGCTGCAGTGTGGAATTATTGATGTTGCCTCTGCTCTTGCTTGGCTGGATAGGTTGAAACAACTCGATCTAGATAATGAGCTTCTTGATGCTGAGAAATTAGAAGAATTAGAAAAAGCATTATCTTCTTATAGGGTTGGGGGATATCAACACAAAACATCAAAAATACCCCCTGCTGGAGTGCTTGACATGACAGGTATAGAGGTCATGTCTATTGAAAAAGAGGTTTTTGATAAACCGAAGGAGTCATTAGGGAAACATACGCTTGAGGGGATAATAAATAGTAGGGAGGGGGATGATAAATGAATATATTAATGCTAACAGAAATCGATAATTTACAGTTCAGTTCACTCAATAAGAAAGCTATTCAAGAGCTAAAGAAACAAGGGATTGTGACTTTCGGCCAGCTAGTAGAGTTGGTGGAAAAAAGGTCTAAATACCTTAAAAATTTCAATATAAACTGCAAAAAAGTTAGAGAAGAATGCCAATCCTATAGCCAAAAAATGGGGCAGGAAAGTTTCGCTTTTACCCATAAACCTCTGATTATCCCCCCTATGGGGATGGTCTTAAACCCAAATGATAATGAAGTCATTATGCAAAGGCGATTTGATACGAAACAGGAGAGACAAGACTTAACAGAGTTAGCACATGACCTAGAACCTGAGTTACCTGATGAATACTTTTTGATGGACAAAATGCAAGCTATTCGTAACCAAGGAAATTTAGGTTCTTGTGTTGGTTTTGGCTCAATTAGCGCAAGGGAATTTTTAGTACAAAAGGAACTCTCTCCAGGGTATGGTTATCGTGGAGCAAAGATGATTGACGGTTATCCTAACTTAGAGGGAAGTTGGCAAGAATTTAGCTTTGAATTTATGTATAGATATGGCGCTGTCACAGAAAAAGAGTATTCATACCAGAAATGTTTGAATAATGAGTGCATTAAGCCTTATTTAAATAAAGCTAAAGAATTTAAAATCAATGGATATGTTGATTTAATGGTCTCCCCTGAGAATTTAGCTCTTGTCCTTAAAGCGGCATTGAGTGGCCACCTAGTTCCTGAAATAGGCTCACGGCCAGTTTCAATATCCCTAGAGTTATATGAATCATTCTGTGACTGGTCTGCTTATACAACTGGATTAATTCCAGTGCCTATAGAAGGAGAAAAGACTGTTGGGGGGCACGCTATGTGTGTTGCTGGATATACTACTTTATATGGGGTAAAGTATTTTATTGTGAGCAATAGCTGGGGTAAGGATTTTGCAAAAGACAGTCCCCTAGAGCTACCTGGATATGCGCTAATCCCAGAGGCTTACATAGCTAAGGGTGGGTTAACTCATGAGTTGATCATTCCTTATTAATTTTCAAATATAAAAAGGAAGAAGGTAATGAAATATTGGTTTCAAAGTAATATTGAGGTAGGTAAGGCATTAAGTTTTATAAAGCAAAAATCCAGCAAGACGGCCAAGAATACTAAGGGCGATTCACGGCTGAATGAAGAAGATATTAGCCAAGAAGTTTGTACAAATTTAATATGTACAGAAAAATTCCAAGGTCGGGTGCTATTTCTAAAATCACATGAAAAAGATCACTATGATGCGGAGTATTATAGGAAGGTCAATGATGAATACCTAGACCTTGAACTAACGGAAAAGAGAAGAAAAGAAAGAATAAAAGAAAGTATAAAAAAAGGACTGAATAATGAAGTGGTTGATCGGGTGATTCCTCAAGATGAAGTCTATGCCCATAGTGATGATATGAAACGAGTCGCTATAACGGCAATTAAAAATGTAGGATCTACAATGGCTAAGAAGGCTGGTGGTTTTAGACCCGCCGGAAAGGGTGATGCTACTATTTCAGGGGGGGAAATAAAAGAAAAGGATTCAATTCAACTCCATTTCACAGGGTACTCAACAACAGATTTTACTTCCGATGATGAGAGTATTGTTGTTAGTAGTGATACAGCTAAGAATGGAGGCCAATACCAAGGTAATACACCAATAAGTGTTGAGGCAATGATAGATATAGAATCCTCTTATTTAGGATATAAACAGGTTGTCGAAGAACTTTTAGCTGAAAAGAAAAATACCTTAGAGGTTGAGTTTTTATCATGTGTATTTTTTCAATCTAGGGACGGACTAACATATAAAGAACTCGCTAATAATATTGGATTTAATTGCAATGAATCACAGATTGTTAAGCGATTTTCAGAGAAAGTTACTGAGGAATTAGTACGCTTAAATATAAAACTTTCCGTTAAAAACATGACAGCAACTGAAGCCGATATGTTTATTCAAGGTAAATATACCAACTAAATAAGTGAAAATTATGAAAAATAGAATTAACGTAACAGAAATATTTCGCTCTTTACATGAGCAAGAAATAATGGACGAAATCTCTAATAACATTGAAGAGGAATTCAAAAACGGCCTGCCAAAAGAGTTAGAGAAAGATGTTTTAAGCATTATGGCTCGAGCTAAAGAGATACAGGAAGCTAAGGTAAGCAAAGAAAAACCTAGTGATCAAAAGCCTTCAAGCGTTGTCCAAATTGACTTTAATAAGATAAAAGACAATATTGCAGAAAAAGCGAAGTCTTTCCTCCCTCTATTTGGTGAGTCTAGTGAGTTTGAGTTATTAGCTGCAGCTCCAGAGAACAGTGATTTTAAGTGGTTTGAGTCCATTATCACAGTAGCGGGCTGTGATATTGAGATCAATCCTATAGGAAACAGTACCGATAAGGTTTTAGTGACTATTTCTCCAAAAAAAGGTGATTCCGAGGGAAAAAAAGTATTAGAACACTTTGCTGGTCAAGATATTGAAATAGCAATTAACCATAATGGAACGACCTTGTTATCCGCTGATATTTATGTGAGTCCTGAAGCTGATGAAGCACAAGGTGATGGAGTCGTTAAAATAGACTCTAGGCCATCTACTGATGGTAAATTAACGATTGATATAGTTAATAAAAAATAATAAGTTTTTTATATAAATATTTTTACAAGGAAAGAAATGATTTACATATTGTTATCCAGTGAAAAAACGCTTTATCAAGTGACAACTCAGTACCGTAGCCGTAAAGGGGCGGTAGAAGTTGTTTCTGCAACACTGGATTCCAAAGTAAAAAGAAACCTTCCCGCGCTGCAAAAAAAAGAGCAGTTAAGTTATCTTTTGACAGCATCAGAGGCGGCTTACTCTTCTCTTAATAAGTTAGATTTAAAACAAGCCTTCCATGCGCTTGTTAGCTTACAGAGTGTCACTGGTAATGATATTAGCTTTGAGACTAATAGCAGTAGTGCGGGATTAGGGTATGCACTCTCTTTGGCTCTTGAATGGCGAGAGCAACTAGGCAAAGATAATAGCTATCCCTATGAAGTGTTTGCCACAGGGGAGATTCATGCCAGTGGCAATGTAACAGCTATCGGGCATGTTGTGACCAAGGTAAAGAGTGCATGCAACTTTATACAAAAACAGCATGAAGAAACAGGGAATAAAAACACCCCTTTTCTTATCTTTATCCCGAAAGCGAATGAACAAGAAATTAGTGATGCGTTAAAAAAAGAAGTCACTGAGTTAGGCGGGGAACTTGTTCCTGTCAATCGGCTACAAAATGCCTTAACAAAGCTTTTAGGTGATGTATATGATGGCGATCCTGAGGGGCGATGGTCACCCTTTAAAGGACTCCAGTCGTTTGATGTAGAAGATAGTCCGCGTTTCTTTGGTCGAGAAAAAGCGGTTAATCAGTTACTTGAGAGCTATCAAGATATAGAAGGAAAATTACTGGTTGTCACAGGGGTGTCTGGGAGTGGTAAGTCCTCCACCATTAAGGCGGGATTATTCCCCGCGATTAGAAAACAGTTAGTTGAAGGCCAGCACCTACATTGGAAAATAACGAGCCCTAAACTTCATGAAAGTCTCCCCGACTTACTCACGACACTCTTTTCAATCGTCACTGAACATTGGGATATCGATAAAACAGATCGTGAATTAGCAGAACTTTCCCTTAACGATCCTGAAGCACTGTACCAGCAACTCAACCTAGCTCAGGAAAATAAGGAAAATGAATCAGAACAGCTGCTTATTTTCATTGATCAATATGAAGAGCTGTTAAATCACAGTATCATTCCACGAGAAACAGCCCAAAAACTTGCCCCGCTGCTAGAGCAACTAGCAAAGCAAACAGGGCTAAGTATTATGCTATCCATCCGTGCAGAATACCTAGAATCCATGGGGCGCTATGGGGTAGACACGCATGTTTCACAAAACCTTTATCCAAATGAATGGAAAGCCATCGTTGAAGACCAAGCCGCTTACTCAGGACTTAGCTATGAACAGGGCTTAGCAGAGCGGATTATCAATGATGCCAATGATATCCAACACGCACTGCCAATCGTTGAGTACCTCTTAGAACAGCTCTATATTAAAGCGATAGCTGACGATGAAAACAGCCGTGAACTAAAGCATATTCACTATGAAGAGCTAGGAGGCATAAACAGTTTAATTTCAACAAAAGCAGAATCGGTTATCAATCAACACCCAGAAATAGCCGACGCCTTCTTTGATTACTTCGTTGGCCTAAATACAGAAGGCTTACCCTTTGCAAGAAGTGTTGAAATAAATGCAATAGAAAAAAATTCCCCAGCTCTTTATCAGCTCATTCAAGCCTTTATTGATAGCCAATTAGTGATCGATTGCAGTAGTCAATCCATACATCAAGTTAAACTTGCCCACGATAGCCTATTGATCCAATGGGATAGACTCAGTGCCTGGCTAGAAGATCATAAAGACTACCTAATATTTAGACAGCAAATTGATGGGCAGTTTGTTCAATGGAAAAAATGTAACAACAATAGCCAGAAGCAAGCCAAACACTATTTGCTAAAGAACAAAGGACTGCTTAAACAAGCTAAACAACAATTAAAGCAAGGGCAGTTTGTTCAAACAGAACTAACAAACTATCTTCAACAATCTATTCAATCAAAACGTAATGGCATTATCAGCTTTATAACGCTATTTATTATTATCCCCAGCCTCATTGGAGGAGGTTATTGGTGGGATAAAACACGGATAACATCAAAATATTATGCGTTCTATGCAACTCAATGGGAAATACCTGTCGGTGTAACAGAACTAACAGAAGAACAGCGCAGTCATAAGCAATATCATTACCAGATAGATACTCAAGATGGCAAGGTTATTGAATTATCACACCGGAATAGTTCTGGAAAATTGGCGCTAGATGATAACAATTTTAATAAAGATTCTAAGATTGCTAAATGGAAATACATCTATAAAACAAATGGAAACTTATCCTTTATATATGGATTTAACATACATGGAGTAAAAAAATATAACTCTAGTATAGAGATCAATAAAATAAATAAATTATCATATACAAACTTTATGGAAGTATTTATGATTGATGCTAATGGTGATGAGTATTATAATTTTGATAAATATAAGAATACTTATAGTAGTAATGGATATAAGGTGGAAGAAATATCTGTTAGTAACATTAACGTAGAAATATATAATGATAATGGATTGATAGGATATTACTTTAAATATAATGAGAAAGGGTTATTAAATAATATAATGTCTATAGGCATAGAAGGTAATAAATTAGGACATAATAAAAAATGCATAAGAAACTCTATAGGGTATTTATCTAAATGTATTTATTTTGATGTGAATGGTAATAAGGCTAAAGATAATACTGGAGTTTATGGGGCTTTATACATGTACAATAATTTAGGAAACCTTGTTAACACCTCATATATCAATGAAAATAATGATGCCGCAGTTAATATTTCTGGTATTAATAAAACTACCTACGATTATGATATAAAAGGAAATCTAATTAAAATTAGATTATTTGATTTAAATAACAACCCAACCGAAGATGAACAGGGTTTCCATGAATTTGAATTTGCTTATTCTGATAATGGGTATATCAGTAAAGAATGTGTTTACGATAAGAAAAATGAAAAAACAAAAGACAATGAAGGTACTCATTGTAAAATGAATAATTATGATGAAAATGGCAATAAAATTATAACGAATAATATTGGTGAAGATAATAACCTAATTTTAGATACCCATGGTGTATCTACTTATAAATATCATTATAATAAACAAGGATTAATGGAAAAAGGATCAATGTTTGGTATTAATGGTGAAAGAGTATTAGGTAATACCGGATATTCTATTTTTAGATCCCACTATGATAAGAGTGGTAATCGAGATATATCTTATTTTTACGGTATAGATGAAAAACCAACCTTAAATAATTATGGCTTTCATATTTCGAAAAGAAATTATAATAAAAAGTGGCTTGTAGATAAAGAATCTTACTTTGGTATAGATGAAAAACCAACCTTAAATAATGATCGTTTTCATATTATGAAAAAAATTTATAATAAAAATGGGGGTTTAGATAAAGAATCTTACTTTGGGGTAGATGAAAAACCAACCTTAAATAATAATGGTTTTCATATTTTAAAATTTTCTTATGACCCTGAAGGGAATATAAATGAAAAATCTTACTTTGGGATAGGTGAAAAACCACTATTAGTTGGTTCTGGGTATCATATAATTAAAGATACTTATGATAATGGTAACATCACAGAACAATCTTACTTCGGAGTAAACCAAAAACCAACCTTAAATAATGACGGGATTCATACTTCTAAATATCATTATGATAAAAAAGGTAATGAAATAGAACGCTATCATTTTGATATCGACAAAAATAGATTATTTTTTTAATGTCTATACAAAAGAGACTGTATGGAACCTCGAAAAACCTAATTTATAGATTTTTGGAATCAAATCGGGTTCTCCCGCGTAATTCTCTAAAATAGTTTGCATTTCATCTGCTCTTACTCACTTTCGTGACAAGGACAATGGCGTCATCTGGTAATGCTTGCTTATTAATATTGACAAAAAAGAATCCCCTTCCCCCGCATGAAATGTAACTAGCTCTCTTTGGGGGGGAATCCAAGCTAAAGTAACTGTTGATTCGCCGGAAGAACACTGTGTTCCTTCTTCTAATCCCCTGCTTGTAGCTCCATCATATTTTTATAGTAAAAGCCTTGAATGAGATGATTATTTTTAGAGAAATTACAAAATAATACCTAAAAAGATAACACCCACTGTTATTTTTGTTGAATTCTGTTGTTTAAGTCACTGTAGAGGGAAAGAAAGCCTCTCCTTCAGGTAACTTAAAACAACATTATAAATAGGTAATCAACATGAAAACTCAAGTAGAAAATGACATGATAGTTCTTCACGGTGGAACTCCATCGAATAACTCAACCTCTGGGCATGGGCTATCACCCTATGTCTATCACTCGCTTGAATTGCCTTGTGTAAGTAATGATCTAAAAAATACTTTATTAACATTACTTAGTAACAGCTTAAGTTTAGATAAAGATGAGAAATTAAGAGTTCTGAATGCGATGCCTTCTTTAATTGAATTTCAAGTGTTTGCTCTTATTGAAACACTTGAAGAGGAAGCTCAAAAATGGTCGGATTTACTTTATAAAGAATTTATCAAAAACTCCACTAAGCAAACAAGCTCATTCTCAACGGCAAATGATTTAATACATTTGAAAAAGAACTCCATTCTCGAATGGAGTTCCATAGCAAAAGAATTACAAGCTTCTTTGTTTAAAAGAGTTCATTAAAATCCCATTGCCTAAGCCATGCGTTCATTCAAGCTCACTTATATGTAGCAAATGTAAGTGAGCCAAAAACTATTTCGTACTGTTGGTTATTTTTTATAAGAAATTAAGTTAATAACTATAAGTGGCAAGGGAACGTAAAAACCAGATCCACTTACTGCGTATTCTTACGATCATGAACACCCATTCTTATCATCGTGAACACCTACTTTATTCACGCATTGGGTTGGGTCTATTTTTACGCTAAGTGTTCACCATCCGTCAATTCTGATTGTATTTTTCGCA
>Ga0209494_1000103_pt1 | contig 37864 bp, 46 predicted proteins | sample EN1Hudseemescosm_FD_184628 | JGI IMG/M metagenome (GOLD analysis project Ga0209494, IMG submission 184628) | Methane-oxidizing microbial communities from mesocosms in the Hudson Canyon - EN1B Hudson Canyon (SPAdes) (version 2) | ecosystem: Environmental > Aquatic > Marine > Cold seeps | place... | reverse complement strand
AGTTGCTATTAGAGTCCACCTTAAAGGAATGAACGTCTGTTGTTGTGCCTACTGCGTTGTCTAGTGCGGATGCTAATACATCACCGCCAGAGTCTAGTAGGCTTGCTAAGTTTCTTGCTCTGCTCATGATTTTGGATACCTGTCTTTTACGACTTGAATGCTCGCTTTCCACCCATCAAGACCGTTGTGGAATATGTCATCCAATTGGTCTACGATTGTTGGGTATTCTTGCGCTCGTTTTTCAGCGTATGTGAGTGATGCAATTCTATCTACATCTGCTTGGGCTTCTGCGTCAGCTACTCGTTGCTTTTCTACAGCGTATGCGTCAATCAGATATTGATATGCGCTAAAGTCTGTGATGGGAAGGTTAGGTGTGGCATCGTTGTACTCCACTTCTCCAACACTACCATCCCATTGTATCGCCCAGATATTACTGGCGAGTTCAAAGTCAAAGTTCAGGCCTTCCCCGTCTATCGCCACGACTCTATCTTTCTTTACTACTTGTACTTCCATTGGTGTCCTCCAAATTGCTTATTCTTAATATAGGTCGTACCAACCTGTCGCTATATATTTAGTGGTCGTTAGAGGAGGGTTGCCTCGGTGTGTGTGGGTGTAAGCGGTAGGGAACATGACAACCGTTCCTTTTACTGGTTGTAACCGCTTATGTTGATAAATAAACTCGGTTTCTCCCTCGCCTTCTGGTAAATCATTTAAGTAGACCGTCCACGCTATGATTCTGTTTGATACCATGTGAGAAGACGTTTCAAAGTGCCACTCCATGTAACCCCCTCCTACGTTTGTTTTCTGTATCTTCGTGCAGGTGCTTCTAAATTGAGAGTCTCTAAGTATAGGAAAGTCATTTACATACTCTTCTAACGCTACGTTTAAACACTCGTTTAACTCACCGCATAAAGCACGAGAAGTATCTTGCATGAAAATAGACTCATCTTTCCTACTTAGCTTTCCTTTAGGGTATTGATGTTCGCCTTGAGTAAGCTGAGAAGGGCTGTTAGTTACAACCCTCTCAATTTCATTGATAATACGGTCACTTAACTCATCGGAAACATAGCCCTTATAAATACCTATAAAATCTTCAACCATCAGTTCTCCTTGTTTTAATGGCTAAAGTAAACCTGTCTGGCGCGTTGCTGTCAGTAGGCATAGCAAGATGCGGTATCTTTCCTTCAAAGATTACCACCTTCTTATACTCAGGAACTTCAACACCTACAACATCATTCCCATTCATCTCTCTAAAGAACACGGTGTACCCTCCCCAATCCTTATCCCAACTCTGGTTTAAGTAGATTAAGATACTCAGGCTACTGTCTTCATAGCTGTCATAATGTGTAAGTGTCGTTGTTTGTGGGTTTGAACAGTTGATATACACATCGCTCAGATTAAGGGAGTACCCAATACTGTTTTCTATTCGCTCCCACAACTCAGCGTAGTCAACTAAAAACAAATCAGGTGCAATGTGATGCACGAACCGCCCATTAGGTTTGTGGGTATAAATATCAGACTTCCACGCCCTGACATACTGTGCTTCGTTAGCATACGACCACAGCCTAAACGCTTCTTGGTCTGTCAGAAGATTGGGGAAAGTATTAATGTTTACCATTTAGCACCATCTGTTTCTTCACTAGCCCGGTAAACTCCTCTTGCCCCTTAACCGTTTCATTTCTAAACGATTCAAGGGCGGCTGTTTGTCCACGATTGGTGCTAGACATCTCGACCTGTAACATCGGCATCCAAGACATCGCGCAAGCCCAATCATCAACCTCCTTGCCTGTGTTTGGGTCTACACCTGCTAGTTTTGTATACCAAGCACATCGCTTGATAACCTTACCCTCAACGGTTTCGCACTCAGACCCTAAAGGGCAAGTATATTCAACTGTTAAAGCCATGATTAATCCTTAGAACAGACGATAACATCAATGTAAGAAGGTGCATCAATAGTATGGGAATGACCGCCTACCGCAGAAACACCACCTCCAACAGAGTGACTGTGAGAACCACTACCGCCTGTATTATTACTACTTTTAGTAAAGCTATTACTCTGTGCAGACCTAGGCCCTACAAAAGCACCACTACCACCGTTATCTCCAAAGTTGTAGAGCGTAGTATGCGAGTGAGAAGGCATCTGTGACGTACTTAGCGTATGCCCTGCCGCACTAAGGTTGTGTCCGTGATTATGTGAGCCACCACTTTGTGTACTACGAGCGGATGCGAAACCTCCACTACCGCCTGTGCCACCGCCGGCCCCACTAACAACGCGCAAAACCCTGTCGTTGTGTGTGGTAGATTTAGTCCACCCTGTTGGGGCTGAAGCCTGATTAAATATCATCTTCGTGCCAGAAGGGAAAGGGTCTACATTGGACAACCCAGAACCATCACCTGTGAACGCTGTCGCGGCTACTGTTCCTGTGACATCAATGCCTGATGAGGTGGTTGCTAGTTTTTGGGAGTTGTTGTGGTAAAGTTTTACATCACTATTAGCATTACATTGTATATATGTTTCTGCAAAATCCTCATCCATAAGTTCTAGTACAGTTGAAGAGCCTATAGACAACCCACCAGTACCTACATCTCTAATACGACTATTACTACCATCATGATAAATCTGCAAGTCATCTGAGTTACCCAGTTTAATCTTCTCGTTATCTTGGAGGTCAAGAGAATCTACTGCTGCCCAAGAAGCATTAGTACCATCTGTACTAAGGTGCTTTCCGCTATGTCCTGACTGACTAGGGAGAGAATCAAGAGTTGTTGCTTCCCACTTGCTAGTAGTAGCGTTATAAACTAATGATTGGTTATCAGAAGGAGCAGGAACATCTACAGTAGATAGCGAACCTAATGGGATATTAGCCAATGCAAATGTACCGTAGGAAACTACTGAGAGTGTGTCTCCTGATACCCCTGCTGATACTAATGTAACTGAAGTACCGTTGGTTGCTGTGTAGTCTGAAGGCATTAACTTAACACCGTTCAAATAGACATCAAGATACCCAGTATCGTAGGTCACAGGGAATACAGTTGTGCTTCCTGTATAAGTTCCAAACGCTGTTCCTACTGTGTAGTCTTTGCGCTCAGATGTACCATTTACAGAAGACCCTGCGTTTTGCCACCCTGCCGTACCATACACTTTCATCATGTTGGCGGCTGTGTCAAAGAACAAGTCACCTGCATCAGTAGAAGCTGTAGGTGCAGTAGCACTCACTCGGTAGCGTTCACCAAAGGAATTAACCCCTGCTATATTTGAAGCTACTGTATTTATGCTTGTGTTGCTTCCTGCTACCAGATTGACATTCGCTATATTAGCCCCTACTACTTCGATTTCACTTAGGGTTTCATTAAGGTCATTAGCGACTGTCTCAATCTCAGAGATAGTCTCGTTAAGGTCATTAGCTACAGTTGTAACCAAACCCATGCCAGTAGCAATGGTGTCGATATTGGTCTTGTTAGAATTGACCGCATTGATATTCGCTTCGTTAGCTTTTACGGCATCAATATTGGTCTTGTTTGCGTTAACCGCTGTAATATCAGCTTCGTTAGCTTGTACTGCATCTATGTTTGCTTTGTTAGCGTGTACGGCATCTATGTTAGTCTTGTTTGCGTGTACCGCAGATATAGTAGCGTTGTTCCCTGCAACCAATGTAATATCAGCTTCATTAGCTTTTACGGCATTGATATTCGCTTCATTAGCTTTTACTGCATCTATGTTGGTTTTATTTGCATTAACCGCATTGATATTCGCTTCGTTAGCTTTTACAGAATTTATATTCGCTGCGTTTCCTGCCACCGAATTTACGGATGCGATAGACCCTGCTGTCGTGTTAACTGAAGCTATCGAACCACCAGTAAGATTTACATTAGCAATAGCATTAGATACCACTTCAATATCGGAAGTAGTCTCGTTTAAATCATCGGCAACAGTTTCAATTTCAGACACAGTTTCAAGCAAGTCATCTGCTACTTTTACTACCTTCGCAATGTCTGCCGAAACGGTGTTTACTTTAGCTATGTTCGTAGCAACGGTGTTCACGTTAGCTATAGACCCTGCCGTAGTATTGACATTTGCTATGTCATTTTTAACAACAAGAATATCGTTGATATTTGTAGCCACCGTTGAGATATGTGGATACTGAATATCAATCTGACCTTTGTTAACAGCTTCATCAGCGTTGACAGCAGTAGCGACATTCTTGATGACTCGGTTCTGAGCATCCATCTTGCCGTCAGGGGTTTTTGAAACTGCCTCTCCTGCGGTGTCGATAGCTTCTTGGGCTAGGTTGAACACTTGCTGTGCTGACATATCTAAATCAGCTTCAGTAAGGATCGACCCATCGCTAAAATCGACAGACCGTGTAGCAGAGTTTGTTGTTCTTTCGATCCTAACAATAGCACCGCTTGTAGGTGCAGTAGTGACCGAAATAGTGTTTGAAGAAGTGAAAGTAAAGGTTGTCGAAACACCATCAACATACAACGCTATATCTGAAGGATCAATGTAGCTGAATGAAAATGAGAAGGATGTCGCAGAACCATTAGCTGTCAATTCCACATAAGAATTTGCCATGTTGTTCCTCTTTGTTATTTGTTAGTCTGCTAAGTGTTTAGCCATATTATTGTTTAAATAGGTCACTGGCAGAAGGGTATAAGGGGTTAGAAGAGATAGTGCCTTTCTCCATTGCTGCTCTGAAAGATCACCTCCATCCATAGATTTGTGAAGGACGTTTTCTCCTACATCAAGAAGAGAGGACATATAGTCAAGGGTAGGGTTTTGAATCAACATATCAGTGCCACCAAATACTCTTTGAGCTGCTGTCTGGTACATTCCTGTCATCCCAATTAAACCAACAACCCCCTTCACTAGACCTTCATCACTAAGCCATTTATCTCTATACTTTTCTGCATCACTATGACTCATCCCAGATGATTTCATGTGTACCCTAGCTGTGTGAATAAGAGTACCCATAAACATCGACCCTGCAAGGGTTTTGAACATGATACCGACATCTCCACCAGCAGCTCTTCCAGCATATCTATATAACTGCTGCTCCATACTTCCAAGTACAAAACTTTGGAATTGAAACAGGGTCTTTCCAATAGGCGATCTACTCCAACCTTTTACAGAACCTAGATCAGTTTCTTGGACAAGTGTGGTTGATTCTCTGTGGGCCGAAAGTTGAAATAACTCTTTAGAGTCAGCATCCCACTTGTTAAAGTTCCAAGTCTTAATTTTACCTTTGGCATCAAACTCAACGTGTTTGTTTATTTGATCGTAGATGTTTTTCATACCTCTGTCGTCAACACCCAACTGCCTCATTTTAGCTACATGATACGGAGTTATACTTGAAGAAGAACTACCAGCTTTCTTAAACTTTCTAGCTGCATCTGCCCAACTCTCGCCATAGTACATTGTGGCTATTCTTCTTAGGCCATCGGTCACTGGTGTAAGTAGAGAAGCTTTTGCTGTTAACTGTCTCATGTTGTCTAAAGTCTCGTCCACTTTAGTTCTTTCGCCAACCCTAATGTCATCAGAAATTGTACTGAATCTACCGTCAGTCTTGCCACTAATCACACTAGCATCTGTACCCACAAGAGCGTTTAGCTCTCGGGAAGATATGTCGCTAACGTTACCTTTTTTTACATCAAGGATTAACGCTGGTATTCTAGGCAGGTTTCTAAAGAGTATAGGAAGACTTTGTTCAGCAAGGACTATAGGTAGCTCCATCATCGCAGCAAATCCACTCATACCCATTGATCTAAAGAAGTTCCAAGCTCTAAGGCGTTGTAATAACTCATGAGATGTAGCGGTCATGTTAGATGACTTGTGGTGGAAATTTCCTTGTAGGCTATCGTAGAGATACCTAGCGTCTTTTTCAGCACTTTCCCATGCTCTAGCAGACATCTTTCCGGGATTAGCAGACTGTTCTTTTCTAGAGTTTTCTATGATAGAGTCAAAGGAAATTCCACCCTCTTGATCTATACCATTTCTAGCAAGTCCTATCCTACCACCCATGTTGAAGTCGTAGTGTCCTAGAACCTCTTCGTAGTCTTTCTTTAAGAAGTCTTTAAAGGAATATTCGTTGTCGTCAGAGAATTTGTGTTTAGTATCCTCGTCAAGAACTACTCTACTCTTTGTGTGACCTCTTCCAGTGTCAGTCTTATCTGGATATAAAGCTTTTCTTATTTGCTCGGTCAACTCCTCGGTGACTTTAACGCCATCATCAACTAAAGACAGTTCGACTTCCCTGACAACATCATCAATAATGTCATCTACTTGCCCTAATCTTAAAGCCTCTCCACCCATTCGTTCAGAACGTCCTATGACTGCTCTTGCGTAACCCCTAGATAATTTAGTAAGAAACGCTTCATCTTTTAAAATATCATCGCCAGCTTTCCGGCTCTTTATTATGGATTTTTTAACAAGCTCTTCAAAATCTTTTTTAAACGCCTCTGGGTTCTTGGCTTTCAGCTCTTTGATTGCTGCATTATCAAACATCCTAGAGAAGTAGAATTCATCAGCGTTCTCTAGTTTTTCATACCCTTTTATCTTATAAGCTATGGCTTGTTTTTTATGTTCAGAGAACTGACCTCTAATAACTTTAACAGCGTTATCTATAGGTGAATCCCCTTTACCAACATCCTTATTATCTACGCCTTTACCTACCTCTATTCTAAACTCTGTTGGAGTTCCTTCAGGGTTTGTAGATCGCCAGCGTTTAAACTCAGTCTCAAACATTTCAGCACGTTCTTTTTTGTGCCTAGACTGTATTAAGTTTTGGAACTCAGAAGCCGAAAAGGGCGTTGAGGTAAATACTTTATTACCATTAGCATCTAGTTTATATGTACCTGAGAAGTTACCCCCAAGCCTATCTGCAAGTTTGTTGAACACACTATTCTTAGAGCTTTTAATGTTGTACACAGAAGACATATACTTTCTAAGTCCTAGTGACAACCAGCTACCTCCAACCATGTGTTCATAATCCCCAGCGACCCTTTCATCAAAAGCCTCTTGGGTTTCATCCTTTCCTTTTGTAGGGACTTCATAGTCGGTGTGTTTTGGAGTAGGTGACCCTGACTCAACACCATCTACTTTGTTAGGGTTTGGCGCGACATCTCCAAAGACGGGCTGTTTAGCTAACTGCTCTTTAAATACTATTTTCTCTTCTGGAGTGAGAGGGGTGTCTATAGTCATCCTACGTTTAAACACTTCATCCGCTTTGACACGGTTAAGTATCTTAAACATTTTGTGAGAACCCCCACCAATACCAAAACCAAAGACAGTAGCCATAGCTACATCTTCATCTGTAATTGCAGGTGAATAGACGTTCCTTAGTTGCTCAAAAGAAGCACCCTCGGCAGCGGTTAAACCCCCTACTACAAGAGAGCTTTTATAAGCCTTGTGTCCTAGTTTTGCTAAAGAGGGTATCGTTGACGCGCCATAGGTTGCAGCAGATGTTGCTAAGATAGCTGACAACTCTACAGGGTCGGTCATATCCGCTAAGATTGAAGCGGTAGCACCTTTGATGCCATAGTTACCCAGAATCCTGTTAGTTTCATTGTTCCTTTTTAGCTCATCCATTCTCCAATCATAATCTTGAGGAGAAGTGGCTTTAACTAACCATTTTTGAGCTTGGTCATCAGCACCTCTACCCAAAGAGTCTATGTCAGAAGAGAACTTCTCTCTGTCAACTTTATACCCGGGTATGTCTTGAAAAGCTTGTACGTTGTTGAATACGTTTCCTAGATGTGTTTCTTTGGCCCGTAGGCCATACAAATCTGTGAACCCATAATCCTTGTCTAAATCATCTTGCTTTTGTTGTTTTACTGCATCCCAAAACTCGTAAGAACCAGAATGCAAATGGGAAGACGGAGTACCTTCGCGTTCAGGTACAAAATAAGGATTAGCTTCCTCGGATACTACTTCTTCCTTTTCTTCCACTGGCTCAATAGGGTCAGGGGCATTACTCGGTAATACCTCGTTTTCCATGAATGTAATCCTTTAGTATTAATTATTGTCGTAAACTTCATTTCTGTATTTTTCGTGTTGGTAATCCAAAACAGTTTCTATGGACACTGGATAACCATGATGCAATGGGGACTCTATAGAAAACAACAGAAGTGAGTTAGTGGGGTTTTGAGGATTGCTGGCTAGATAATAACCCTCTCCAAACTTTTCAGACACATAATCAGGGAGCGTTCTTTCTTGAAGAGAGCTGCTGAAGATGTCCTTGTTGATGTAAGAGGTGACGTTATTTCCAAACCCTAAATCAGACAACATACTGTCTGAGGTGTTTTCAAACTCCACGGGTGTGTAATGAGTCTCCATAACCGCTATAACTCTTTCCGTGAGGTCATCAGGCTTCAATCCAGCCCCGGAAGCTCTAAGCATAGCGCTTAAACGTTTAAACTCTTCCGTCTGCGTGTAGAGTCCTGACGAATAAGGGAAGGCATTATTTAAAGCATCCTTATCATCAGAAGATATTCTAACTGAAGGCATCGAATTAGAAACTTTAGAAATATTATTCATGTTACTAATAATTGTTTCTTTACCAGCTTCCGGGAAGAACTCTTTTAGAACCTTATAAGACTCTAATATTTGAGTATCTCCAGAGGTAAGACCTAGAACATCTTTTGCACCACCAGATATTCTAGAGGCTGTTTCATAAATTTTAAAAGCTGCTTCAAACTGTTCTAAAGACTTCTCAACAATCTTTTCGTCAGAAGAGTTCATATCTCCTTGAGAGAAGTTATTCAAAGCTCCAGCCACAAGAGGGGAGTATGTAGGGTGTTTTAACCCTAGATCACTTAATCGCCCAAACATAGTATAAAGATTATTCTCTTCATTATCAGGGTCATAGGTTATTTTAGTTAGCCCATCGGCAACCATACTCTTAGTTTTATCCAAGGACACTAAAGTTTTAAATTCATCGTTAGGGTCTGCAAGGGCAGTTATCACAGTGGGCTGGCCTGTAGCTGCCGACTCTATAAATCTCTGAACGTGTGCTTTTTTAGAAGCATCCTCTTCTTTAGTTTCTAAATGAGTGTAATACTTTTTAAGAGCTGTTCCAGCAGCAGCTTGGTGCTTCTTAGAGTCTATTAAACGACCCCCTGTTTCTGGGTTTAATTCAGTGAGCAGATTGATGTGAGTGAAAACACCAATGTTGGCTTCTTGTGATATTTTACCCACCAGCCAATTTAACCCACCATCCATACCATTCTCTATATGACCTGAGTACATCTTCAGAACACCAAAAGTCTCTGCTGCTCTTTCTTGCTCTGTAAGGGCAGGGTTTGCGTACTGAATGTCCACAGCCTGTTTCATTAGACCTAACTGTTGAGTATGATACCTTGCGGTATTTGCATCAGTAATTTCAGTATTCCAATCGTACCGCATTTTATTTTGAACGGTAGAGTATAACTTCTGAAACCCGGGGGCTGTCTTCTGTAGATACCTCCCTTCTATAGCAAATAAACCCTTCTTTTTATCGTCATCAGTCAACTCCTCGTTGTGAAGAATTCCCGATTGCTTTACTTCATTTTCTATAGCATTTTTAGTTTCAAAAGCTTTCTTTGCCCATCCTCGTTCAATGTTCGCTTGCTCCCGTTTAATCATAGGGTCTAAGAGTTCATTGTTTACTGAAGCTAAAGCTTTTTTAATGTTCTCTTCTCGGTCACCACCAAATTGTATGGGGGCTTGCTCTGGTGAGTACATTGTATTCACTGGTGAAGCTTTAGGATTAAGGTTTTGTTTGCTTTGTGAATAGCCTACTTGCTGTCTTCTCGTTCTGCGAGGTCTTTCTGCCATTTACCCTGCTCCCCATGCTGTACTAATTGAACCTAAAGGAACGGCCTGTCCTATAGACAATGTACCGCTAGAACCAGAACCACTTCCAGAGCTTCCTTTCCCACCGCCTTTTCCAGAACCACCCCCACCAACCGTATTATCGTTGTAGGCTTGACCTGCTTTAGCAGCACCACCAAGGGCTTGTCCTGCTGCGGTTAATCCAATAGAAGTCCAATCTGCACCCTCGCCTTTCTTGACACCTCTAACGTTACCCATATAAGCAGCCATCTGTCCTTGCTTCTGACTCTTGAGTTGAGCTACCGTCATAGAGGTATTTTGCGCTCTAAGGTCTTGATCTCTAAGGGCTTGTGCTTCAGCATCCCAAAGGATACTTACCATAGACTTACCTTTTGCACCACTTTCAGCAGCAGATAATTTTAGGGCAGATTCCACTTTTCCTAACTCAATACTAGCGTTGAAATCTTTTACAGCAGCAGCTTGTAACTCTTGGTTAATTCTATTATTTGTTGCTCTGTTTTTATTGTGCAGGTCTTTACCTGCCAGCTTTGCATTTTCTAAATAAAAATTATTCTGTTCTTGAGCCTTTCTATCTTGCTCCTGTCCAGCAGCTATTGTACCAGCAACCGCTAACGCAGCAGATATGCCCAGCATTATTGACACTGGTTCGCACATTTTTAAATTCTCCTATTAATCAGGCTGTATCATTATAAATTCATAAAAAGGGTCATCTCCCAATCCAAAATTCTCCACCTTACGGGTGAACACAAATCCTAGTTTTTTAAGCCATCTAATGGCTAGTTTGTTATCACAGTGGACGTAATTAACGAGGACTGTAAATTCTCTTTGTTTTTCTGAAACCCATTTCTTAGCCCCTTTTATGAACTGATTATTATGTTCCTTAGAAGTATACAAATGATCGCTAACCAACATCCACGGTACTCCGCTGGTTGGGTGTAGGGCATCCACAGCAACACCATACATAGCCACAGGTCTTTCTGTACCCACTTCTACTATGGTGTTACATTCTGGAGACATTCGCTTACTACCTTTTAGTGCCATAAAGGGGGAAACCCCACTTGAACACATGACCTCATGAGCATCCATTTTTCTCATAGTTTCTGCGAGGGGTTGAAGATCATCTTCCGTTGATGTTCTTGTATAAATCATGTCATTAAATCCTTTGAGAGCGTGATTTGAAATACCCTTCCCAACCTGCACTCTGAAAAGAGCAAGGTAGATAAGAGCTTGATTCTATTGATATTTTTACGTTTTCAGCATTACTTAAAACTGGAAAGGTGAACACCCCAGAGTCCACAGGGGCATACCCTAGAAGAGCAGCAACCTTGCCTATGATTCTTCCGCTGAATACTTTAATTGAGGACGTTCTATTAAGAGGTACAACAGTTGTTTTAAAGTAACCAGAGTCACTGTATAACAACTTAAAGCTTCTGACTTGAAGTCTTCCAGACACCGCTTGGTTGTCTTGTTTAATGTTAGGTTCTGTGAATTGGTACGAGAAATCATAGGGAGTACCTGCGTAAACAAGACCTCCTCCAGCTAACTCAGAGGCTACTCCAGAAAGAGGAATCTCTTTTCCTTTTTTAGTAACGTATAACAAAGAAGAGTCGGCATAAGGTACTGCTGTTAAACCTCCAGTTATTAGCTTAACTCTACGATCTAATTTAATCCCAAACTTGTATGAAACTCCGTTGGCTGTATAAACAGTATCCGATTCTGACAGGTCTGTACTAAGATTTATCTTTTCTAAATAGAGTGACCCAGACCTTTCAATAATGAGCCAAATATTAGCCCCTGAGAACTCAACCGATTTAACATTTCCAGTGAAAGTCCATTTACTCCAAGCCGATTGAAGCTTATCTGAACCACTAACATAATAAGAATAAACGTACATTGACGTAGGGTCATCTGCACACAAAGCAACTAACATTGAGAGGTTTGAAGATGCTGCCAGCTTCGTTATTTTACCTTCAAGATATGAGGGAACGTGGGCCGTAATCTCTTCAGCATCTTGTGTGTCGTTAGAGGAATCTACAAAATACTCTCTTACTCCAGACCATTTACCTCGTTGCGTTCCAAAGAAAATATACTTACCTGCTGGCACTGGTTTAGCGTCAAGAGAGGCTTCATATTGCGTCACAGTGTCTATGCTCACTGTTTTAGCTGTTAGGTTGCCATCACTCTTTAGAGAGAATTGAGTTAGATCACTAAACATAATTAACTGTTCAGAGAAGGGTATAGCGTGACGTAGTATTGAAACTTTGTTGTTTGATACCGCAATATCAACAGGATCGCCATCAAGTAAACTCATCACTGTGGTTCTGAAGAAACCAAAGTATTCTGAGGACTCACTTAAAATAACGTTCTCGTCAGATAAAAACCCTAATCTGTTTTTATAAAAGAAGCAGTCATTTATTTTAAACCCTACAAAGGATGGCATTGAGTTAGAATCGTCATCCCCAACAGACCTCTTAGTCCAATCCCCTATCTTTACAAAGTTTGCGTGAGAAGGTTTTGAAGAGGAAAGGGTGTGAGCATTATAATCATAGTAATCACCATTGGCTTTACTAAAACAGAAGTACCCATCAGGCATTCTTATAAGCTGGTGTGGCATAGTGGTAGCGTCAAAGCCATCTGAAATACCACCTTCAGCACTCTCTTCCCATACGGATTGACCAGTACCTCCAGCATCTACAGTTTTCAGCCAATAGTCATCAGCTAACTTTTCATTTTGACCGCCAACTTTAATGTAAAAACCAACAGGCGCGTCATTTGCAGGAAGGTCTTTAAAGTCTTCAGTTTGGTCTTTAAACGCAAACATATATCTTGAGCCTCTAGAATCTGAAGCTCCTATTTTAAAGTCGTTACCGTCATTTCTAACAATATGTATAACGTTATTCTTTATCCCTTTTGAGAAGTGGGATGGTAGGCTTAACCCATTGTATATCTGAGAAGCTATTTGATTTGTTTTAACGTGCGGTTCGTGGTTAACGGTAGAGCTGTCTGGGGTAGTGTAGTTGGTTGAAGCAGCTACAGTCCCATTTGTATTTTGAATGGTAACGCTATAGTCAGTAGAGTAGTCACCCTGTCTAATGTATATTAAAGCTTCTGGGTTTCTTGTCGTAACAAACGTTGAAGATTCTGCAACAACCTTTGTTTTATTCGCTATAAAGGTATAGTCAGCAACAGTGGTGGCACTTATGTCACTCAACGGGTCAGGTATGCTTGTTAAATATGACTTGTCTGTTGTAGATATGACTACATTTTGAGCAGCTCCGTCCTTATCAAACACCCTAAGAGGTGTAGACGTATCTGAAGGGGTTACAATCAGAGAATACCATTCATTCTCATCTCGCCTAATGTTATGAATAAAGGAATCTCCAAGAGTTCCTAAATTTGCTTTATATTCTGTTGGGGGTCTTTTTTGTAATCCATCAACAACAGAAGATAAACCATTAATTTGTGATTCGCATTGTGTTTTTCTTCTCACGGAAGAGGGCTGCTGCGACACCCCATTTATTAGATTGGGGATTGTCTCGTTAATTAATCCCATAAGACCCACCAGTTCTATCTATCACTCTGTAGACATCGTAGTTGTTAAATACTGAGTAATCTCCAGCTTCCGATTCAGCCCCTCTCAAGTCTGCAAGAGCTACTGCCTCGTCTTGTTGCTGAAAACCATGTAGTTCTTTTGATCCAAGGATACGATCTTGGAAAATTCTAGCACCTCTAACGGTGATATAACGCCTAGCTGCTTCTGGCAGATCGGTGAATTCCAACAGTATCGTTAGGTTAGCCTTGAGGTCTGAACCTACAACAAAAGAATGTGTCTTTCTATTGTAAAATTTCAACCCTCTTTGTATTAGGTCTAGCTCTGTCTCGCTGTCACTCGGGTCAGCTAAAAGGGTGTTGCCGGGAAGAGGCACATGACCAGAAGCATCCTGTAACAATTCCACATCAATTTCACGATTCCAATGCCAACCGTGAGCCTGTACAGCTCTTGAGGTAGACTCTAAGATTGTCTCTGCCATCTCAGCATCAACTAGACCGCTTGATAGGCTGTTTACTGGGGCTTCGCCAACCGAACTGAGCAGTATGTTTACTGCTTCTAATTTTGAAGTTGGGGTCATTTAATTTCCTTTATGTAAGAAATAAAAAAAAGGGTGACAAGAGGAAATAAATCCACTCATCACCCCTATAAGGTTAAACGCTGTTTAAACTAATTGCACAAGCAGGACGTAGAATGTTATGCCCCATCGCGTATTTAGAAACAAACAAAGAACCTTGACGAGAAATCTGGTATTCAGATTCTACAGAAAGGTCTTTAAGTTTAACTGTTGCTGCTGCATCTTTACTAAAGATCAAGCCGCGTACTTTAGAGTAGTTTCCAAAGTAGGCACTAGTACGAGTGCTTGGCCCGGGAGTTGCATCCCCAGTTTGAGCAGCCCATTTAGTAGCATCACTCATATCCGCTTGAGGAATATGATTAGACATTAAGATTTTCACGCCACCAATCACGGGTACTTGACCAGAGGATAGGCTGCCTGATCCACCTACATCCTTGTTCATGTATGCCAATGTATTTACATCGCCAGATACGTTGAATAAAGAGTAGTATTGAGCAGGTGGTAACACACAAACTTTCTCGCCAGTAATATCTTTCTGGTCAAACTCTTGAAGAGCATCGTAGATAGCTTGAGCGATTTTAGAACCGTCTGTCGCGTGAGCAGCAGTTGTTCCAATTGTGACGTTAGACGTGAATACTTCATCATCAAAGCTACCAATACCAGCAGTTCCAGCCAAGGCTTTAGTTGTGATAGTAGATGACTTAGAGATGATTCTAGCCATGTTTCGATCCATTTGATTCGATAGAGCGTTACCTGCTTCTTTCGAGTAAATTGATCTAACATCGTAGTGATTCATTAGCTCGTCTACAGAGTCGATGAACTGACTTGAGATAAGTAAAGAATCAACAGTGACAACACGCTCACCATGTTTGATCGCATCGCCTTGGATCAACTCACCCGGAGTATGATATTTAGCAACGGCTGTACCAACCATTGGAAATTGTGCAGATTTGCCCTTACTAATTGTACGAGTACGATGCAGGGGCATGAAGATATTACGCTCTTCAAAGGCGGTTAAGACCTCTCCAGCGTAAAGTTTTAATAGTAACGAGCGTTCATCGCCCGTTGCATTGGTTTGTCCCAGACGTGAGACTGTCTGGTTTGTTGGAAATGCCATTGTATAAGTTCCTGTTGGAATAAAAAAATGTGTTTTTTAAGCGCACACCTTTCCATCAACACAGGTCGCATTGAGATTATCAGCCCGTAGGCTGGTCAGAACTTGTAACTGTGGAGTTTCTTGGTTATTGCTTGTGTAACGGGGTTTTAAAGAATGTTGCTTCGATTAAGTTTCGCTGCAACTTGTTGGCGATAGGCCGTGTCTGAATCGTATCTAGGGTCTTTCATTGCTGAAGTGAGTTCTGCAAGAGAACCAAAACCACCAGTACCACTCATTGAGGCTTCACCTTGAACAAGGGATGGTTCTGAACCAAAATTACTAGAGAATCTTGAGTTCAAACCTTCAACGGCAAGCATTATTTGGTCAGGATCACCTGAGTTAACTTGCGCGTTAAAAGCATTTATCTCCCCACTGGATAAATTGTTTGTTGCCCACATAACCATCTCGGTGTAGTTTTCTGGACTACCTGTAATATCGTAGGCTTGGTTTTGAATATTGTCTCTAATGGATTCTTGACCAGCTATGTAGGAATCGACCATCTCTGGTGATAACCCTCGCTCTTCCCAAAGTCTGTCATAACTCTGTTCTGATAGTCCACCTTGCTCAAGGTACTCTCTTGAGAAGTCATCATAGTAACTATCCTGTTGGCCGTCCTCCATTGAGTAATCGCTTTCTTCGTGCTGCTCGTCCGGCTGTTCTTCAAAAGCGTCCTCGTCATTAGAGTTGTGAAACTTATTCTCCAATTCACTGTAGGCGTTAGCCATGTCTTCAGGAGAGTTAAACTTGCTTGGCAGCCACTCAGGTCTGTCGTCAGCAGATTGGTCTTCTAACCCCTCTGCTTTCTCCAACATTTCTGAAACGTGATCTGCGTCCTCAAAGTCCTCATCTCCCTGATAAGTCGAAACTTCATCTGCCATATATATTCTTCCCTGTGTGTGTGTTATTGATTATTTACCGCTTACTGTTTCCTCTAGCCGAGTATGCTTTTTCTCTTTCTCTACGGTTTCTTTTACTATCTGCTGTAAACTTACGCTTCTTCTTTTTAGCCTCTTCTTTTCTTTTTCTGGCTACGATGTCCCCAATACCTTTTAAAGATGTTGATTTGGCTTTTGGTACTTTAAAGTCTTCAATTACGTCTTTAACCTTTAAAGTTTTATTGCCAAGCTTTACAGTGGAATCTCCAGAAGATTTAGCTTTAGCTATGTCTTTCTTTAGCTTTCCTGAAGATGGGTATGGTTTAGCTCTTTTATTCTTTAGCGCTGTCATTTCTTCGTGAAGAGACTTACGTCTTTTATCCGCAGCAGACTCAGTTCTTTTTGGAGGAATACCAAGAGGGGTGTTGTTTAAACCAGTTTTAGCGTTTCTGATGTTTTTCTTACTACTTTTACCCCACTTACCTTTTGTGGTAACACTGCCCGTAGTAGGCTCAAAGGTTGCGTCATTCTCGCCAGCTCTGCCTGTACCCTTACCTGAGTCTCTACGACCCCCCATAGACATATCACCAAGCCCTCGTTGCGCTCTGGTCTTCTTGAGTTTGTCAGCAGGGCCACTATTACTTTTAGAGTTAGGGTTTTTAATAGCTCTGTCAGAGGCAGTAAGGGTATCTTTTGGATCTCCCTTACCCTTCTTCATTAAAGATGTACCGCGATCTTCTTTTTTAAACTTCCATCTATCAGGGTCTTTATTCCAACCAATTTTTGCACCGAAAGCAGTTTGATGCTTAACCTGAAACTTCTTTTTAGTCTCTGTCGTATTCTTCGTTGACTCTTTTTTATCTTTAGCAGCAGCTTCTTTTTTCTTCTTAGCTCTTCTTTTAGACTCTGCACGAACCAAGTCGTAGTCGTACTTGCCCTTTTTCTTTTTTGGTGACTCCTCAGTCACGTTGTTATATTTACCCATCAGATTATTGTCCTTGTTGTGGAATCATTTGCTGCATCATTTTCTTTAACGCTTCAGGGTCTTTACCAACCCCGTCACCCATTGTTTTAACCATAGCTGGAGCTGATTTTTCTATAGCACCACCCATCGTTTGCATCATCATTTGTTTCTGCTGTTGAGCTTCCATCTGTTGCTGTTGTTGTTGCATTTCAGCCTGTAACTGCTCCTGAGTTTTAATCAACCCATTAGTGTCAATTCCAAGTGAAGCGCCAAGGCGATCTATGTAATCGTCTAGCATTAGATGTTTGGCTAAAGTCTCTGGGCCTAATGGCTGAAGTGCTTGTATAAAAGTCATAAGATTGTTTAAATCATTACCTCTACCCAGTGCCTCAATACCAGTTATTACTTTAGGCTGTAAGCTTCCTTTTGGAAACGCTGGCATTTTTCCAGCACGTTCCATACGGTCAAGAATCAACTTCACTAGAGGCATTTGAAATTCCATAGAAAGTACGGAGTAAACACCACCAAGAGCTGCTTCAAGTTCTTTAGCTTGCATTCGGATTTCTTCAGCAGTAACACGTTCAGCATTTCTGGTAACAGAAGAGGACAAAAGAAAGGCATAGCCAAGACGCTCTGTAATTACTTGAGCCGTATCTTGTGCCACTCTAAGGTCTGCTTGCTTTTGGGTTTGGAGTGTAGAAACATCGTTAGCGTCACCTTGCACAATACCCCCGTTAGGGGCTTCAGCAAGGGTCTTCATTCTTGTTGTTCCATTAGGGCGAACAAGAAATAACACTTTAGCTGATGCAGCACTTCCTTCAACAATGGCTTGTGTTAGAGCTTCAAGGGACTTTAAATCCCCAAGGAATTCTTCACACAATCCACGGCCATAATCTTCACCAGAGATGGCTGTAAAACGTAGGGCTAACCAAGGTGATTTATCTACAGGATATTCACCAATAGAAGAGGGGATTTTTAACCCTTTAACTTCTTGGTGTATATGTATCCTTTCACCCACTCTACAAATGTAAGTGAAGAGGTCAAGGTTCTTAGCATCTTTATAATTAGCTTCCCCATCTACCATAGGAAGAAGCTCTAAAACCTCTGGCGGTAACATTCTAGGCGATACTGTCTCTTTTACAACAATCTCCAATAAGTTACCGTCCGTATCTCTTTTCACAACATATCTATCAAGTCGGAAGACTTTCATCTGACCTTTTCTTGGCATATGCACAAGAGCGTTTCCAGCTACGATAAGTTGTTTAAGAGCTTCAAACACAGGAACTCGTATAGCTGAAGATTCAACTTCACTCATTGCTATTCGTTCAAGTTTTGAAAGAGCTTCTTCGGCTTGTCCTCGCTTTCCACCTAGTTGTTCAAGGTCGAAATCGTCAATTGTTAGTCGGAAGAAAGGGGAGTTAGGTGGAAGTAGCGCCATTAAAAGCTTTGAGGCTAGGTTGTTAGTGCCTCTACTTCCTACAGATTGATACGGGGTATTGTATACCGTTGTTCCAGTATGCCCTTCGGGAGGCATTAACATTGGTATGGTTAGTTCAGCAGACTCTCTAGCACGATGAAGGAAAGTTTCACGGGCTGAGATGAGCTGAGTATAACGACTTTCAGCTTGTTTCGCACCAGCTTCAAGTCCATTCAAGTTGTGCATAATGGACTCTCCATTTTTAAGTTTTAAAGAAAATTACTTTGGAATGGAAAGTCCTGATCCTCCAGTACCACCAACTGACATACCACTACTGGCTGTGGGTTTTGCAGAAGTCCGTACTGATCTTTTACCAACAGTGCTTGCCTGTGTTGCTCCGGGCTTTTTCTTACCTTTAGGATCAGAAACAGCGCCTTCCATTTTAGCTTTAACTTCTGGAATTGGGGCAGAAACGCTAGGGGGTGTTGGCGGTGGGGGGTAAACGGTTTTTGAACACACTTTTGGATTTCTCCTGTAAATTAAATTAATTTCTTGGAAGAAGGGATGTTTAAACTATCTCCTATTTTAGAAAGACCACCAGTAGCTAAACCGGGGTCTTTCCGTATTCCATTGCTTTTAACAGCAAGTTTGTTTGGTTTTTTACCTGTTAAAGAAGTGACTCTCCCCACTTTACTTTCTGGTGTCTTAGGAAGTTTTACAGGGGCAGCCTTCTTAGCTACAGGTGGGGTAGGGGTTGCATAAGAGTCATCATCATAGTCCTTCATCATTCTCTTAGCCAACATCTCTGGCCCACACACAGCTAAAGCTTCTTCTTAGGGGCAACTGGAATGTTTAAACCAGCTCCACCTGTAGTGGTAGATGTTGAAAGTCCGGGGTCTTTTTTGATTCGATATTTACTTTTTCCAAGACGCTTTTTTGCAAGTTCAGACTTCTCTTTTTCGCTAACACCTTTCCTCTTTATTACAGGGATTGCATTGGATGCAGGTGCAGCACTGGGAGAGGCCGTTTGCGGTGTGGGGGGAGGTGCTGCTGATCCACCAAGACACATACGTTAATACTCCTCTAGATTATTATTTATAAGATTTTCGATGTACGAAATTACTATTCTTTTTCCTTGTGCCACTCGCAAAGATTCTAAATCAAAATCTCTCTTTGTCGGCACACTATTAGGAAACTGTTCGTTTAAATGTTCGAGCAACCAAAGTGGTACTGGTTCACGAAAATAACTTCCTTTACTGGTTACCATCCCCACTCCCCAGACATGGAAGTTGCTGAATAATCAGTAACTTTGCCCTCAAAAAAGTTTTTAACGCTATCTCCAGACATAATGTAATCAAGCCAAGGGATAGGATTTTCCTTTACCTTCCAGTTCTTTTTTAGACCTAACTGAATTAGTCTTCGATTAGCTACCCATCGTATATATTTCTTTACTTCCTTTGCTGTCAATCCTTCAATCTCCCCACCTGAAAACGCTAGGTCAATGACAGCATCTTCAAGCTTCACAGCTACTCTGAACATCTCGTAAATAGATAGTTTGAACTCATCATTCACTATCTTTGGATGCTCTTGACAGAAGGCTTTAAAGAGGTGTGTCATACCCTCAAGATGGGCTGTCTCATCTCTGATGCTCCACTCAACAATTTCTGAAGTTCCTCGTAGCTTCCCAAAGCGTTGATAATTTAATAACATAATAAAAGCACTGAATAAACTCATCCCCTCGTTTACACAAGTCTGAGCCAAAGCTCTCGCCATCCCTGCGTGAGTAGACGTGTCGTTGTCTTGCATGAACTCTATCTTCTCTTTCATCTCTTTGAATTCAAGAAACTTACTGTACTCGGTTTCATGAAATCCAAGGGTGTCGTTCAACAGGGCATACGCTCGTTGATGTATCACCTCACGGTTAGCAAAGGACAAGAGCATATGACGTATCTCATTGTTCTTAAATTTAGGGATAAACAAAGAGCAATAATTATTAGCGACTTGAGCGTCACTCTGTGTAAACAGTCTTAATATCTGTGTTATGTGATTCTTTTCTGCTGGGGTTATCACACCCGTGTTCCATTGGTTAACATCCTCTTGCAGAGAACACTCCCATTCTCCCCAGTGAATTTTCTCATGCTCTAATGCTAACTCTGCTGCCCACTCATATTTGAATGGCTTATAAACTCTTGATTCTTCCATTAACCCTGACACGCTAGACACTCCTCTTCGTAGTCTTTTAGAGCTTCACGCTCTATTCTTTGTGAAACTTTATCTGCTGATTTAGTTGATTCGGTTCTAAGGTAATAAAGCCCTTTTAATCCTTTTTTCCAAGCACTTAGGTGTACAGAATTAACGTACCCTTTGTCACTGCCACTAGGAAAATAAAGGTTAACCGACTGACCTTGGCATATCCATTCTTGCCTGTGTGCTGCGTGTTCTACTACCCACCTTTGGTCAATCTCAAACGCTGTTTTAAATATTTCTTTTTCTGTCTCATCTAAACAATCAAGATGTTGCACACTACCATCGTGGAGAATTATTGATTGCCACACTTCTGGAGTGTCTTGGCCTCTCCTGCTCAATCGCTTTTCCAAGTGTTTATTCTTTATGATGTGCGCTCCTGCCCGGGTTCTATGGGTATACGAATTTGATTTGACAGGTTCTATTGAAGCAGTAGCCCCAGTGATAATTGCACTGTTAGCATTAGGGGCAACAGCAAATAAGTGAGCGTTACGCATCCCTGTGCCAATTAGGTCAGTTGGCTCACCTCTCTCTTTAGCCAATAGCTTTGACTCTGCGACTGCTTTCTCCTTCATCTCCGAAAAGATACGCCTGTTCAAAGAGGTAGCTACTGCCGTCTCCCAACTAATTCCGTTCTTTTGAAGAAGTCCATGAAACCCCATTGCACCAATACCAATACTTCGTTCAGCCAAAGCCGACTTAACTGCTCGTTGGAGAGTTGCAGGTGCTTCTGAAATAAACGCAGTTAATACGTTGTCTAAGAATCTAGTTAAATCTCTAACCATATCTGTTGATCCCCAAGACAACCAGTGTTCTAAGTTGACCGAACTCAGACAACAAACCGCAGTCCTGTCCACATCTGTAGGGAGGTGTATTTCATTACACAAATTACTGCCTCTAATCTTCAACCCTTTTTTCTTGAGAGCTTCAGGCAGATGCTTGTTTGCTGTGTCAATAAAGTTTAGGTACGGTTCACCAGTTCTAAATCTAGTCTCTAATAGACGTTCCCATAATTCTCTAGCGTCTATTCTGTCTCTCACCGTGGCATCATTGGGGTCTTTCAGTTCCCACACCACTCCATCCACTACAGCTTGCATGAAATCATCTGTAACATTAACAGCGTTGTGTATGTTTAAACACTTCCTGTTTGGGTCACCGCCTGATGGAATTCTCATGTTCACAAACTCTAGAATGTCAGGGTGACTGATGTCCAGATACGCAGCATAGCTTCCCTTTCTTGTAATACCTTGGCGATAAGCGTTCATGTCGCTATCTACTGTTTTAAGGAAAGGAATAATCCCCGGAGAAAGTTTACTCACAGCCCTAACATCACCCCAATGACCCCCAACACCACCACCTTTCACAGACAACCATCTCAACTCTGCTGAATGATCTATCAACCCCTCAAGGGTGTCAGGTACATAAGTAAGAAAACACGATATTGGTAACCCTTTATGTTTAGTGTTCGGATAGGGGGCGTTGGATAGAATAGGGGAGCTAAACATAAACCATCCTTTACTCGCATAGTCGTAGATTCTTTGAGCGAGTTTCATATCACCGCCACAATAAGCAACGGAAGCTCTAGCAAAAGCTTTTTGTGGTGTGTCTTCGTCAGGCTTTTGGTAATAGCCAACAAGAAGCGATTTGGCTTGGTCACTTAACAACCTATCTCTGGACTCATCAATCTCAATTCCGTGGTGATTCATAGTGCTGTCTCTCCTTGTTCTTCGATCAAATCATCCAAGTAAACTCTGCACTTAATTAAATCTTTAAGACCGTCTTTGTATTTCCATCGTGTGATGTACTTAACAACGTTGCCTTCTCTGAAGTCTAGTTTGTTTGACACTATGAAATCCAAGGGTTGAATGTCCCCTTGCGTGTAGTGCGATTGTTCTTTTAAAGAAGTCTCAAGCTCTTCTAAGGTGTCCATAAGTTTATCTCTCCGTTGTCGTTGTAGTCTTGAAATCTTAAAATCCTTGCAAGTCTTGCACTAACTAAAGCATCCTCTTCAGTGAGTCCTTTTTTATCAAAAGCTTCCAGCACAGCGCCCCACATTTCGTCAACCTTGCTAAGACCCTCAAGTACCTTTTCTGCACTCTTAGGGCCAATGCCCGGACACCCCTTATAGTTGTCTGTAGCGTCCCCTATCATCGCCTGTGCCATCCAGTTTCTATCTGCTGCTATCTTAGAAATCTTCTTTAAAGTTTTCCTCGCATACAGAGTCCCGGGGATAGTCTGCATATCCTTGTCTTCAGAAACGATGATTGTTTCTTTTTTGTTTGAGGGGTCTGTTTGAAGTATCCCCATGACATCATCAGCTTCAAGGTTATACAGCGTCACACAATCAAAGTTATCTTCCACTTTGCAGCGTAATGCTTTAAATCCAACAGGCTTTCTGTTGCCAACACGATTACCCTTGTATAGGGGAAACAGTTTTTTACGAAAGTTCTCAGAGTCAGAAAAAGTAACTACTACCTCGTCCCCCTCACAGGATTCTTTAGTGTGGTTGATGTAGTCTTTAAAAGCTGTGAAAGCCTCTCCAATGTCCGTGTGAATTGTCCACACATCGTTGCCCCAATCACAAGATGTTTCAAGGGAGGCAGTTATTCGGTGAACCACCAAATCACCATCTATTAAAAGCTTACGCATTAAGCACCTCGTCTGAAAAAATAGTAGGAAACTCTTCTCGGAGAACGTCAAGGCAGTCGGCAGCTACTTGCCTATGCTCTTTTTGAGTACCCTCTTTAATTCGTTCGTTGATGTAGTGAATCCAAGATCGTATCGATCCAGACATAATTAAAGTAGTAGGGGTTAGACCCTCTGGCAGTAACGCTCTTGCTACCTCTTTAGCTATACCAGCGGAGAGCATTGAGTGATATTTGGAATAGGAAAGGGCGTTGACATCCTTTTGTGCTAAGTTCCAAGCAGCCTTCACAGCGTCATCATTAAACTCGATAGAGTTCTGTCGATTCTTCTTGTCCTGAAGTCTGGCCTCTCTCATAATGAGCTTTGTACTTTCAGAGTAACGTTGAGAATATTCTTGAAACGAAAAGCTTCTGTGGCGTAGGATTTGTCTGCTAATATCTCTAGTGGTGGTGATCTCTAACTGAGCAGTGACCATCTCAAACGGTGACCAGTGGGAATTCCTGATGAGATATTTTAACAACCTCTCCACCCCGTCTTTATTGAACTGGTTATCCGGGTTGGAAATCCTAGCGCAGTACACGATCATCTCTTCGGCAGTTGTTATTCCCGATGAGAAAATGTGGTGGCTTGGCGCGGAAACTCCTATCATTCTTACTTTTGGTTTAAACATCCTTAACGTTCTCCTTTTTTAAACTTATATAAACATCGTATGAACTTGTACCTAAGTAAATACTTAATCATCTTAAATAATACCTTTATGGATTCTTTTGAGTGGCCCAAAGACACGTTACAATTATGACATAAAAGCTTTCTTACTTTACCTGTTTTGTGACAATGGTCTATGAAAAGATCACCGTTATTTCTTACGTTCTTTTTGCCACAAATAAAACACAAACCCCTCTGATTTAAATCCATCTTTAGAACCTCGTTTGGGGTTAGGTTGTACTTATATTTCCAATTCTTCTTCTGATGTTTTGTAAACCACTCGCTAGTGTGTTTCTGCCCAGTTGTTTCCAATTTTAAATTCCCCTGTGACACGCACAGGAAGTTTAAATTTCTCCCCTGCCCGTGAGATCGCTTCCACTGCAATCTTCCCCACATCCTCTGCTATTTCTCTCGTTGCTAGTATCTGTAGCTCGTCATGAATGTATGCTATTTGGACGTAATCCTTGTCCGTATAACCAGCCTCTTTCATATCCTCATGAAAGGTTATAACCCACATCTTTGAAAGTATCGCGCCACAGGATTGCAACAATAAGTTCAACGCTCTTCTTGGTTCTCTACAGGCTAATCTTCTCCCGTCAATTCCAACAATGTAACCGTTAACTCTTGCGCTTTCTTGCACCTTCTCAGTAAGTGTTTTAAGCCGGGGAAGTCCCTTTAAAAATTTAGTTCTTATAGCTGCACCATCCTTTTTACTTTTAGAACCTATCAGCTCTGAAAGGAAAGCATCTCCACACCCATAATTTAAAGCATAAATAAACAACTTAGCCTGATCCCTCGTCTCAAGACCAGCTAACTTTTGATTCATTGTGTGTACATCACCGCTGACAACCTCTTTCATATAGTTGGTATCTTTCATGTACAGGGCAAGACAGATCAACTCAAGACTACTCATGTCCACACCAACCATCTTCCATCCCATAGGGGCATGAAAAAGCTCTCTAAATTCTTTACCGTATTTAGTCCTTACACTAGGACACTGCTGAAGATTTGGAGATGAAGCTGTAGTCCTTCCACTGACTGCTCCGTTAGTGTTTAAACGCCCGTGTATGCGTCCCCCTTTTACTAATTTAAGATAACCATTTTTACCATCGTGAATCATACCTAACCTTTTCTGTAGCATCAGATACTCTTCCACAAGACGAGCCTCTGGCAGGGGGCATTTGTTTAAAATGGCTTCATCAATCTTAGCTTTACCCGAGGGTGTGTGTGCTGGTGAAACCCATCCAAGTTTTTCCAACCTTGCAGCAATCTGATCTCTTGAACCGGGGTTGAACGGTATCTCTTTAGTCTTCGTTTTTAGCTGCAAAATTTCTGGGGGAAAAACTTTTTGTAGCTCTGCTTTAATTTCTAATGATCTACCCTTCAACATATCATAGAGATCATTGGCTTTCTTAACGTCAAAGGGCATCCCAGTGCGCTCTTGCTTGGCACAAATCTCAGCAAATTTATGTTCTATCCGCATAGCTGTCTTACTGAACCCTTTGGCGCGTATAAGCAGGTTGTAGGTCTTTTCTGTAACCCTTACATCTTGTGAACAATACTCCATCATTTCGTTGGAGAACTCTTCCCATGAATCAAGGTCTGCAAAGTCACCCTTTAGCTCACCCACTCTATACCCCCATGCCTTTAGGGAGTGTGACCCACACAATTTAATAGGGGGTTGTTTCCATTTTAAAGGTGCAACTGTGTGATCGTCTAATTTATGTAAATCACCAAACAACACACGACTCATAAGAAGGGTGTCTTTCACCTTACCCTTTGGAACAAATCCATATAGCCTTTCCAATATAGGGATGTCAAAATTAATAATGTTGTGGCCTATGATCTCATCAGCACGATTTAGCTTTTCTAAAGCATCCTCAATTGCATTTGGCCCATACTCAAGTTGATTACCACCATCTTTGATTGAAATACAATGTACTTTCTTAGCATCCAATCCATCAGTTTCTATGTCAAAAAATAAAGTAACCATTATCAGAAATCCCCCAAGGTGTCTTCCAGCATTCTCCCAGTGTGAGGGTTGTATACCAACTCGCAAGCTATACCCGTGTCACCTGTGAATCTATTTTTTAACACTCTTATCTCACTTCTATTTGGGTCTTCCCCTTGTTGGTTTCTTGATGTTGCTACTAGGGCATCGGATAGCTGTGCTATTGCTGCTGAACCTCTAACGGCTGAGAGTGTAGGCTGAAGGCCGTCTTCATACCCTTTATCACCCTGTGGCCTACGCAGGTGATTCACCAACACCATCCCACACCCTAGTTCTTGGGTTAACGTTCTCAGCATGGTCATAGTGTTGTCGATGTTACGTCTCTCATCTCCCGTGTCCTGACCGCTCACAACAATGGACAAATGGTCTAGAACTATGAAATCAACCTCTAAAGACCTGACCATGTATCTGATTTGATCTATTAAATTCTCCGTTGAGGTTGATCCCCAGTGGTCATAGAGAACAACGCTGTCGGTTTGCACTAACTCTTTGAAGAAGCCTGTTAGTTTTTCTTGGGAATGTTCGCCAACGTGTAGTGGCTCATTGGCTATAATTGACATTAGTCCAAGCATTGTTCTGGCTGGTGTTTCCTCAAGAGCAATATAACCAACTCGTAACTCTTGTTTCATTAAATGATGTGCTATTTCTCTACACAATTGTGACTTACCACTGCCAGTACCAGCAACAATTGTTAATATTTCATTTTTCCGTATACCTTTGAGCTTATTTTGTAATCCAACCCAAGGTAGTTCATAACTTTCTCCTTTCCCATAAGATAAAATGTCAGGGAGCAGTTCGCCCCCGGACACTAAACCATCTGGTCGGAATGGTGTTGCATTCCATTGTAGTTTTACGAGTTCTGCCCCCCGTCCTTGGGTGAGCATTTCGTTGGCATCCTTTAGAGGTAATTCACAAATACGACTCTTTGCCCCGAATAGAGCAGCACACTCTTTTGCTGCTTTTCTTCCGGGATCATCACTATCAAAACAAAATACTATTGTTTCAAATTTATCAAGCCACTCAAAATGCTGTTGTAGAGCTTTTTTAGCACTTTGCGCTCCTTGTGGCACGGAAACCACAGGGAATTTGTGTTCATTTATCTGTGAGATTGAGATAGCGTCTATTTCCCCTTCACAAATTGTAATTCTTCGTGCAGAATCTCCAATTTTCCATAACCACTGACCGTACAGCGGTGGGTTCTTAGTTTTTCCAACAACACTAAATCTTTTGTCAGGTGTTCGGACTTTAGAACACACAAACTTTAAATCATTAGTGAAGTATTGCGCTATTTGTTTTGGGGAGTCTCCAGTTATTACACCGTACCCCCAAAACTCACAGGATTCCTTTGATAACCCTCTTTTTGGTATTGCCGTGAAAACCATTCCTTCCATTTCTACTCCTCCTAAGATTTCTTCTTTAACAATTGACGTTTCGTTGCCCTTTTTGCTAAAAGCCTCACACGCAAAGCAATAATAACTATCAGAATATTCTGAGTTTGCATCTGAACTTCCACAACTAGGACACGCTAAATGTCTTATGAATTCTGCCACCACGCCTCCGCGTCAAATGTAGGACATTCTTTGTTTGAAAATGAGTTATGACCAACCACCTTTGCGTTTGGGAACTCTCTAACAAGACTCCTTACTAGGCTATCTAAAGCTCTCCATTGCAGAAGGGTAAAGTTCGTACCCCCTTTACCCCCAATCATGCAAATTCCTATAGAAGAACTGTTCTTACCTCTACAGTGAGCGCCAATAGCTCTGTCTTCTCTACCTTGCTCTATTTGACCATTACGTTTAATAATTTTATGGTATCCACAGCCTCTCCATCCTCTCTCTCTATGCCACACATCAATCTCCTTAACGCCCACATCCATCTCTTTCGGGGTATCCGAGCAGTGAATGATGATATAGTCAGTTTTGTGCCTCATGTTTAAACCACTCCTTTGGTATTGTTTTAGACGACCATGTGAATTTGTACTTTTCGCACCATTCGATACACGTCATCTTGCTTCCTTGCACCCTTCCATGAGGGTTTTGAAATAGCATCCTAAAATCTTTTTCGGGATGTTGGGCCTTTAGGAGCTTCATCTTTCTTTGATCCTCACTTCTAAAGTACCCTTTTGCTTCCACTAGGATGTTGTTGGGGAGTTCAAAGTCAGGTGTGTAGGTTTTATGAACCACATACCCAACTCTGAACGGCTCATACTTCACCTTTAAGCCTCTTACCCCACAATCATCGTAGATTGTCTTCTCGAATTTTGATCTAAAAGTTACCGTTGAATTCGACTCCTTCGACTTCTTCGCTAGTGAACGTTGCTTCTTCCTTGATTGTTTCAACCTTATCTTCTCCTTGAAATCCATTTTCAAAAGTTTCAAAAGAGGCTGCACCACCGGGAATATACTCAATCATCTCCACGATTTGCACAGCCTTTAATCGTAACGAAATACCCACCTGACTTGTAGAATTATTAGGGTAAGCGAAAGGCTCAAAAGAAATAGCTACCTGACTACCATTGCTCACCTTCTTAGTCCCTAAATCAATAGGTTTTGGTGGTGCTGTTCGTGATCCTGAGTCATAAATAACTATCTTCTGTTTAAACACCTCGCCTGTTTTGGTTGTGATCTCTGCGTTTTGTTTGAATTTGAAAGTAACTCTCCCAGTTGCAGCATTATCGTCACCAATCTCATCTTCCCAAGGCTCGTATTTCACCCATTTCTTCTTCGGATGAGACTCCTTCATCTCTTCCATTTTGTCCTCTAGAAAAGGTGTTAGCTTTTCAACTAAACCTGCTGCCTCTTTAGCGCCCAAAGTTAAGGATGCCTTAAAAGCTACAGGTGTCCACTTCTTATCCGGCTCGGTGATATGTAACCAAGAACCTTCTCCTACTGGTGTTGTTAAAGTCTTTGCCATCTTTCTGTCTCCCTTCTTTATGAAAAAAAATAATCACTTCTTAAAACTTTGGTTATGTCAAAATCACCAATCTCTGGTGGTGGTGGGGTGACATCCCCAAATAAATTAAAACAATCATCGTATATCTGTTGAATGATGTTGTTTTTTTGATACATTTCAGCAAAAGTCCCCCTAATTTCATCCAGCATCTCTGGCATTCGGGCCACATGACACCCAAAAGAGTCATGTACCATGCCAAAAGACATATCAGGGTGTTTTTTAAGAAGATTATTTACCGTTAAATCTAAATGAGCTGCGTCTAATGAATGAATTACGTTTGGAGCGCACCCTTGTTTGTTTCTACGCCTACAACTTTTCTTTTCGTTAGGTGTATTAAGGACTCCCCGATAAAAAGACCCATCAATTGTTGTCTTTATCCTTGATTTACTCATCTGTGTGTACCGTTGGAAGGCTATAAAGCCATTTGGGACTTGCCAAGTGAACGGTATGTTGTGTTGGACATATATTTCTACTATATCCTTGAGCCATAGCATGAAAACTGTCTGACCTTTTAGGCGTTCTGCCATCTCTTCCCAAAGAACTTCACACAAATAAACACAATATTCAAAATCCTTGGATGCTTCCCAAGCCTGATTACCTTTTAAGCGTTGTTCAACCACATATTCTTCTAAATATTCCCTACAACTTTGTTTCGTAGAGGAATATGCCCGGGTCATTACGGGTCTTTTGACTAATTTCCTATTTAAAAAACCACTTTCAAGCCATTTGGTAGCAACAGTGTCCAAAGTTCTTTCTGATAGTCTCTTTTTTAAGTCATCAGCTAAGATTTGATAGAGGTCGCTAGGCTTTTCAAGGTTTTCAAGGTTAGTTGCTCTTGCTCCTATAGGGTCGCGTAGTATTGCAGAGCAATGTTGACTGCCATTTATGCTGCCATCCACAGAAATACACAGTGAAGACATGAATCCATACCCTTTTTCTGAAAAACCTTTCCACTCATAGGCAAATTGTAGAGATTCCCAAGGTGAATCGGCATCTAGCCACCCTCTGTTGGTGTACGGGTCAGTGGCCCACGCTATAATCTCTTCGTTAAGCTCATCAATAACGTTTAAACGCTCTCCAAGGGTGTGCTTGTCGTACCCAATACAGTTAGCTCCATGTTTCTTTAGGGCATTTAGCTGTTCAAGGGTGTCTATTGGCAACTCTTCGTTGAATCTTAGTAAAGATTTGGCGTAACTCTCTGATTGATAGGACAAAAAAGAGGGTATTGGGTATAATCTCCCACGAAAACACCTAGAATGTGGAAAATATATCCCTCTACCCTTAAACTTCTCAGCAGTTTGAATTGTCCTTATAAGTCTTAGTTTTTTACTAATACTTTTAGCGTTCTTATTATGTATTTTGGCAGCCTCTCTCGCCCAAGCCTTTAATCTGGCCCGTTGATCTGCTGTCATCTCTGCTTTTTTAAGCTCCTTGTTGGCAAAGGGAGATGGTGGTATTTCTATAGGGTCTTTTGATGGAAGATCAGCATCCCAACCCTGTTCCCAAGCAACCTTTACCACCTCTAGAATATCCTCATCCACTTTCCAGCACGTTGCTCCAAGGGCATTGGTCGTGTTATACACAAGAGGCATCTCGTCATGCTTTAGCTCTTCTAAGTAACAAGAATTAGAAGCTTTAATGAGTCTATTTCTGCGGAGCTTAGACATGAAGTACCCACCGTTAAAGAGGGAAGTCCACTCTTTGGGAGGATGTACCATTGGTTGGAAGATGGGTGACAGCATTTCATTGGTGGCATTTGCTTTTTCAAGCCACTTCAAGGTTTCTTCAGTAGGCTGTAAAAGTATCTTTGTCTTACCACCACCAACACCTACCTTTTGCTGTCGCACAAGACCTGTTTTTGTGATGAGGTGTACTAGGGTTTGACCGACTTGAAAATGCTCTGCCTTATCCCAAGGAATATGCTCAACACCGTGTTTAAACTTCATCGTGTAGTTGATCGCTATTCTTCTGTTATTTCTGTTTGAAGTTCTTTCGACCACCTCGTCTTTAACTCTCTTGAAACCTAGAGGATTTTCTTTTTTATATTTAAGAAACCTAACCTCATCCTCAATGTGTTGTCCTATCTTGACAGCAACGTTGGTCATGCCCATAGGTGTGGAAAGGTTGTCAATGGTAACCTTCAGGCCCATGTAGGCGCTTATTTCAGGGGGAAGTTGTATAAGCAATTTAGATGACGATGCAAGATGACCGGGAAGACCTAAGTAACTCGCCTTGATATGCTTGCTAACCCCTTCAGCAATAACATCGACAGTGCCATTAATAATATTAAACCCATAACCAGTAGTTGATTCGTTGCCAGAAAGAACTGCTTTGTTAATCGTCCTACGGTATCTCTCAATCCCAACATCAATACTGTCTTTTTCAAGATCAAGCTCCTCTAAAAGTAGTTCTGCCTTTGTCTTCGCCATTAAGTTCCTTTTACGCCAATCTTCCATCAACATCGTATCAAGCTATTTACGATAAGGTTTGTATGTATTCTACAATAGAATCAAAGGCTTTTGTAATAAGATTAAGGTCGTATCAAGTTAGGTCTGGATTTTGAATCCAACGTGTCTACCTAATTTCACCACCTCGGCCTATATAACTCTTTGATTCTATTGGTATTTACACACTCCTAACGTAAGTGATTCACGCCATCTATGCCACAATACGCCAACACTTACGCCATATTATAATTCAATTAGACTATCAGTCAAGTACCTTCGCATAATCGTGGTAATTACTGTTGCTTAAATAAGCGTAACGCATGGTTACACTGATGTCGCTGTGGTTAGCTAACCTACTAACAGCCTCAATAGGTGTCCCTTTTTGGACGTGCCAAGAGCAGAAGCAGTGTCTAAAGTCATGCCATCGCATGGTGAAACCCTCTATCGCACAAACTCGCTTGAACTTATACGTTAAAATGTTTTTATTTAGGTCTTTAAATAAGGCTTTTTCTTCACCAGCTTCTTTGCATAGCCTAGAAATTATAGGCATCACACGTTTAGGCATAGGTGCTTTATGTGTCTTGCCATTCTTTGTGAATGAATCTAAAAGTATTATCTCTTTAGCTTCAAGGTCTATGAAGTTATGATCCCAGTTCTTTGACGTTGAATGTAGGGAAAGCAACTCGCCTTGTCTTATGCCTGTTCTACTGGCTATGACTATTCCTGCTGCTACATCGTAAAAACCTAGCATCTCTGCTCGTAGGATAAGCCTTTCAACGTCTTCTTCAGACACATAACGAGGCCGTGAAGAAGTCTCGGGTACTCTGTCTAATGCCGGTAATTCTTTGATCGCTCCAAGTGCTTTAGCTCGCTTCAAAGCTATGCTTAGACAGCTAAGTTTTTTATTAATTGTGCTGTTGCTATTTCTAATACTCTCTAAGTTAGCCTTGAAAGCCTCAATCTCACCTGTGCTAATGCTTTGGACTGCTCTCTCTTTTCCAAAGTATTTCATGATGTTCTCAGCGTTGGTAAGATTTGTTTTGGATGATCTGCCATGTCGCCACACGCTTTTGTATGCTTCATCAAAGGCCGTTTTTAGCGTCATCTGCGCTGACCGCTTGGCTGTGGTAGGCTTATTGCCTTTTTTTATGGCTAATCTAGCTTCCATCTCCCAAGTCTCAGCATCACCTTTGTTACCAAATAGTTTCCTGAATCTATTCCCGTCACCATCCGTGACGTAGCCTTGAAATTTACCGCTTTTCATTAACGATACACTCATTGTTCATTCTCCTTTAACCGTCATCAAACACTAGCGATAGGGTGTCCCGAAAAGATACCCCTCTCTTCGATAGCGTTACTATTTTTTTAATCCTACAAGTAGGGTCTTCATTCAGTTCTATAAGGCCCATGCCTTTTTTCTTCGCCCCAACAAAGCCTTTACTTAAGAGGGTACAGTTTCTACTGCCCGTTGCCGTGCTTGATCCTAATTTAAGTGCTACGTCTTTAACGTTTAAACCCTCTTCATGTTTGTCTTCTTCTAAACAAATATAAAGAAAGGATAGAATCGTTTGAACTTCAACGTGACTATCAGAACCAGCTTCCCTAAACATTTCTAGAGCTACCACTAGCTGTTTAAACATTACCTTTTGTGTTTTCTTCATAATCTTCTCTTCATTATTTTCCTTCTCAGGGAGGCTTCGCTGATATTAATATCTCCCACGTTAGCCATTTTATTAACCTGTCTCTACCACAACTATGTGTCTCAGGGAAGATCACAAAAGATTTCTTCCTATAAACCACAACATCCATTAGCTTTAGTTTTAAAAACATTATAATCCTTTATCATGAGTAAACAAGGGCAACCACAGGCATCATTAGTAAAAGAACTGCCCATGAAACGTATCCTAGAAATGTGTAAATTAAATTAATCATTAGTTGCATATCCTTTTTTTACACAGTTCTTTTTAATTCTGTTGCCTTTGCAAAATTCTATCTTAGTGAACCTAGTAGTATCGGCCCAAAACATGAGATGGGCAATTAAACTTTGACGTGCTTTTAAATGGGCCATGTTATCAATGCTCCCTTTGTGTGTTAAATAAATGCTCATGCTTTTCTATATAACTTTCTAGCACAAACTTGGCAAACTCCTCACTCATGATTTCATTGCAAAAGTCATCCATAAGTTCTTCAGAGTTCTCGTTGTAAAAATCTTTAAAGCTGTTCTTTGTGATATTCATTAACACCATCCACGCTTAATCGCATACCCGTAATACCGCTGTTCTTCATACGTCTTATTGCGTCACTTGCCTCTTCTAATGAGATGTATTTAAGAATACTCTGCCACCCACTAAAGGTTTTAGATTGTATGAACACCATTTTCTGCCCTCTTTTTTGCATAACTCATTAACTCCTTTGCTATTGGTTCGGGAAGTCTCATCTGTTCAACTTCTTTATCGCTTCGTTCATATAACACATACTCATTCTGAGGGTGTTCAACGTACCCTCGCCAATACAAAGCTTCACCTAATATAAATGGTAAGTCGTTGAACCACTCGCTGTTAACGTACTGTTTAAACTCACTCGCATAAGACATAGCCTCATTGCTTAATTTTTCTACCACCTGTTATCCCCCCTTTTATTTTTAACTTATTAAATGATGTGAATATTTGTACTTATAAACACCAACTAAATCTTGATTGACCGCTGGAATCCACCCTTTTAAATCTTCCCTTGGTGCTTCTTCTATACCACCCTCAAGTAGTTTAAGGATGTACTCCAAAGAGTCTTCGGGATGCCATACCCAACTAGATTTCTTTGTGTTATAGACGTAATTAGCACACCTTGCGTTGACTATAGCATCAATTCTTTCTTTAGATAACCTAAAGTTCGTAGCAAATTCCCCGTCATTAAAAGGTATTGTTACAAATGAAAAGTAACTGTTGTTTGGGTATTGTTTAAACACCCACCCGTCTAGTAAATCAACCGACCCACCACCTGACGTTGATGCTATCTTTTTAGGTGAGTTGATATCCTTTAGTACAGCTATTACAGAAGTTCTTAAATTTCTATAGCGTTGCGTGTAACAGTATTCACTTGCCATTATTAGTTTCCTTATACCAACACAAGTAATCATTAAATTTCATATCAGGTAACAAGTCCGACCTTATATCCTGTATTAAAAGTTCTAAGATGTATTCAACACCTTTACGTTCTTTTTGGTTTGGCGAATACCCAAACACCTCATCTATGTCAGGCATATAAGTATCTCTGACGTATTCCCGAGCAACTTCAACTAAAGCTTGGTGGCATTGATTAACGTGAAGTTCAATAGTCCTTTCTTCCTCTGAAGTAAGATTTATATTGTTATTCATCGTGCATTCTCCTTTAACTCGCACTAAATTCTGATAGTGCTTTTGATTTTTTAAAAAAAAATAATAAAAAATACTAAAAAATAATAAAAAAAGGTGAGCAGTTTTTGGTAGGTACTTGCGCGTGGCATACTCAGGCCATGTCGTGCGCTTCCCTGTTGTTTTTTCAAGTTAAACCTTTTTTTACTATTCGCTAATATTTTATTTTTTCACCTCTACAATATGATTTACATTAGCATTAATATTAGCATCGTAGCAAGTTAAACAATTTTTACATTGGCCCGTACAATTTACATCGTTGGTATTTGACTTGCTAACATTGTTGAACGTTTTATAAAAATACTTGGGTATCTTATGCATTATTTTATCTACTTTTGAATTACTAAATATTAACTTGAAATTATCGGGTAGAGCGTTTAAACGGGCCATGCACTTATTAATAATGTCGTTGCGTTTAGTCCATAACCTAAAATTAACGCTAGGATAATATAGTGCTATTAATACTAAATTATAAAAATGTTGCTCGTTTATCAATTCCCCGTGCGCGTCATATCTAAAATACTTCTCAAGTTGTAAGTTAAGATGGCCTATCTCTATTTCTGATAGTTCTCGCGTTGATAAAATATAACTGTTATTCTCCCACGCTGGAATACAGTTTTTCCTTATGCCCTCTAACATTCTTATGCTGTAGCACTCAGAACAAATACTGTTTTTATTTTTGTGGGCCTTTATACAGTAGGGATTAGATAGGGTGTTAGTATTCAAGGCTTTGAACCCGTCAAGTTTACCCGTCAGTACACTAACTTTTAATGGTCGGTTATCAAGTATCATTGAAACTTCTCCCATATACAGAATAAAATGAATATCGCATTAAGTCCAAAAGCGTAACAAATAAATTCTAATAAATCAGATGTCATAAGCCTAACCACTCATCAAAAGTTTTAACAGGATTTTCATGCGTCAGATCACAATATAAATCGTATCTTTCTTTTAAAGTCGTATTGGCTGGTTTAGATTCATTAACTAGTTTTTCTAACCCTTTTTGCTGTTCGTTGTATAAGTCGTGGATGTTCATGTTATTAAGTGCTTTTTGGTTTTTGTTTAATGTTTTCATTTTTTATGCTCCCAGGTTTTTTTAAATGTATCTAAAGAAATGATCCAGTTTTTTAAGCTTTTTACAGAATGCTATAGAGTCTTCATTTCTTAGGTCGGATTGGTTATCGGCATAATAAATAGAAAAATCATTAAAGGTTCTAAAAAAAGACTGTATTAATGTTCTATGTTGATAGGGTATATTCTTTTTAAATATCTCTAAAACAAGATCATCATTCGCGTTGATTTGACTAAAAATAATATCAATAGCTTCTCGAATAGTTTCTTCTCGTGTTCCATGTTTCATTTCAATTGCTCCCAGTTGTTGTGGTCGCTCACAATAAGCGACTATCAGAAAAAATAAACTTATAAAAAAAATGTGTGGGTATTTTTCAACCCACAAAATCAGCAGTGATTTTTATAACTTTATTTTTTCTTTATCGGTGAATTTAAAGGTTTTCTTTTCGTTGACCTTATCTAAAAAATTACAGTCTATGCCAGTCACAATGTCATAACCTTTTTTTGTGGGGATCATAAACGTGCGTTTTTCATCGTCACATAAATAAATACCGTGATTTTGTAGATACCACCATAGCGAATATTTGGCGCTGGTAAGGCTATTGGCTAGTCCATCGTTAACCTTCATAGTATAGGACAATAGCATTGATTCGGCCCCCCAAATGAATACGCTAGTACCTGACAATTCGTAAGGGTATGGTATTGTATTGGTGATAAATGTTTTTTTACCGTCAATGTATAAGGTAGCCTTAATTCTAGCCCCCATTGTGTTAGTGACCTTTAATTTTATAACTTTAATTTGAATCATTTCGTTATTCCTTTTATTAGTTAATATTAAGATCGGAACAAGTTGTTTAAACGTTGTCTAATTCCATTTCAATTCCACACGGGCCACAAATAGGTAAACCGATATTAATCCACTTTTGTGACGTTCTAACAACGTATCCACACGCTGGGCATTCACATTTAACCATGCGCGTTGATTGCTTTTTTTGCTGGGTGTAGTCTATTTTGGCGTGGGGATACGTGCCTATATTCTCAATAATAGTGTTATTAATAAAATCATCTAATTCTGGTGTGTTAACTGTAGCGGTCATTTTTCCAGTTAGGCCCACGGCAGTGGCACAATCTTTAAACGGTTTTTTGTGGCCGTGTTCGTTGCCTACCACCGCGTGAACCATCTCATGGAGTAGAGTACCAACCACATTCAAAGTATTGTCTATGGTGGGTGAGATCATGATTTCAATGGTACTATCAGAAGATACGCTACTGTCCCAGCATTGACCAATGGTGCGCTTATTTTTTCCAAACGCCCCACGGCTGGGAAGGCCACAAGTGAACCTTATGTTATTGGGTATTTCATACCCTTTATTTCTAAATAGTGGCGCTAATAGTTTGGAACATTCTATTAAATATTCCTCACGGGTTATAGTGTTTAGCATTGTATAAACTCCATTAAGCTGGTTAAGGTATCAGGCACAAAGTTTGGAATAAATAGAGTGGCCCAAAGTACAAAACAATTTCCTATGATAAATAGGATGACTATAAATAGTTTCATTTCTTACACCCCATCCCGATAAAAACCACTTTGATCATTCATTAAGCATAGATACAATTTAATAAACTTAATGGTGTTAAATGGTAAATGATTTTCATAATTAGAATCCATCGGGTCGGCTTCATTGACCCATATATCCAGCGCTGAATAAAAAACCCCCTTTATATACTTATGTCCCATTGGCTTTAAAATATCCTCAGTTATTTCTAAAATGTCCATAACTTGTAACACTTCGCCGTCTTGTTCAAACTTTAACCATCCAAATGGTGCGCTTGTTTTTTTCATTGTCTATTCCCCTTTGCTTATGTATTTAGGATTGATTGCATACAATTCTTTATCGCCTTTCTTAACTAGAAAATTGACCTTTAAACCGTGTTCAATTAATTGTTCCGCGTCTAACTCAAAATTAAAATTAGGTGCATACATTAAAAATATTTCCTTTTTAGTGTAGGTTT
>Ga0209494_1000101_pt1 | contig 38339 bp, 54 predicted proteins | sample EN1Hudseemescosm_FD_184628 | JGI IMG/M metagenome (GOLD analysis project Ga0209494, IMG submission 184628) | Methane-oxidizing microbial communities from mesocosms in the Hudson Canyon - EN1B Hudson Canyon (SPAdes) (version 2) | ecosystem: Environmental > Aquatic > Marine > Cold seeps | place... | reverse complement strand
GGGCTAATAATAACGCCATTTCAGGGTCACCTGTGACTGTAACAGGCAGTATGACCATTCCTTCAACCTCAACATGGACGATTGTTTAAATGAGTAAAATAAGAATACAAGGTTCATCGGGGACAGGCACGGTGACATTAACGAGTAGCGTGAGTAACACAGACCGCACGATTACATTGCCTGATGAGGACATCACATTAGGTGGTGGTATTGAACACACAGTTTCAGCATCAGACCCAACCATATCATCTAACCCATCAGCCGTAGGACACCTTTGGGTGAACTCGACATCAGGCGAACAGTATATTTGTACTGACATTACTGCTGGTGAGAATGTATGGACTAACACAGGTGAGGGTGCTGGAACAATCCAGCCAACTGTCGCGGCAACTGGTGGAACAGTAGCAACATCTGGTGGTTATAAATACCACACTTTTACATCAACAGGTTCTTTCGTTGTAACAGGAGCAGGAGATGTAGACTATTTAGTTATTGCTGGTGGTGGTGGTGGTGGAGGTCAATCTGGTACGCAATGGGGTGCTGGCGGTGCTGGTGCTGGTGGGTATCGTTCAGCAAGCGCACAAACCCTAGCCACAGGTACATTCACAGCCACAGTCGGTAACGGTGGTACAGGTGGAGCAAGCGGAGGCAACGCTGGTGCTAGTGGTGGTAATTCCTCATTCAATGGTTTAGTTTCTCTTGGCGGTGGCGGTGGAGATGCTTTCAATGATGCACCCGCAATAGGGGGTTCTGGCGGTGGTGGTTCAGCATCAGCAGGAACAGCAGGAACAGCAGGACAAGGCTATTCTGGGGCTGAAGATTTAGGCTCACCGACTTGTTCAGATAACTGTTCGGGTGGCGGTGGCGGTGGCAGTAGTGAAGCTGGTTATGGTGGCTCAGATAATAATGTTAAAGGTGGTAATGGTTCAAATACTCACTCTGTATGGGCAACAGCAACTTCAACAGGTGACAGCGGTTACTATGCTGGCGGTGGTGGAGGTGGTAAAGGTACTGGAAGTCAAAGCACCCCTAATGATGGTGGTCTGGGTGGCGGTGGTGATGGTGCTACTGCTAGTGGGCATACAGCTACAGGCGGTAACGCAACAGTTAATACTGGCGGTGGTGGCGGTGGCGGTGGTCATGGTGGAGATGGGCAAGCAGGTGGTGTAGGCGGTAATGGTGGTTCAGGTATAGTAATTGTGAGGTATGCAATATGAGTCATTTTGCAAAGATTGATAACGATAATGTCGTTACAGATATTATTGTTGCTAACCAAGATGTCATAAACTCAGGCTTAGTTGGAGATTCATTCAGATGGGTTCAGACATCATATAACAGGAACTTTAGGAAGAATTACGCAGGAGTTGGTTTCATATACGATAGAGTTTGTGATGCTTTTATCCCACCTCAGAAATACCCCAGTTGGCTATTCAACGAAGATACTTGTCAATGGGATGCACCAATACCATACCCAGAAGACAATAAGGCTTATTCTTGGGATGAAGAAACAACTAGCTGGAAAGAGGAGGAAGTCTAATGGCTATTACAATAAACGGGTCAGGCATCACCTCATCGGAGATTGCATCGAACACCATTACATCTGGAAATCTAGCTGACGGCACGATTACGAACGCTGACATAAATGCGTCTGCTGGGATTGCAGGGTCAAAACTCACGGACATCAAAACAGTCAACGGTGACTCACTTATCGGGTCAGGTGATTTGACTGTTGGTGGGGGTAAGGTGCTACAGGTTGTTTCTGGTGTAACAGACCAAAGTGACTGGGTTAATAGCCTTGTTGGCACGTCCATACTGCACGTCCATACCTTTACACCTCTTTCCGCAACGAGCAACGTATTAATAATGGCATCAATAGGGGCAGAGAAAGTATATGGGTCATCAGGGATTATTACAAATCATGGTTATTTATACCCTCATATATATTCGGGGAGTACGGCGGTTCAGCGTATCGGAAATGCGTTCCTCCATAACACACCAACACAAGCTAGATTATACTGTAGTAGTGCTAGATTAGAAGCGTCTGGTAGCACAGGCTCAAGGACGTACTCTATAAGAGCGCATACCGTGAGCGGTGGGAGTTCTACTAGATTTTTATTCTATGATGCAACCATGACAATTATAGAGGTGGAGGCTTAATATGATAACTAATATAGATGCCCTTGTAAGTCTACGTCCTAACGCTCAGTTTGTTTCCAGAGATGGTGTTTTAGAATGGCTAGACACTGAGCAAACCCAACCCACAGACGCAGAAATCCAAGCCGAATTAACCAGACTCCAAGAAGTCTACGTTTCACAAGAATATGCTCGGCTACGCAAGGCTGAGTATGACCAATTGAATCAAGACGAACTCAGATTTGATGACCTAGAGAATGGCACAACCGTTTGGCAGGATACGATTAACGAAATTAAAGCGAGGTATCCGAAATGAGCGTAGTGAAAAGCGATAATTCCGACATTACCATAAACGCATCGGGGACTTCGAGTGAGATTAAGTTTCAATGCAACGGAACAGAGGTTGCCAAGATAGACTCCACAGGTTTTGTGGGTGCTGGTTCACCCAGTATTGACGATAATGGAAATGCTACTGCCATAACGATTGACTCAAATGAGAATGTTGGGATTGGTACTGCCGCACCAGCACGCAACTTGCACATTTCTGATACCACTAGTGGTGCTACAACTGGCATACGACTAACAGGTGCAAATAACGGCTCACAAGTAATTGAATTTGCCGATACTGATGATGGAAATGTTGGATATATTCAATATGACCACGGCTCAAATAGAATGTCGTTACGAACTGGTGACGCTAACAGTCTAAACATAGATAGTGATGGTATAAAGTTCGGTACGGACACCGCATCAGCAAATGCACTGGATGATTATGAGGAGGGGACTTGGACTCCTACCTTTGAAAGTATATCTGGTTTCGGTAGTACAGGCAGTTCTGTAAGTGGTGCATATACTAAAGTTGGAAACTTAGTAACACTAAGTTGTAGCTTCTACTTAACAGGGGTCACTAGTAATATAACTACCGCAGATGGTGTAACTGTACAGAATCTACCCTTCACACAGAATTCACATTCTACCACTCAGGCTTCCTTTGAGTGTGGGTGGAATTACAATGATAATACGGTGGTTACAGGTAGGAGTGTCAGCTCAGGTGGTGGTATCAGATTCCGTGTAAACGCTATAGTGGGGTCAGGCAATAGGGCAGGAGGGAGGTTTCAACTTTCTGGTCATTACTACACAAACGCTTAATTATCCCTATCGGACGATACGGACGGACATTTAACAAAAGGAAATCAAAATGGCACTAGAAAAAGTACACGTAACAGACAAGATTGAAGTATTAGAAAACGGCACAATCCAAGTTCGCTGTGCAACGAGAGTCTTAGAAGATGGAGAGGTATTATCTTCCTCTTTCCACAGACACGTTCTGCACCCTGACGCTGACCTGACGGATGAAGACCCAAAGGTAGTAGCAATCGCTAATGCAACTTGGACACCAGAGGTAATCAGTGCGTATGAAGCGATGGTTGCTGAACAAGAAGCAGAGTTAGCAACACCAACTGAATAGGTGAAGAATGGACAAAGATCAGTGTGATCGGCAAGGGCGAGAATTAGTCCTCCATGCAGAGCAGATAGCCAAACTGTTTAGCCAGGTCCAGGACACGAATGATAGATTGATGGCTATTGAGAAATCAATTCTGCAACTCAAATATATGGCTTACGGTTTCATATTTTATGGGGTCAGTTCTCAAGCTGGTCTTTTGGCAGCGCTGAAACTCTGATGTGGAATCTACTGATTCAGCCGATCTCTGACACTATCGGGAAGATCGTTGACAAGATCGCCCCTGATGCTGGCATGGCTGAAAAACTCAAGGCAGAGATTACTAAGGAATTGCTCAAGGCTGATTCGGTCGCACTCCGTAAGCAAGCGAATATTATCATGGCCGAGGCTAATGGTGATTCTTGGCTACAACGGAATTGGCGGCCTTTGGTCATGTGTAACTTTGCGTGTCTTATAACGGCTCACTGGCTAGGCTTTACCCCGGAGAATCTTTCGGAGAAACAAATCTTGGCTCTGTTAGATATTGTCCAGGTAGGTTTAGGCGGTTACATCGTAGGCCGATCTGCTGAAAAAGTGATGAAAGAATATAAGAAATGAGATTGAGCCAATACTTTAAACGCTCTGAATTTGAGTGCCAGTGCGGTTGTGGGCAAGATACTGTTGACTATGAACTGATTAGGGTCTTAGAGGCTCTTAGAGCGCACACAGGGCCGATATTCATCTCATCAGGCAATCGGTGCGTCAAACACAATATGGACGTTGGTGGCGCTTTAAATAGCTATCATGTGATTTCAAAGGCTGCTGATATTGTCGTTAAAGGCAATACCCCGGCAGAAATATATCACCACTTAAACCTGAGATACCCTGACCAATACGGCATTGGCCTCTATTCCGGCTGGGTCCACTTAGATGTACGCAAGGAAAAGGCTCGATGGGATGAAAATAATACTTGAGTTAACCATTTATGTGGCCATTGCAGCCGTCATGTCTGCCTTGGCTGCTGCTTACTTAGAAAATGTCATGCACGTTTTTTATTACTGAGCGTACAATTAACTGCCGGGATAGGTTTAGCGGCCGAAACGGTGGGATTCATTACCTCATCTTCCCGGCAACCAATTCGATTCCCAAACACGGAATCACATCAATGTTGACAGCAATTATGCCAGCATCTTAGAAAAACCCTTATAAATCAATAGCTAACTGGGGGTTCGATTCCCCCCGCCTCCACCAATATTACTGGGTTCATGGGGAAATGTTGGCACGATATTGGTCATGATTGGTCATAGTTGGTCAAGAAATGACAGCAATTTTGCCAGCATTTTCTCTAACCTTTTCCAAACAACTTCACAGCAGCATCACCGGCCTCTGGCCGCGCATCCGGTATCCAGGTAGCGTAAGTTCTAGCTGTGACTAGCACATCTGAATGACCCAACTGTTTCGACACCCAGGCTAAAGGTTCACCGGCAGACAGCATCATTGATGCGTAAGTGTGGCGCGTTTGATAGGGTGATCGGTAACGGATGCCAGCCTTTTTAAGCAAAGGTATCCATAGGGTGCGTCTGATTGGTTGATCGCCTGTCCATGCCTGTTGGGTGCGTGGATTCACAAATACAGGGCCATCAGCTAAGAACGTGTACTTTTTTTGGTGTAGCAAAGCATCCAGTGCTGGGGGTAATAACTTCACTTCACGGATGCCGGATAATGTCTTTGGCGTTTCTGCTTGTCTAGCGTCTTGGGTCTTAGCCATACAGACCGAAATAACACCCCTATTCCAGTCGATATTTCCCCAGGTAAGGGCAACTATCTCTGATGTCCTTAAACCGGTCCAAAGGGCGAGTTTTACTAGGTTATTGGCCGAACCAGAGGCTATATCGAGCAGTATACTTTGTTCGTCTTTGGTCAGTGGGTCGATTCTTTTCTCCCTGGGCGGCTCATTCTTCTTGTAGTTCCATCCGTAGAGTGGGTTCACCTTAATCAAATCATCGTACACAGCATCCTGTAGCGCTGATCGGAGTGGCGATAAGATGTTGGCGATTCGTTTGGTGCTGCAACTCATGCCAGCTACCCATTCGCGTACCATTCTGCGTGTTAGTTGGTGTAACTGTACGGCCCCGAACTGGGCCACAATCTGCCCAATGATCTTATCGTAACCGGCTATGGTTGATGCTTTGAGGGTAGGGCGTTTAGCGGTTAGCCATTCATCCAGGTAGCGTTCAATCGTTAGGGTTACAGGCTTGAGTGCGTGTTTGCTGGCGGGAAAGGTGGTGTTGTAGTCGAATACACCGAGTTCAATCGCTTCAACGATGGCATCTCTATGGCGCTGCGCTTTCTTTAGGTTAGCGGTGGTGGGGATGAGTGGGAGCCGTTCCCGGCAACGCTTTCCGTCAAGTTGGAAAGTGATTTCGATTGTTGATTTGCTTGCTGCTCTGACCCCTCTGCCCATGCCTCATACCCCAAAATGCTGATTAATACCCGACCATCCGGGGCCGTAATGTAAAAGGTCCACTCGCCTCGCTTGATTTTAGACCTGACAGCATTGTCGCTGTAGCCTGATAAATCTGCAAATCTTTTGATGGTGACGAGGTTCATTTTGTTAAACGATTATTTTTAGTGGATCGCTTTTCATGCTCTCGCGTGGCAGCACAAAATCGGTTAACTCATTCCATAAGGCGATCTTTTCGCGGTCATTAAGACCCACAGCACGAACACCCAAATGCTCAATGATGCGTGGAAAATCCACTGGGTCTGACCACAGTACCGAGCCGCGCATCAGTGATTTCGGCTTATGACCTTGCTGACATCTTCTGCACTCGGTGTTACGGCCATCGCTGGCTGATATATCACGGTGAAAATGGGTTAGCGGTTTCTTTTCATGACACTCAATGCAGCGCTTACCTTTCTCTACTACGCTGTTTTTGACGCATGGCTTGCACCATGAACTAAGGCCGGTACGCGCATCACGTTTTTGATAAAAGTTAGATATATCATGGACTTCCCGGCACCGTGTACAGCGATGCGTGGCACTCATGACGCTACCCGATAAGGCCGCTTTATTTTGTACTCAGCCATAAGATATTGAAATTCATAGATTCGTAAGCCGACTAATTCGCTGGCTAAGAATTTATCGAAGTTTGAATCAACGAGCGCTTTATACATTTTGCTGCGTTTCATCTCATAACTATCAGTTTGGTCTATAACTAAAGATGCCATTATGATTCCTTTGTTTCACCGGTAAGTGCGCGATCAAGCGCAGTTTGTAAAATTGGAGAGAGAGTGTTGGCGATGTCGTGCATCGCTTGTTGACTGCCCTGGTTGTATGCGTCCTCTGCTACCTCGTCCAAATCCTCAAGAGGGTCTGCGCGTAATGCCGTAATGAGCGCAGCTAGGTAGCCTCTGTTATAGGCTGCCCTTTTTGTTGCTTGGGTTAATTGCTCCTTTAATGTGATCGTTTCTTTCATGATTAACCTCTTTGCTTGTTAGTAAAATGAGAGGTGAGTATCACGACATACCCACCCCTCACACATCTTGATACCGCATCAGTCACGGAGAGAGGAGGCACTACAATGCCCCATTCTTGAGGTTGACTGACCGGCATCCTCTGCGGTTTTTGAGGGGAACTTAAAAAACCTCACGCCACTCACAGATTTACGCGCTTATAGTTTTCTTAATTCTGCTATCGCTAGTTCAGCATCAATCAGTTTCGATTCAAGGATCATTACTCTGCCCTCAACGACTTCAAGAGCGGTTTTTATCCTTTTGTCTGATGGACTGCTATCCAGCGTTTCAAACTCTGACATTAACACTTCAAAAGCCTGAGTCAGCGCCTTGCTTGTTGTTTTAAAACTCATCGAAAATCCCCCCCTTAAAAATTTATCCCCTAAATCTTCAGCCATTACGCCCCCTTTCGCAATTCCCTAACAGCATCGACAAGATTCGCTAGGGTTTGGCGATCAGTTTCTTGAATCGCTAATACTTTTTGGTGTGTGTCCAGCACTTGGAACATTTCTCGATGATGCTGATCTTCAAACTCAATCAGCGCAGCGTGTAGCTTTTCTTGTCGATCAGCTATCTTCTGCACATTGTCGAGAGTAGTTTGCAGAGTGACCATGACATCAGCCATTGTCTGGTCGTGCATCTCCAGTTTTTCATCGAGGTTCATTTCAATTTCTTCAGCCATTAGTGCCTCGCGTTAAGGTCGGGTACTGCCCATCCCTGATTTTAATCACCTCTTTCACCAGGTTATCAATGAGTGCCGAATGTTTTTCAGCTTGATCCACTAGCATTTTATTTACGGCCCCCTGGAGAAGTTGATCTGACAGTATTTGCTCAACCTTATTGGTTAGGGAGTCTGTTCTGGACTGACGGCCCTTTATTGGCTCCCAATCCAAATCATCACACGCCCTCTTGAGCGTTTTGATATGTGTGCCACTGATAGTTTTATCTATATCCAACTCATCATTGACCGCTGCAACAATGTCATCCATCTTTTTATTCTCAAGTTTTTCAGTGCCTACCCAGGACAGAAGCAAGGCGTGAAGTTGCTGCTGTTCCGGGAAAGTCAGGTATACCTTTTTCTGCTTATCGCTCATGATTCCCTCGCTAGTTTTTTCATTGTTTCCACCGAACCGATAAGAACGCCCAGTTTATTTACCGTCTGGTCAAGAGTGAATAATTTGTCATAAACATCAATATCAGACTCCATGAACGCCTCGCGCAATTTCACTAAGTCACCGGACAGGCTTTGCACAGTATCTTCCAGTTCTTTGATTCTTTTATTTTTGGTTTCAAGATCAGTCATGCTGCCCCCCCCCTAGAAAGGAATGTCATCAGAATCTAAATCAGCCATAGACTGCGCTGGTTGTGGCGATCCGGCACTGCTGCCGCCCTCAGTGAAGAAGACTTTACAGTTGCCCAAGATTGGCGTTTGAGTGCCTTGCTCACGCTCTTCCTTGGAAGTCGATTGGCTGATGAAGCCATGCTGCTCATACTGATCCGGTTTATCAGGGTCGATGAAAGTAGTTAGGTCCAGGTACGTTCCTTTCTTACCTTTGAACAATCTCGATTTGTCAATCTTGCTGACATCAATGCTAATATTTATGCCTATTTTGCTCATGCTGCTTTTTCCTTATCTGTGGTTGAATTTGATGATGCTCGGATGATGTTCTTTTGTTCTTGGTTGAAGTAGCCGCCCTTGCTCTGCGCTCTCCACGCAACAGTTTGTTCGTCACGCGACAGTTCGCTCCATATTTCATGGATAGCGGAATCTCTGTCGCTCTCGCTGATGTCGGGATCGACCAGTAATTCAAGGATGGCGTTAGCTGATTCCTCAACTGGCCCAACTTTAGCCTTGAGCGTTTCGTATTTTCTGTTGTCCATCGTGTCAGCATCTTTCACATCGTCAATGCAAAAAAGTCCATTCAAAGCATATTTTCGAGAATAGGATCCGGTTGACCCGGTTAACTGGGCATCATCCATGCCTTTCCGGCTTTCGGGTTCACGCGCAAAAGCTGTGACATCAATGGCGTTAGATTCATCAGCAAAGGTTGCAGTTGATTTGACGTAAATCCGATCACCGACCATCACGATTTCATCGGATAGGGTGACGGTACAGCCATCCAAATGAGGCTTTAGAGCCTCTAAGATATCCTCACATGAGCGGTACGAATACTTGCCGAATGTGTTGGTCTGCCCTTTGTTGGCTACTAAGTTCTTCTGAACGATGCTGAGTTTTTGTCTAATGTTCATGACAGTTCCTTTTTTAGTGTGTCGCGTTCTTCCTCAACAGCCTCGTAAAGCCGGTCTGACGCAACATGGTTAAAGGATAGATCGAGCAGAGTTGCCTCTAAATCCTCAAGCAGTTCAACTTTCGATTCACGTTCTTTGGCTGCCTTTACTTCAAGCGTTTCATGTTTACGATTAACGACCTTGGCAAATTCAATTTGGTCGATAGCCGTGTTCTGATTGGTAGCCTTACAGACTCCATCACGTTGTTCATCAGTCGCATAATCACTGTATGGATTCATTTTTCACTCCTCGGACACACTCAATAAGTGCCTCGTCAACTTTTGTATAGAAATTTTTAGTGTGAAAGAACTTTAGGATCGGTAAAACTTCCACGTTGTTGATTAGGAAGTCTTCAATCTGCTCAAGTTCTAGTTTTAGATTTTTAAGACATTGATCTTCCATGTCATTCAGCAAATCATCCTCGCTAAACATCCGTGCCGCATCATAGTGATAGTCGTAAGTAATAAGTGACATATCCTTTGAGGTAATATCGTTGTGTTCTTGCAGTTCATTTCTAAGTTGAGTATGAGAATATCTAATATCTAATAAGGCTTGCTGTAGTGGTCCGTAAGAAAGGTCAACAGGGTGCAGATCGACTTTCAGCATCACAAACCTAGTGAACGTACCGATGGCGTGCTGATAGTCATATAGGCTTTCTGGCGAAATATTCAAGCGGAATGATCTTCTAATGTTCTGAATCTTTGGGATGGCCAGCCTTGGCCTCTTTTTCTCAAGACCCAAGGGTTCCAAGTTCATTACTCACCCCCGTTCAATGCAGCAGTCAGGTGTGCTTGCGTATAAGCGTTGTAGTATTCATAAGACTGCTCTGCTAACGGCTTGCCGCTAATGGCATCCTCACGAGCCTGTTTGATGTCATCAATGCGCTGTTCTTCATCGAGTTGCAATTCTTGTAGTGTGGTCATGATTCTCTCCGTTAATTAAAAGATACTAGGGCAAGGACTGCCCAGCCTGATGCCAAACAAAATAGGAAACCGATTCCAGCAGCAACAGCTTCAAATACTGATTCTTGCTGTGGTTGATTGAATGAAGTGCAGTTTTTGTAGTCTTTCATTTTCCGGCCCCTTTTCGTTTGGTGTTAACCAACTATACTTTGTGTATATTGAAAAGGCAAGCAAATATCAACTATCCGTATATTTTTTATGTCTCCTTATATTATTGATGTTAAAAAGATTAGATGAAGCTATTCAGACTGGACTTTCAGTGGTGGTGGGGGGGGGGGGAGGAGCGCATTGATCGTGCCGATAACAAGGTTTTTCTCATCTGCCGATAATTTCACATACGCGCCGAGTAATTGCTGATTTTCTTCAGACATCCAAATTCCCTTTGAATTAATGTTATTGCCTTTGTAGCACATAAAAGAACATCAGCAAGCCGTTTATCGAGGATTGTCTATTTTGACCTACAAATTTATCAGCAGCACTAGACAGTTTAAGGCTATTTGTCGTATTTTTTGGCTAAAGAGCGGATCATTGCTTCGATAAGTAATTGATTTTCAGCGCTCAAATTCCTCAAATCTGTGAGCATTTTTGTTTCTTCGGCTGTAGGGAGAGATGCGTTGGGCGCGGTCAATTGTGTGACCGGTACACCGAGAATCTTGGCAATCTGTTCGATGTTTTCATACCTAGGCTTTCGCCTTTCCGTCATCCAGTGATTGAAAGCGCCCAAAGTGATTCCTAGCCTGTCGGCCATCCTCTCTTGCGTCATGTTGCGCTCACGCATCAGCTTGAGGGTTTCGGAAACCCAGGTATTAGTTTTCATAGGCTCTATTATCCTCTGACGATGGTCATCGGAGTATACTTCGGGTATAGATATTTCTTGACGCTCATCTCTACTCTTGGTAGAGTTGTAGGCATGAAACATATTGAAGCCTTTTGTGTCATCGTGGGGGGTCGTGCTAAAGCCGCTGCCGAATTGGGAATCTCGCCCGGTCAAGTCAGCCACCTTATCACCGGCAGACGCAATGTCACATTCCAGATCGCACAAAAAATAGAACGTATAACGGACGGGCAAATTAGCCGCAAAGACTTACGCCCCGATATCTATGGTTAGCGCCTCTTTTGCCCCCTTAACCGGGGGTTCTTTTTTGGCGTATAAATCGAACAAATCAAACTGATGAGGTGAGCGATGGTTGGCAATGAGAAACGGATCAATGAAGTGAAGTCGCGGTTTACGGACTCGGAATTTCTTGTGCTGTCGAAGTTGGCGGCTATCTCTGATCGCACGATTGGGGATTACGTCCACCATGTCGTCACCTCTCATCTGTTTGGTCATGCCTCTAGGCTATGCGTTACTGAAACCACAAGCAACCAGACGGATAGGGGCGATTAGGGATGCCCACAAACAACACTAAAGACGGTTTCACTATGGTCAGCAACGACCTATTCAACCTCGGCCTTTCCGTTGATGCTATAGCTGTGTATGTCTATATGGCAAGCAAGGACTCTGAGTGGAAGTATCACCCGAAAGAAATACGCAAAGCACTGAGCATAGGTGATTGGAAGTGGCGTTCAGCGACAAATGAACTCCGAGATAATGGCCTTTACGAAGTAACAAAGACCACTGGCGGTACAGTAATAACGCTTCACAGACTAGCAATTACAGGCACACGTGGGAAACCCACACGTGGGAAACCGCAGAGTGCGGAAACCCACACGTGGGAAACCAACGCCCTTAATAATACTAATATTACCAATACTAAAAAAGAAAGTAATACTAAGGGGAGTAGCGCACCCAAGAAGAAATTTGTCTTACCCGAAACCATTGATCCTGATGTGTGGGCAGAGTTTGAGCAGCACCGCAAAGAAATCCGCAAACCACTGAGCGATCTAGCTAGAGCCAAGGCCAGTAACCAACTATCAGGGTTGTCACCGAAAGATCAACAACAGGTGGTTGATTACACCATCACTGGCAGATACACAGGTTTATTCGTGGATCGGCTCCAGCGACAGCAGTCGGGTGGTCAATCCAGTGAGAAGTTTGGCGGCTACTCAAAATCCGAGATAGATAAAAACGCCAGGGTAGGTGAAAGCTATGAACAGTGTGTTGCAAGGATGCAGCGATCAAGACCATGACAGTGAACTCATTGACTGTCGGACTACCGACAACCGTGACTTTAATCATCGGATGCGCGATATGGGCCGTGAGGACTTATATGTTAAATCTGCTTACTCAAAAAAGGAAATTGCCGAGATGAGAGCGAAATGTAAAAGGTGGTTAGCGTGAGCCGGGAAAAGAACGAGAAAGATCAGATGAAAAGCTACGGCATTTTGCTGATGGACAAAGATGATGACATTCGCCCAGTGAGTAATTGTTGTGGAGCCATGCCTAAAGGCAATGTGCATAAGGGGATAGGCCGGTGCGCGGATTGTGGTGAATTTGCAGAGTTTGAAAGCAATTATGAAGACTGAGGAAGAAGATATGAAGACTGAGGAAGAAGATTTGATTAGCCGCGTCCGTCTTGAGAGTACGAATGAATTAGGCACTATTACTATTTTGGGCGATGTTAGCCAGGAAGATATGGTGAAGATTATAGCTATCATCGTAGGCGAGAAAGAAATTGAACTGGTTGAGGGGGAGATGCATTGACAGCTTACTACAACGAGTTTGACCCCAAGGCCGCAGCATGGCTACGACAACTAATAATTAATGGAGATATTGCGGATGGAACTGTTGACGAAAGAAGCATCATCGAAGTCGAAGCCTCAGACCTTGAGGGATTTACTCAACACCACTTTTTTGCCGGAGTTGGAGTCTGGAGTTACGCACTTAGAAATGCCGGATGGGGCGAAGATCGACCTGTCGCAACTGCTTCATTGCCGTGTCAACCATTCTCGGCAGCCGGAAATCAAAGAGGAAAATCAGATGATCGCCACTTACTCCCCCACTTCCTCGAATTGGTCGGACAGTGCAACTTTCACACTATCTTTGGTGAACAGGTTGAAAGCGCGATTAGGCACGAATGGCTCGATGATTTACAAACAGTCATGGAAAGAGAAAACTACACCGTTGGGCATTGCATACTGGGCGCACACAGCATCGGCAAGCCGCACATCCGCAAACGCATCTACTGGGTTGCCCAATGTCGGATGGGCAACACCGACAACGCGAGATTACAAGAACACAGGGAACCTGGAGAATTATATATTCGGGAGTCCGACAGGCAGAATCAGGAACGACTCAACCTCGACACAGGCATTTCTGACAGGGTGGCCAACTCCAATGGCGAACAATGCAAACAAGGATTGCAATCGTTACCGGGAGGGCAGGCAGAACGGCATCGGGGCAATAGCGAGCATAGCCGGGTGGGTAACTCCGACAGTGACGGATGCAAAGAGGGGGGTGAAACCACCCAGACCACAGGACACAGGGATTCCATTGACTCAGCAAGTGGGATTGATTGGCTCTACTGCCGAGATGAAAAGTACCGGCCAATTAAATCCGGCATTAAGCCGTTGGTTGATGGGATTGCCCGAGGCGTGGTGTATAGCAGCGATTCAGTCATTACGCCAAACGCAAGCGCTGAAGCGAGGACTATCCGGCTCAAAGGCTACGGCAATGCAATCGTAGCACCAGTGGCCGAGGAATTTATTAGGGCAACAATGGATGTGATTGATGACCAACTGCTGGCGTGATGCCGTTAAAGGCAAGACGGCAATACAGAAGCGTGAGGCTTGGGATCAGTTAGATGATGGAGCGCACAAGCTAGTGAGTGCGGTAAAAGAAAGATACGGTTTAGCTAGGGTAATGCTGGTTACACCAAAAGGATATTTTGATACATGGAGATATGATGGCAACAAGGATAAAAGAGGCCGACAAAAAGGTCGCTGAGTTGATTGAAACGCTCATTGAGCAAAGTGAGTTGATGGAAAAGCAGATGGCAGCCTTACAGAAAAGAGTGCGTGAAGTGGCCAAACATTGTGGGTATGCGATGCCGGTTGATGACTGAATATTTGATTTCACCAGTGTCTAAGCCTCGGCAGACACAGGCTGATCGGTGGCGTAAGCGCCCATGCGTGATGCGCTATAGAGCCTTTGCGGATGAGTGCCGGGAACAGGGGATGGAAATCGTTAATGGCTCAACAGTAATCTTTTACTTACCGATGCCAAAGAGTTGGTCCAAGAAGAAGAAAGCATTGATGCTGGGGAAAGGGCATCAGCAGAAACCTGATGTGGATAACTTATTGAAAGCTGTTATGGATGCAACGCTGAAAGAGGATTGCCACATTTATGACATTCATTCACAGAAGTTTTGGAGCGAAGTGGGGAGCATAAAAATTATATGACAGTGATTCGGGTATGTGTGGCGCTATTGCTTTTGCCCTGGTTAGTTTTGTTAGGGGGAGCGGTAGCCGTGATTCAGATTATTGATGGTACTTTTTTTGAGGGGGTTGATTGGGAATGAGTGATGAAAAGAAATATAGGGAAGTGTCAGATACTTCCAGAATTGATAGGTATATGGCTCAGTTGCTTGCTGCTGACATAATTAGCGCTGGAAATGACACATTGCCTTTGTGCATGGGTGACGACAGTCCTGAGCAGTTAATGTTGATGGCCGATTTATCTATAAGAGCGTGTAGAGCAGTTGATGATATGGCAGAGAGTTCAAAATATTGGAATAGTTCTTTGACCATAAATGCGATGCGCGAAAAGCGAGGAGCAAAAGAGGTGTGGGTCGATGATGAGTGAAGAAATCAGTTATGACAACGTAAATCATCCAGAGCATTATCAGATGGCCGGTGGTCTTGAGGTAATTGATGTGATTGAGAGTGCGATTGAGCCGATCAACGATCCCAAGGAAGCTATGTGCTTGGCGAATGTGTTGAAGTATTGCTTACGCTATCGGTTTAAGGGTGGGTTAGAGTCGCTCAAAAAAGCACGTTGGTATTTAGATCGGATGATTAAATACATGGAAGAAAAGAATCTAACTTATGGCAACTACAACAGAAAGGAAATAGTGAAAAATGATTGAATGGCTGAACAGGTGGATCAATCCATCAGCAGAGATTTATGAGCATAAAGGGGTTGGTTATAAGAACCGCGAGGAAAATAAGTGCTGGTGCGGTGCCGGGTTAGTTACTTTTTATTCACGAAAGCATCGGCAATGTGTGGCGTTAGATAAGTGTGGTCGCATCTATGACCTGTACGATGGCGTAGAGATTAGGCATCAGCGATGAAATTCAAGGAGAGGCACGGATTGAGTTTGAAGATGACCGTAAGGACATTGTTCATCATGGCTGTCATGCTGCCTCATGCAATTGTGCGGCAAGTGGTATGGATGCTACGTTAGCAAGGGGTTAGTATGGTATTTAAGCCAGGTGGCAAGAAACCCCCAGGTAGTGGTCGCAAGAAAGGTACGCCCGATAAGATCAGGTCAGAGGTCAAGGATAAGATTGAGGCATCGGGGTATGATCCGATCAGAGCAATGATCGAGATCGGTGAAGTGGCGATGACAGAAAAGGATTACACCCTTGCCGGGAATATGGCCAAAGAGTTAGCGCAGTATATCTACCCTAAACGTAAGTCAGTGGAGCATACGACTGATGGCTCATTTATGCCGACAGGTATCACGATTAATTTCACGGAAGACCCGAAACCCATAGCACAAGGAAGTGTGATTGAACACGACTCATCAGAAACACCTAAAGATTGACCTAACGCCTAAGTGGAAAGGTTTTGGGGAGCCACACCGGTACAAGATAGCTTATGGTGGTCGTGGGTCAGGTAAGTCATGGACCATTGCCACGCTGCTAGTATTGGAAGCATTGCAGACTCCAGGGTTCCGCGTGCTTTGTGCGCGTGAGATTCAGAAATCAATACAGGATTCAGTGCTACAGCTACTAGCCGACACCATCGAGCGGTTGGGTGTTGCTGATTGCTTTGAGATTCAGAAGACGCAGATACTTGGCAAGAACGGCAGCCGGTTCCTGTTCATGGGCCTACAATCTAACATCACTAAGGTGAAGTCATTAGAGGGATTGCACCGGGTGTGGGTGGAAGAAGCCGAGGCCGTAACACAGAGCAGTTGGGAAACATTAATCCCTACGATAAGACAACCGGGGTCAGAGATATGGGTCAGCTTTAACCCGAATGATGAACTGGATGATACGTTCCAGCGCTTTGTGGTCAATCCTCAGAACGACTCTTATGTCACTAAGGTCAACTACTCAGACAATCCTTTTTTCCCGGAGGAGTTAGAGAAAGAAAGAGTTTATCTGAAATCCATCAATACCGACCTGTACAACCATGTATGGGAGGGTGAGGTACTTTCCAACCGCGATGGTTCCTATTACGCCAAGTACGTTAATGCTAACCAGGTATTACCGATGGCAGTGGAGCCGGGTATTCCGGTATCAACGTATTGGGATATTGGTGTTGCGGACAGCACTGCTATATTCTTTGTTCAGACCATTGGGCGAGAAATCAGGGTGGTCCATAGCTATGAGAACTCAGGCGAGGGCATCCAGCACTATATCAACTATGTCTACGATTGGCGCGACAAGAACCATGCTACCTTTGGCGCTCACTTTGCACCGCATGATATTCGGGTCCGATCCTATTCAACAGGCAAGAGCAGACTAGAAACAGCAAGGTCATTAGGGTTGGTGTTCAGAGTCACGCCCAACATAGGGGTACAGGACGGCATAGACGCTGCTAGGCAGCTTATTCCGCGTTGTTGGTTCAACTCTGCCGATGATGGTTGTATGGACGGCTTACGCGCTCTGAAGCGATACCGGAAAGAATTTGATGAAAGGCGTGGCACTTATAAGTCACACCCATTGCATGATTGGTCCAGCCATTATGCCGATGCCTTTAGATACTTTGCCGTTAACCATCGGGAGGTCAACAAGCACATGACTAGGCCGGCCGTAGCGTCCACAGATTGGGCAGTTTTAGGATAACCCTAAATGTGGTATAATGTTAGCCAACATGGACGTTAATTCAGCGCCTATCAACTCTCTCATGGATGAGGGAGGGCGCGATCATTTGCATTGGTGGATAGTTTTTGAAAAAGGACATTGCAAGCATTGGTGGACAAGGCTGTTCGACCAAGAAATGCGACACTGCTGGGCCGTTAAGTTCGATGGGCAGCACTTCATTGCTTTCAAGCCATACATTGGCTACACCGACATCGAAATCATGGACATCACCGACTCCCGGCACATCGCTCCCGATGCTGCTGCGGTACTTTCTGTTCACACCTGGGCAGATGGATTACAAATGCGTGATCTAGTTCCAGCCTGTTTTAATTGCGTTGAGCAAGTCAAAGCATTGCTAGGCATTAAGGCATGGGGCGTGGTTACGCCTCGACAGTTATACAATCACCTCATCAACACCCCTCAATACACCACAATTCAAGGATAGAAAAATGGGATCATCACCAAAACCACCATCAGCACCGCCTAAATCTGAAGCGCAAGTGAAGTCAGAGAAGCGTCAGGAAGAAGAATACGAGAAAACAGAGCATGATGTCGCAGCCAAAAAGAGTGCGCTGAAGCGTAAGCGTAGAGGCCGAGCATCTTTAATCTCTGGTGAAGAAACAGGAATCGGTAAATCTGGCACGTTGGGGTAAACCATGTACAAAATACCTGAGAACTTAGGGTCTGTCGAAGACCTCATTAAGCGCTTTGCTGCGGCCAAGGAAGTGCGCGGCAGATGGGATTCCTTGCTGCGTGACTGCTACAAGTTCGCTGCACCCAAGCGAGATACCTTATCGGGTCAAGCGGTGGGGCAGAAGCGTGAGCCTGACATTGTTGACTCAACAGCAGAGTTGGGCGTTCAACGATTTGCATCAAGACTGCAAGCGATGTTGGTTCCACCTTGGCGCGAATGGATCAAGTTAGTTCCGGGTAGTGATATTCCAGAGGAAAATCAGGATGAGGCACAAGCGTACCTAGACACCGTATCAGAAAAGCTATTCGATCATCTTAATCACAGTAACTTTGCATCACAGGCTCATGAGGCTTTCACTGACTTAGCGATTAGCACCGGTGCATTGACCATCGAGCGTTCAGATAGCGACAGCAGCCTGTTGTCTTTCAATGCTGTGCCATTGAGTGAGTTAGTGCCGGAAGAGGGTCCACGCGGCACGGTAGATACCGTATGGCGTGAGCATGAAGTTAGTGTGCGTAACATCGAGCGCTTATGGCCTGATGCTGATCTGTCTGCACATTGTAAGCAACTGCTGACTGACAAGCCTGACACTAAAGTTTCCATTATTGAGGGAACGATATTCGATCCTAAGACTGAGAAATACTATCAGTGCTGCATTGAGAAAGCACATAAGCACGTTATTTATGCACAGAATTTCAATGTATCGCCTTGGGTGGTATTCCGTGAGTCAGTTCGACCCGGTGAGGTGTTAGGTCGGGGCCGAGTCATGACTGTCTTATCTGACATCAAGATGCTCAATCAGCAGAAGATGTGGCAGATTAAGAACATTGGGTTACAGACTGCTGGCGTATATACAGCCGCAGACGATGGAGTTATTAACCCCTTTACCGTTCAAATTACCCCAGGTGCAATTATCCCTGTGGGCAGCAATGAGTCGAGCAATCCAACGCTTAGACCGTTACCGATGCCGGGTAATCCACAGTTAGAGCAGCACAGCATTGATGAGTTGCGTAAGGGTATCAATCGAGCCTTATTTGCTGAACCGTTTGGCGATGTAGATGCACCAGTTCGAACAGCTACCGAGATGAGCCTTAGAAATCAGGAGTTGATGCAAGACTCAGGGGCAGCGTTCAGTCGGTTACAGACTGAGTTTATCGAAAAGATCATTAAGCGCTCAGTCGATATTCTGATCGAAGAGGGTGAGATTCAGCCGGTCAAGATAGATGGCCGAGCCGTCACCATCAAACACACATCGCCACTAGCTAAAGTACAGGATCAAGATGAGTTAGCCGCATTGCGAACCTTATTGGAATCCGGTGCAGCCTTTGGCAATGAACTGATGGCTGGCAGTATCGTCATGGAAGAAATCCTACCCTGGATAGCTAAGAAACTGGGTGTGGATAACGAACTGATACGGACCAAGCAAGAGCGTGAGGCGTATAAGCAAGCGATGGCTCAACAGGTGCAACAACAGCAGATGATGGAAGAACATCGTATGGAGCAAGAAGTCGCTCAAGCGGAGCAGCCTAGTGTCCAGTGAAGAAGAGCAAGCACATAAGATGGAGCAAGCGAGCCGGGAAGTGAGTTCTCGGTTCCTGGAGTGCTTCAGCACTGATGCCGGTGAGTTCGTATTGAACCGGCTTAAAGCAATAACACTAGATCGGCCTGTACTCAATTCGGGTAGCACACAGTTCGGTGCTGGCATCCGTGAGGGGCAGAACGATTTAGTACGACAGATTTTACAGCAGATGAGAATAGCCAAGGAGGGTTAGCATCATGGAAGAAGAATTAAGCCTTATGGATGGGGCAGCAGAAGAAACTACCGAATCAACACCTACAGAGCCAGCCAACGATGGATGGTATTTGTCAGAGGGTGTGAATGGCGAGGGTGATCGACCTGAGTGGTTCAGCGATAAATATGATTCAGTCGCAGAGCAAGCCAAAGGTTATAACGAACTATCGAAGCGCTTTGGTGGCTTCACCGGGGCGCCAGAGGAATACACACTGACTTCACCGGAAGAGTTTGGTGATAATCCCAACGGTCAATCATGGTTTGATGAGCATGATCCCGGTGTAGATTTCATTAAGAACTATGCCAAAGAGCAGAACATGAGCCAAGCGGCTTTTGATTCGTTAACGCAAGGATGGTTGCGGCACACGGTGGGTAATCTCCAAGAGGCACAAACTGCTGAGATGGAGTTGTTAGGCCCACAGGCTGCTGACCGACTCGATGCTATTGAAAAATACGGTAAGGCGAACCTGTCACCGGAGGGGTTTGCGAACCTTAAAGGCGTGGTGACTTCGGCAACGGCTGTTGCGGTGATCGAAGAACTCATCACTAAAAGCAAAAACGCAGTCATGGTGGACAGTGCCAAGACGCAGACGAACACCGGGTTAACCAGGGAGAAATTAGACGAAATGGTTGCTGATCCGCGTTACCAAGAATCACCGACATTCCGTAAGGAAGTGGATGCGAAGTTTCAGCAGTTATTTGGCTAGGCAAACTGTGGTATAATATACCCCAATCCAGCTAAAAATTGGATACCCATTGCGGACAGCGATGGCCCAACTTGAAGCGGTACTGAGGCCCTTAACCGGATACCCTTGCCAAAACGAGTTGCTAGACAGGAGTCTAGTTATATATTAACGCAGTATAAGGAAATACAATGTCCGCATCATTAAGCGCAGCAGCGCAGCAGTTATTCGACAGCGAAGTTAAACACGCTTTCCAATCATCAGGTTCACTTCGAGATACCGTTACAGTCCGTAATGGTGTAGTGGCCGACATTTACAAGTTCAGAGCGATGGGCAAAGGTCTTGCCAATCAGAAAGCAACGTCAGCAGATGTTGTTGCGATGGGCGTAGCACACAGTCTAATCAACTGTACGCTATCAAACTGGAACGCACCTGAGTACACCGACATCTTTGATTCAGCAGAAGTTAACTTTGACGAGCGTCAAGAGTTAGCGCAAACAATTGCTGGAGCATTGGGTCGTAGACTAGATCAGCTTATCCTAGACGCATTAGATGCAGCTACACCAGCCGCTTCAATCGCATCGGGTTCTGCTGGCCTAACACTAGCTAAAATCATCCAAACAGGCAAAGAGTTAAACGATAAAGGCGTACCATCAGGTGATCGTCACTTCGTAACTTCTGCGGCTGGTATGGAAGATATGTTGAGCGATTCAACGATCACTAGCGCTGATTACAACAATGTTCGCGCATTGATGTCAGGCGATATTGATACGTTCATGGGATTCAAATTCCACACCATCGAGTCACGCACTGAGGGCGGTTTAGACATCGCATCATCTGTTCGTGAGGGTTTTGGTTATCACAAATCAGCAGTCGGTTTGGCGATTGGTTTGGATGCTAAAACAGAAGTTAATTACGTTGCACAGAAAACATCCTGGTTATGTAACGGAATCATGAAAGCTGGTGCAGTTGCGAGAGATGGCAACGGTATCGTATCAGTGAAATGGGCTGAGTAATTAGCTAACCCTTGAGGACCGTCACCGTGACCCTGCTGGCTCCTTCCAACGCGGTGATTGGTCCACTTTAAGGACAATAAATGGCAACAAGTATTTCGATGTGTTCCAACGCTCTGCTCTTAATCGGGCATGGCACAATCTCAAGTTTCACCGAGGGTGGTGCTGGGGCATTGGTAGCCTCAAACCTTTATAATTCCTCGTATGAAAATCTATTGACTCTACACCGTTGGCGATTTGCTAGTGGTAAAGTGTCGCTTTCCCGGTTGACCGCAACCCCTTTGAATGAATGGGATTATGCGTTTCAATTACCGGCCAATTATATGCTCATTAATCGCGTCATTCCGCAGTCAGACTACGAGATTTTTGAGGACAAAATATATTCAAACCAACAGACATTGGATTTGGATTATGTGTACAAACCAGCAGAAAGTGAACTCCCGGCTTATTTCGTTAAGTTGGTTGAGTATTATCTAGCCTCACAATTTGCTGTTCCTGTTACCGACAATTCGACTAAAGGTCAGTTGTATGATGGGATGTTTCAGAACCAACTCAGGCAAGCTAAGTTTGCCGATGCGTCATCACGACCACCGGACGCTATAGCCAGTACACCACTCTGGGCAGCGAGGCTTTAGATGCCACGCGCAATAACCCTACAAACAAACTTCAACTCTGGTGAACTTGATCCGCGCCTAGCTGCTCGGACCGATGTAAAGCAGTTCTACCAAGGTGCAGCCATAGCTAAGAATGTGTTGTCTATGCCACAAGGGGGCGTGAAGCGCAGACCCGGCATGGGGTACAAAGCAACACTATCGGGTGAAGCACGGATGGCCGCGTTCAGTTTCAATACCGAACAGACTTATCTGATGGTCTTCACCAACAATCAGATCGAGATATTCAAAGATGGTGTAAGTCAGGCTACAGTTTCAACCAGTTATACGACAGCGCAGCTATTTGAGTTGAACTGGACGCAATCTGCTGACACGATGATTATCGTGCATGAGGATCATCAGCCAAGAAAGTTGGTGCGTGGGTCAACTCACACTTCATGGACATTAAGCACAATATCGCTCTCTAACATTCCTCAGTACAATGGCGGCAATGTCTGGTCGAGTTCCAACGGATGGCCCAAGTCTGTCACTTTTTTTGGTGGCCGGATGTGGCTCGGTGGATCGAAGAAAAGACCGCAATCACTATGGGGTAGCGTCACTAATGATTTTTACAATTTCAATCTAGGCACATCACTGGATGATGAAAGCATTTATGTCACCCTAGATACTGACCAAGTGAACGCTATCACCGGTATCTTTGCTGGTCGGCACTTACAGATATTCACCACCGGGGGTGAATTCTATATGCCTGATGCGATTATCACCCCTGAGAAATCATCAGTGAAGCGACAATCGTTATTTGGTAGCAGTTCAGTTAGACCTAAATCACTCGATGGCTCAACGCTATTCTTAGATCGTACTGGGAAATCAATTCGTGAGTTTATTTACACCTACACAGAAGATGCGTACACCTCAACAAGCACATCGTTGCTTGCTAGTCATCTATTATCGTCACCGGTTGATATGGATGTTTCGCGCGGCACTTCAAAAGATGATGCGAACTATCTCTACCTGGTGAACGACAACGGCACAATGGCTGTATTCAATATGCTCCGCAATCAGGAGGTATCGGGGTGGACCCAATGGGTAACATCGGGCGATATTGAAGCGGTATGCGTGGTGGTTGATGATGTCTATTTTGTCACTAAGCGCACGATTAACGGCTCAGTGGTTCGATTCTTAGAGATGGTTGATGTCGATAGCTATACCGATGCTAATGAACGCTCAACACCAGGCAGTGCAACAGTCACAGGACTAGGGCATTTGAATGGTGAAGAATGTCGCGTTAAAGCCGATGGTGCAGTGATGTCTAATGCAACACCTACCTCCGGCAATATCACGCTGTCACGGTCAGCACAGGCCGTAGAAGTAGGCTTAGATTACGATACGCTGCTTAAAACCATGCCATTGAACATGGACTTTCAGAATGGTCCTACGTTAATGCGTAAGAAACGAATCATCCGGGTAATGCTTGATGTTTATGAGTCATTAGGTCTACACGTTGACGGCACATTGTTGCCGGATAGAGCGCTAGGAGTTAATGTTTTGAACAACACGCCAACACCATACACCGGATTAAAAGATGTCTATCAAATGGGATGGTCAGAATTAGCACAGATTGAAATATCCCAGACTGACCCGGTGCCGATGTTATTGCTCGGTGTGTCTTTGGAGATGGAAGCGTAATGCTGGCTGCTATCCGTAACCCATCACGCGCCAAGATTCTCGCACTTGAAAATGAGATGGCCAAGCATGAGCAAGTCACATTAGACCCAGTGCATTATCTTTCGGGTGGCGTGTATGCGCGAGAATTATTAATCCCTAAAGGGGTAGTTGTTACCGGCAAAGTACACAAAGGGGATCACTTATTTTTTGTGATGTCCGGTGATTTAGAGGTGATGACTGATGACGGTGTGAAACGCATCAAAGCACCAGCCATCTTATCGAGCAAGGCTGGCATCAAGCGAGTGGCCTATGCGTATGAAGATACTATTTGTGTTGCAGTTCATGCGACAGATAAAACAGAGATCAAAGATATAGAGGACGAGTTAGTTGAGCCGGTTAGTCCGCTCACTGAAGTGGCCCATACAAAGAATATAGAGGGTAAGTTATGACTTTTTGGAATGTGGCTATACTTGCTGTCGCTGTAATTGGTGTGGCTACTAGCGCCTATTCAGCATACGCGCAAGGCGAAGCAGCCGAGGCACAGGCTAAAGGACAGCAAGACCAGTTAGACCGTCAGGCTGAACAGGAGGAGATGTCAGCCAAAGAGCGTGAGATTGATAGACGTAAGCGCTTACTCTCCGCAATGGCTAGTCAAAATGCAGCATCAGCCGCATCAGGCATCAGAGCCTACGAGGGTTCAGCCTTAAATATGCTGAAAACAGATGTGAATAGTTACGAATACGATTCCATCATGGATAAGGGCAGCACCGCATCTACAGTTGGTAACTTAAAATCACAAGGCCAATGGGCCATGTACGGTGGCAAGGCGGCTAAGAGAGCCAGTTTATTTAAAGTTGCCGGTACGGTGGCCAGTGGCCTGACATCGGCTGCTTCATTGGGTGGGCCTACCGGAGCAAAAACATCTAGTCCATCGGTGCGCTCGGTTAATTCTCCGTCATATAACCAAGTATTTGGAAAATAATAATGGCTGAAAGATACCAAAAAAAGACCGTACTGAATTTCAAGCAAGCGCCTGACCATCAGAGTCGCGCCCATGCTCAAGTGTACAACTCATGGCAACAAGTGGGTCAAGTCGCTAACCAGGTGAGCAAGGTTGCCTTTCAGCATCTTGAGGCCAATGTTAAGAAAGAGGCCAATATTGCCGGAATGTTAGCCGGTCAAACAGGTAAACCCGAATTGAAAAACGGATGGACTGCCTACGACAACGCTTATGATAAGGCTGCGGTTGCGGCTTATAAAAGCAGTAGTGAAGTGGACATCATTAAGCGCTCTACGGAGTTGCGTGAAGAATACAAGAACGACCCTGATGGCATGGCCAATGCGTACAAAGGATGGTCCAAAGGGATGAAAGAAACCTTAGACCCTCAACTATTCAACGCATGGCAGTCTGTTCATCAAGCCTATTACAAGAATGACATCGGCAGAGCGTTAGCCGGGAAACAGAAAGCAGACTTTGATGCCAATGTTGCCACCGTTACAGAGGGGTTGGATGTACGTTTAACTGAATTATTAGATGCCTCTTATCGGGGCGATGATGATGCGGCTGCTGCGTTAAAACAAAGTTTGCTCGGTGACTTGGGTCTAGCACAAGAGAATGGTTTATTGACTGAGGCAGATGCTATTAAGTTTGCTGCTAAGTTAGACCGTGAGGATGCGAGTCATCAGTTCTTAGGGGCGTTTAACACAACCCTACAATCTGAGGGTGGCCTTGAGAAAGGCAAGGAAATGATCGACAACTTCATGGAATCCGATGTTTCGGCTGAAGATTTGGGGATGTCGCGCCTTGAGATGCAAGCGAAGTTAGAAACGGCCTATTACAAAGAGGTCCGACTAAGAAATGCAGAGGCAAAACTGACTGCAAGCGCCTCAAAGGTACAAATATCACAGGCTAAGAACCAGGTTAAATCAGTGGTCACATCACTGAATAACGGCATCCCAGTTACAGAAGAAGACAGCAAGACAGCGATTGACAACATTCCGTACCTTGATCCAGTAAAGCAACAAGAGTTCATTGATGCGACTCGCAGAGGTAAGGCTATTAATGAGTTCTTACAGCACTCGGTGGGTGAGCGATCTAAGATATTAGAAACACTCAAATTAGAAGAAAAAGAAATCTATAGCAAGGCTGCGGATAACTTTGACTCTGAGTTGAAAGATAAAGGGGTGCAATTCCTTGATAATTTCTTTGGGCGAGAGTTTCAACCCATAGACCCGGTTAATCCCGACCCCGATGCCATTGATAGTCGTTTGCAGAAAGTCGCGCAATACGAACAAGCACTGAACCGACCTGTTCAATTATTAACGCCCAGCGAGTCGGGTGAGATTGAGCGAGAACTTGATATGCTCATGGGAAACAACAGCATCACAAAGGTAGTGGATAAGGTGGTTGCGGTTAATCTGATGTTCGGTGACAAATCAATGGAGGTTTGGGGGCAAATTGCAGATAAGTCGGTGGGTGGTGTTTATGCTGTCATCGGAGATTTGGCGCGGACAAATGTGGGCAGAGAAACCTCGCACAAGGTATTGCGTGGCATGACTATTATGAAGTCAAGCAAGACAGTCAAGAACTTAGAAAATGTGATTGCAACGGCTATAGGTAGTGCTTTTGGCAGTAATCACAAACTTGCTCAATCTAGTCGGCAAGCTGTTCAAGCATTGCTGATGGAACGGTTAGCGCAGAAACCACCTATTACCGATGCAGATATAGACTTGCCCACTAATGAATTGAATGATGCGATCACTCAGGTTACTGGTGGCGTATACAATGGGGAATATGACCCTAGTGGGTTATGGAATAGCCAAGACTATCAGACACTATTGCCTAGAGGTAAAGATGCTGGTGCGTTTGAGAAATGGCGCGAGAACCCATCAGAATCCATACTTTCACAAATGGACCCTAATCTACCTCCCAATAGGAAAAAAGAATTGATTGAGGACGGTCTGCTGGTGGCTGTTGATTATGGCAAGTACATCATCCAATTTCTAAACAGGGATGGGTCTGCGATGCTAACAGTTAAGAATAGTGACCGAGATGGCCCATTTATACTGGATGCTAATAAATGAATTGGTACGCCCCATCATCGCTAAACCTTGATTACGACTCAGAGAAAGAACTGGGTGAAGATACCGGCTTCATGGAAAACTTCAGTGCGTCCTATGACCATGAGCAAGCGGAGAACTTAGGTAACTCAGAATCTATCACGATGATGGAGGACGTTAATAATGCCTACACCGCACTGTACGAATATACCGGGCAAGCACGATTCGACACCTTATCCGACTATGGTAATTCGGTGGCTGGATTTGACCTTGATCTGCGCGACCTCGGTGCTGAACAAGACCTGATTATTAAACTCAGACAACAACACCCTGATGATACCCGGCTCAGAACGTATGAGCAGATGATTGCCGACAAAAAGCCGGAGTTAAAGGCTTTACGAGAACGCTCACAGGACGTTTATGACCGTGCCGGTGTGATGGGTACAGTAGGTACTTTCTTAGGCACAATGGGCGCTCACGTTAAAGACCCCTTATTTATGTATTCGTTGCCTTTTGGTGCTGGTCCGACTACGGCTAAAACAGCATTAGGTCGTGCGGTACAGGTCGGTGCTAAAGAGGGAGCGATTGCCGGAGTTGCAGAAGTACCGGTATCGGTTTCACGGTATCAATGGAAAGAAAAGATTGAATCACCTTGGTCAGTTTGGGATGCAGCCGAAGAAACTTTAATGGTGATGACCGGCACAGGCTTATTGTCCGGTGTGGGTTACGCTATCGGGGATGCTTTGGGTTGGACTCATGCTGCGAAAGTAGCGCGTGAGAATGGTTTAGAGGGTGAGGCTCAGATACTAGAGAAACGAGCCAAGAAGATTGACGAGGCTAATGCCCACGGTGTTGATGTAGATGAACTACTCCAGGCTGAAGATGAAGCACTGCAAAAGGTCTTAACCTATAAAACAGTTTGGCATGGTTCACCACATGAATTTGAGCAACCTGATCTGTCCTTTATGGGAACCGGTGAGGGAGCGCAAGCGTATGGGCATGGGTTTTATACGACTGAAACACCTGGTATTGCAAAGACTTATAGGGATGATTTGTCTGGGCAAATTTCTATAGATGGAAAAGAGTTGGATTTTGTGCCAAATTCTGACGATCCATTGGGTGCTGCGTTACTTGATAAAATGAAAGGTGATGATTTTGTGCAAAAACAAATTCATCTTTTCAAGTCGAGTTTAGGCGATTCTACCCCTGATATGCAGACATGGCTGCACAAATACATAGATGAACTTGAGCAGATACACGGTAAGTCTATTTCAAGGAATCCGGGCCACCTCTACAAGCTACAAATCTCTGATGAGAACATCGACAAAATGCTGGATTGGGATGCTCCGATGAGTGAGCAGAGTGAGTATGTTAGGGCGGCTATATCGAAATCAGACAACACCCTTAAAAACAGAATATCAACGGCAATAGATTCGTATGGGGAATCCGATGTGAAAGGTAACTGGCTGTATGACGTTGGGGTAAGTGATCTGATGGCTTCTAAAGGAGTATCACAAAAAGACTCACAGCAAGCAGCATCCGAATACCTCAATTCACTCGGAATATCAGGCATTAAATACCTTGATGGGGTTTCACGCGCAGACGGTAAAGGCACTCGCAACTATGTAGTGTTCGATGAGAAAAACATTACTGCCCTTGAGCGTAATGGTGAATCACTGGTTGATATGGGTGCAGCACCCAAAGAACCTGTTGATGTATCTCCACTCATCCAAGAAGCCAAGAAGTACAAGGACAGTGCCGAGGAGTTTAAGGCTCTAGGTTTCGATGAAATACTAAAAGACTTAAAAGGCGTTCAGCGAGATTCAATCGTAACCATCCCTACAGAAAAGGTTGAGATTAAATGGCATGATGATTACGATCGCGCACTAGATACAGCGAAAAAGAACTACGACCCCGACACTGCACCACCAGTTGATTTCATATACGACTTCAAAAAAGATAAATATATTTTAGATGATGGTCATAATCGTTATGTTTCAGCACAAAGAAATAATCAGCCAATAAAAGGAACTGTTCAGCAGATTCAAGGGAACATGGACGAACTGGCCGACCTGTATGCCAAAGAAAAAGGCACAAGCATCACCGATATATGGAGCGAGGCACACGGTAGTGGAGTAGGGGAGTCACCCAGTAAATACAACGCAGATTTAGAAGTACCTGGCGCTCCAACCCTAGAGGGTAGTGAGGTCACAGCAACGGTTCGCAGTTATGCAGAAGTGATGGAAGAATTTGATGCAGAGGAACAGATTTGGAAAGATTTTGAAACTTGTATGGTGGGGTTAGCTGATGGCCAATAAGTGTACTAAGCCACTCACTCCGGCACAGTTAGAGCAGTTTGAAATACTCAGCAAGCAGCATGATGGTGACACGGCTGCAATGATGGCCGATATTAAGGCTAACATCGACTATAAGCGCAAAACGACCACCAAAGATGCACACCTCTACGATGAACTAAAAACCAAACTGTTCGCTAATGAAAAGAATATACCGGCTAGAGAGGCGTTAATGTCCTTGATGGTCAAGCGCATAGGGGATAGTGCAGGGTTCCAGAATGTTGAGAACTTAGGCGAGGCCATCAAAGGGGCTGTGACTAAAGACCTATACGATTTCTTTGATGACTATCGTTTGAAGTCGAAAGGTTACATTCCGATCTGGAAACAGGATAAAGAGGGTTTGGAAGATATGGTGCGCGTTCTATTGGGTGGTGAATCCAAGTTTGACGGAACGAGAGCAGTATCTAGCAAGAGCAATGCAACAGCACTAGCCGGTGCGTTTGAAGAACTCCGCAGACGGTTTAACCTAGCCGGTGGCAAGATTAGCAAACTGGACGATTGGGCGTTACCGCAATCCCATCATTCTGAACTGATCCGCAAGGCTGGGCCGGATGCGTGGAAAGATTTTATCCGGGATAAGCTAGATTGGGAACGGATGCAAGACGATCAACTAGAGTTCAACGGTAAAACGCTAGATAACCCGGAGGCTTTTTTAGATGAAACCTATCTGACGGTTAAGACGGATGGATTCAACAAAACCAAGAACTCAGGAAATAGCAGTAAGTTAGGCAACCGACACCAAGAGCATCGGAGTCTACATTTTAAATCACCGGAGGATTGGATTGAGTACAACAACCGATTCGGTGAGAAAGATATTCTATTAACGATTAACGACCATATTGACGGAATGTCGCAAGAGATTGCGTTGATGGAAGTGTTTGGCAGCAATCCGGCAAACAGTTACGAACAACTCAAGTACCTGGTGCAGCAAGACGAGATTGTAAATAAAGGTGAGCGCAAGCATGGTACTGGTACGCTAGATGAAGTGTTCCGTATTGTTAGCGGCAGCCAAGTATCCGGCAGTGAAAGAGCAGCCAATACTATGCGATCAACACGCAACTATCTCAGTTCAATTATGTTGGGTGGAGCGCAGTTATCAGCACTCTCTGATATTGCTTTTCAAGCGATGACCGCAGCACGACACATGGGGTTTGTCAAAGGTGCAAAGACATCAGCCGAGGGGGTTGTTTCATCATTCCTAGCTGGTGGCAAAACAGCTATTGAGAAGAAGAAATTAGCATTGCGGCTAGGCTTAACTCAAGGTGCTTGGTCCAACATGGCAATGGGTGGCAACCGATTCACTGATATTGCTGGTAAGTCTAATGAAATGTCAGCGAAGTGGGCAGATTTCACCTTTAAACTGTCGGGCCTTAACGCTTGGACGGATATGCAGCAGAACACCTTTAACCTAGAGTTCATGGGTGCGATTGGTGCAGCCGTAGGGCAGCGATGGGATCGACTCGATAACGGCTTAAAACTCACATTCAAAGAGTACGGTATCACCCCGGAGGATTGGGAATTGATGCGTCACTTGCCGACCCATAAGGTTAGCAATTCAGATGTTCAGTTCATTCGTGGCAGTAAGGTCACGGTTGATTATTTTGACCCTAACCGGTTACGCAACAACCCATTGTCTGATGGCTTAGAAGAAATGCAGCAACGTTTGTTCGATAAAGACCTAGATAAAAAGGCGCGGAAGAAACTGAATGAAGAAGTGGCCGCCCTTGAAGAAAGTATCCGGGAGCAAAATGCACTGATCGACAAGTTTCAAGCGATGGTCCTCACTGAGCGTGATTTCGCTGTACCTACACCGGATGCAAGAACTAGAGCCGTCTTAACAGGTGGGCAAGGTGCTGGCACTAAGTCAGGTGAAACAGCCAGGACATTAACCATGTTCAAATCCTTTCCGGTGACTTTGATGCTTACGCACATGGGTCGCTCGATGCGAATCGCTAAAGGCGGCAGATTAGCGTATGCCGGAACAATGGTTGCAGCAACAACCGCACTCGGAGCATTGGCGCTACAAGCTAAAGACATTAGCCGGGGCAGAACACCGAGAGAGATGGGCAGCAAAGAGTTTGCACTAGCATCATTTATGCAAGGTGGTGGGGTGGGTATCTTTGGCGATTTCTTTTTCTCAGACCAGAATCGTTTTGGTGGCGGCCTAGAAGTAACTGTGGCCGGTCCAGCAGTGGGCAAGGCGAGTGAATTTATTGGATTTGGGCAGTCAACTGTTTCTAACTTGCTCGATGGTGAGTACGGCCAAGTGGCTTCCGATACTATAAATCTAGTGAAGAATAACACCCCGATAGCCTCATCACTTTGGCAGACCAGAGTCATTTGGGAGCGTGTCTTTGAACAGGCTCAGATTAAGGTTAACCCGAAAGAAAGGAAGAAAATGATTAACCGGAAACGAAGACGCGAGAAAGCCTACCACCAAAAGCATTTTTGGGGGCCGGGTCAAGCAACACCCACATTATGATTATTAATACAGGAGGCCGATAGATGGCAACAATTACAGTCGGGGATTTAACACCGCGAAATCAGTATGTCGCTAATAGCGGTCAGACTGTTTTTGCGTATACATTCCCCATATTCGCTGACGGTGATCTGAAAGTTTATGTCGGGTCAACCCTCAAAACACTGACCACCGATTATACGGTATCCGGTGCAGCTACGGACAATGGTGGCAACGTCACCTTAGTGACCGGGGCAACCACCGGGGATATTGTTACTGTCTATCGTGATCTGCCTGTTTCACGCACATCCGATTATCAGACATCGGGCGATTTGTTAGCGGAAACGCTTAACGATGATTTCGATAAGACAGTGATGATGGCTCAACAAAACGAATCATCCTTATCACTTGGTCTGCGCGTTGACCAATGGGATGACTACGGTGATCTGACGCTGCCGAGTAAGGCCAATCGGATCGGCAAAGTCTTAGCGTTTAATGCCACCACAGGTAATCCAGAGGGTGGGCCAACCATAGCTGCTACCAATACGGTGGCCGGTATTTCTGCTGACATTTCAACGGTAGCCGGAATCTCAACCGATGTGACCGCAGTCGCAGCAGATGCGGCAGATATTGGGGCCGTAGCCGGTAAAGCCACACAGATCGGATTGCTTGGCACTGCTGATGCAATTGCCGATATGAATACGCTCGGTACAGCAGATGTCGTTCTTGATATGAACGTGCTAGGTACAACAGCCAATGTCACCGCTATGGATACCTGTTCGACCAATATCTCAGCGATTAATGCCGCGCCAACACAGGCAACTAATGCAGCAAGTTCAGCGACCAGTGCAGCGAGTTCAGCCACTAGCGCAACCAGTTCAGCAAGCACAGCAACGACTCAAGCAAGCGCAGCATCAACCTCTGCAACGGCATCGGCAGCATCAGCGACAGCATCGGCAAGTTCAGCATCAGCAGCAGCGACCAGTGCAGCAAGTGCAGCAGCAAGTCTTGATGAGTTTGATGATAAATACTTAGGGGCGAAATCATCCGATCCTGCAGTCGATAATGATGGCAATACTTTGGTGGCTGGTACCTGGTACTTCAGCACAGCAACAGATCGTTGTCGGATTTATGACGGCTCAACCTGGGCAGATGTTGCCCTCGATGCGGCTACGGTTGTTAGCAAAACATCAGTGACCGGATCAGCAGTTTTACCCGGAGGCACAACCGCTCAGAGAGATGGATCACCCAGTGCCGGGTATCTCAGATGGAACACATCAGACACTTCAGCAGAAGTCTATGACGGTTCAGCTTGGGCGGCTGTCGGAGGTGGCAATTCAACAACAGAGGGGATGTACGTTCACAGTAACACGATTAGCAGTTACACCCTGGATGCCAATAGCAATGGGTTATCAGCCGGGCCAGTAACCGTAACCGGCTCTATAACAATCCCCTCAACTTCAACTTGGACAATCGTATGAAGATAAAAGTAAACCCATCATCCAGTGGCACTGGGGTGGTTACACTCAGCACAACCTCCGGGAGCAACACAGACCGCACGCTAACATTGCCTGACTCTACAGGCACAGTCCTGATGAGTGATGGGGATGGTTCTGCGTTGACTAATCTTCCAGCAGGTGGCGTTGACGGCATTGTCAGTACGGCTAATGCTACTGCTATTACTATTGATTCGAGTGAACAAGTTGGTATAGGGCAAACAAACCCCTCTGCTCAGTTACACACCGATAAAGCCTCGTCTATTACTAATGGTTTAATTCCCTCTCTCCGTGTAGATTCACATACCACAGGTACAGCTGCTAACGGTGTAGGTACTAGTATAGAGTTTTATGGCTCTATGACAGGACAGGCTGGGGTAGAGTTAGGTAAGGTAGGTTTTGAAAACTCTAATGTGTCAGGAGCTTATGGTGACTTTGTTGTATATACACGCCCTAATGCTGCTGTTGTTGAAAGACTAAAGATAACCTCAGACGGCAGAGGACTCTCGCAGTTCACCGCAAAGGCTTGGGTTAACTTTAATGGTACTGGTACTGTGAGTATTCGGGATAGCCATAATATAAGTTCCGTTGTAGATAATGGGTCAGGTTCATATACTCCGACATTTGCAAACTCACTTGCAAACCCACCAGTAGTTACTGGCAATGCAGACCATCCCGGCAATTGGTATGGTTGGTTATCGGTTCGTGACCATGCAACAGGGAGTTGTGATGTCCATTCTGTCAAGGCTAGTTGTAATTGCTCTTCAGACGCAGGGCAAATAGATGTAATGGTATTCGGAGATTAATATGAAAATAATATACCCAACCAACGAGGGTTTAGCACAGTTAATCCCAGCACCTAAATTCCTAGCGACACTAGAGGGATTATCAGAGGAACAAAAACTAAAGCACATAGCTGACAAGGATTTACCTACTGGTACGCCTTATGAAATCACCGATGAGTTACTTGACGATAGAACATTCCGCAACGCATGGGAATACATCGCAGGAGCAGACGAGAAAACCTCAGAGGACTTGTCGCTTGAAGACCAACTCAAATATAACCAAATAACCAAGGAGCTCTACGATGCCAATGCAAGTTAATTTCGGTAAAGCTCAGGCTATTACCAAAGACCGCTTACGAGCAGACCGCAAGCCGTTACTTGAGGAGCAAGATGTTGCGTTTCAAAGAGCATTGGAATCGGGTGCTGACACAACGGCTATCGTAGCTGAGAAGCAAAGGTTAAGAGATGTCACCGACCAAGTTGATTCGATGACTACTCTTGATGAATTGAAAGGGGTGGAAGTCTAATGGCAATAACAATAAACGGTTCAGGCATCACCTCATCGGAGATTGCAGACGGCACGATAACCAACGCAGATATTAATGCGTCTGCTGGTATTGCAGGGTCAAAACTCACGGACATCAAAACAGTCAACGGTGACTCACTTATCGGGTCAGGTGATTTGACTGTTGGTGGGGGTAAGGTGCTACAGGTTGTTTCTGGTGTAACAGACCAAAGTGACTGGGTTAATAGCCTTGTTGGCACGTCCATACTGCACGTCCATACCTTTACACCTCTTTCCGCAACGAGCAACGTATTAATAATGGCATCAATAGGGGCAGAGAAAGTATATGGGTCATCAGGGATTATTACAAATCATGGTTATTTATACCCTCATATATATTCGGGGAGTACGGCGGTTCAGCGTATCGGAAATGCGTTCCTCCATAACACACCAACACAAGCTAGATTATACTGTAGTAGTGCTAGATTAGAAGCGTCTGGTAGCACAGGCTCAAGGACGTACTCTATAAGAGCGCATACCGTGAGCGGTGGGAGTTCTACTAGATTTTTATTCTATGATGCAACCATGACAATTATAGAGGTGGAGGCTTAATATGATAACTAATATAGATGCCCTTGTAAGTCTACGTCCTAACGCTCAGTTTGTTTCCAGAGATGGTGTTTTAGAATGGCTAGACACTGAGCAAACCCAACCCACAGACGCAGAAATCCAAGCCGAATTAACCAGACTCCAAGAAGTCTACGTTTCACAAGAATATGCTCGGCTACGCAAGGCTGAGTATGACCAATTGAATCAAGACGAACTCAGATTTGATGACCTAGAGAATGGCACAACCGTTTGGCAGGATACGATTAACGAAATTAAAGCGAGGTATCCGAAATGAGCGTAGTGAAAAGCGATAATTCCGACATTACCATAAACGCATCGGGGACTTCGAGTGAGATTAAGTTTCAATGCAACGGAACAGAGGTTGCCAAGATAGACTCCACAGGTTTTGTGGGTGCTGGTTCACCCAGTATTGACGATAATGGAAATGCTACTGCCATAACGATTGACTCAAATGAGAATGTTGGGATTGGTACTGCCGCACCAGCACGCAACTTGCACATTTCTGATACCACTAGTGGTGCTACAACTGGCATACGACTAACAGGTGCAAATAACGGCTCACAAGTAATTGAATTTGCCGATACTGATGATGGAAATGTTGGATATATTCAATATGACCACGGCTCAAATAGAATGTCGTTACGAACTGGTGACGCTAACAGTCTAAACATAGATAGTGATGGTATAAAGTTCGGTACGGACACCGCATCAGCAAATGCACTGGATGATTATGAGGAGGGGACTTGGACTCCTACCTTTGAAAGTATATCTGGTTTCGGTAGTACAGGCAGTTCTGTAAGTGGTGCATATACTAAAGTTGGAAACTTAGTAACACTAAGTTGTAGCTTCTACTTAACAGGGGTCACTAGTAATATAACTACCGCAGATGGTGTAACTGTACAGAATCTACCCTTCACACAGAATTCACATTCTACCACTCAGGCTTCCTTTGAGTGTGGGTGGAATTACAATGATAATACGGTGGTTACAGGTAGGAGTGTCAGCTCAGGTGGTGGTATCAGATTCCGTGTAAACGCTATAGTGGGGTCAGGCAATAGGGCAGGAGGGAGGTTTCAACTTTCTGGTCATTACTACACAAACGCTTAATTATCCCTATCGGACGATACGGACGGACATTTAACAAAAGGAAATCAAAATGGCACTAGAAAAAGTACACGTAACAGACAAGATTGAAGTATTAGAAAACGGCACAATCCAAGTTCGCTGTGCAACGAGAGTCTTAGAAGATGGAGAGGTATTATCTTCCTCTTTCCACAGACACGTTCTGCACCCTGACGCTGACCTGACGGATGAAGACCCAAAGGTAGTAGCAATCGCTAATGCAACTTGGACACCAGAGGTAATCAGTGCGTATGAAGCGATGGTTGCTGAACAAGAAGCAGAGTTAGCAACACCAACTGAATAGGTGAAGAATGGACAAAGATCAGTGTGATCGGCAAGGGCGAGAATTAGTCCTCCATGCAGAGCAGATAGCCAAACTGTTTAGCCAGGTCCAGGACACGAATGATAGATTGATGGCTATTGAGAAATCAATTCTGCAACTCAAATATATGGCTTACGGTTTCATATTTTATGGGGTCAGTTCTCAAGCTGGTCTTTTGGCAGCGCTGAAACTCTGATGTGGAATCTACTGATTCAGCCGATCTCTGACACTATCGGGAAGATCGTTGACAAGATCGCCCCTGATGCTGGCATGGCTGAAAAACTCAAGGCAGAGATTACTAAGGAATTGCTCAAGGCTGATTCGGTCGCACTCCGTAAGCAAGCGAATATTATCATGGCCGAGGCTAATGGTGATTCTTGGCTACAACGGAATTGGCGGCCTTTGGTCATGTGTAACTTTGCGTGTCTTATAACGGCTCACTGGCTAGGCTTTACCCCGGAGAATCTTTCGGAGAAACAAATCTTGGCTCTGTTAGATATTGTCCAGGTAGGTTTAGGCGGTTACATCGTAGGCCGATCTGCTGAAAAAGTGATGAAAGAATATAAGAAATGAGATTGAGCCAATACTTTAAACGCTCTGAATTTGAGTGCCAGTGCGGTTGTGGGCAAGATACTGTTGACTATGAACTGATTAGGGTCTTAGAGGCTCTTAGAGCGCACACAGGGCCGATATTCATCTCATCAGGCAATCGGTGCGTCAAACACAATATGGACGTTGGTGGCGCTTTAAATAGCTATCATGTGATTTCAAAGGCTGCTGATATTGTCGTTAAAGGCAATACCCCGGCAGAAATATATCACCACTTAAACCTGAGATACCCTGACCAATACGGCATTGGCCTCTATTCCGGCTGGGTCCACTTAGATGTACGCAAGGAAAAGGCTCGATGGGATGAAAATAATACTTGAGTTAACCATTTATGTGGCCATTGCAGCCGTCATGTCTGCCTTGGCTGCTGCTTACTTAGAAAATGTCATGCACGTTTTTTATTACTGAGCGTACAATTAACTGCCGGGATAGGTTTAGCGGCCGAAACGGTGGGATTCATTACCTCATCTTCCCGGCAACCAATTCGATTCCCAAACACGGAATCACATCAATGTTGACAGCAATTATGCCAGCATCTTAGAAAAACCCTTATAAATCAATAGCTAACTGGGGGTTCGATTCCCCCCGCCTCCACCAATATTACTGGGTTCATGGGGAAATGTTGGCACGATATTGGTCATGATTGGTCATAGTTGGTCAAGAAATGACAGCAATTTTGCCAGCATTTTCTCTAACCTTTTCCAAACAACTTCACAGCAGCATCACCGGCCTCTGGCCGCGCATCCGGTATCCAGGTAGCGTAAGTTCTAGCTGTGACTAGCACATCTGAATGACCCAACTGTTTCGACACCCAGGCTAAAGGTTCACCGGCAGACAGCATCATTGATGCGTAAGTGTGGCGCGTTTGATAGGGTGATCGGTAACGGATGCCAGCCTTTTTAAGCAAAGGTATCCATAGGGTGCGTCTGATTGGTTGATCGCCTGTCCATGCCTGTTGGGTGCGTGGATTCACAAATACAGGGCCATCAGCTAAGAACGTGTACTTTTTTTGGTGTAGCAAAGCATCCAGTGCTGGGGGTAATAACTTCACTTCACGGATGCCGGATAATGTCTTTGGCGTTTCTGCTTGTCTAGCGTCTTGGGTCTTAGCCATACAGACCGAAATAACACCCCTATTCCAGTCGATATTTCCCCAGGTAAGGGCAACTATCTCTGATGTCCTTAAACCGGTCCAAAGGGCGAGTTTTACTAGGTTATTGGCCG
>Ga0209494_1000100_pt1 | contig 38658 bp, 52 predicted proteins | sample EN1Hudseemescosm_FD_184628 | JGI IMG/M metagenome (GOLD analysis project Ga0209494, IMG submission 184628) | Methane-oxidizing microbial communities from mesocosms in the Hudson Canyon - EN1B Hudson Canyon (SPAdes) (version 2) | ecosystem: Environmental > Aquatic > Marine > Cold seeps | place... | reverse complement strand
GACCAGTTGCCATAGTTGGTTTTAAATCTTCGACCTAAAACAGTCGATACGGCAGCCATTGCCGATTGAATGGCCAAATGAGGTTGGGGTTTGGGTGAGGTCAGATCAGCCCAATCTGTGATATCATTCATAATGCCTGGTGGACGGAGCAGCATCTCCGGAAACTCTCCAAGTGTTGGACTCAACTTCGTCTTATCAGGCACCTTCTCTGCTATCTCTTCTTCCCCGCCTTCCAGCGGATTAATCCAGCCCGACTCCTTCGCCCAGAAGAAGATGCTCTCCTTATTGAGTTGGTTGTCGCTGTTCTTAAAGCTATTCCATACCCTGATCTGATCTTGCTCGTTCCATTTCTCTGAGGCCTTGGACCATCGGCCCCATAACTCGTATCCGTTACCCCCATCGTCTATAGAATGGATTGCCATGCCGACTTGAAGCCAAGTATCACGGTCCTCACTCTCGATATGTCTGAGCGCATCGACTATCTCATCTAACTCAGCCTCAAGCAGCGCCTTCAGCCCGCCTCCTGACGATGGTATGGCCTGTGTAGGCTGGTTCTTAGGCGTTATGATTAAATTAATCAACCATTCGGGTGCATCCACAGCTTTCGCCCCAGCAAGAGGATCTGAGCTGCCCTCCCAGACATAATTCCCACCGCTCTGATGACTGGATGGCTCGACTATCACATAGCCACCCACGCCCCTCACATCAAGGTTATCGCCGATCACGTTGGTGCCTGATTTAATGACTTGGTTGGATGGATATTTAAAGAACAGATGCCTTCCCCCGCCCCCAGTAATTGCCTCAACCGTAGAGGGTAGGTATTCGTTTATATCTTCTAGTTCCTCCAGTGAGTTATCACCCAGCTTCCCATTATCATGGTCAATATCTACATCCAGTACCCATATCCCAGATTCGGGACCGGTCCATATTCCTATGTTTGCCTCTGGATGATCCGTCCACCATCGCTTGATCTTCTCTTTATAGATGGACCCATCTTTGAATCCATGAGCTGTTATTGGATGCTTGCCCTTATTCGTACAGTGCTTTCCGGCCTTGCATGAGCAGCTCCCATCTTTAACTGAATGCACTGGGAACACCTTCCACTTTAAATCCGCATAATTCAGCGCATAGTGCAGCGGTGTGCCGACTACCGAGATCGGCTCTGCGGTTGAAGTTGTGACGGTTGGTTGTTCCCAGGGTAATGTAGGCATATTCGATTCCCAAAAAAAATGCCCCGACGGATCGAGGCTAATGTGGTGGTGCGCTAATAAATCAGTACAGATCGGGCCGTAACTTGGCGACGGTCACCTTCCCCATCGTCGCTCGTTCTATAGCCAATGCTCTTTCGAGCGGTAGCCTTTGATCCCTGTTCAACCAGTTCCAAACGTGCGGCTGCTGGACTCCTATTAACTTAGCAAGTTGAGTCTGGCCACCGGCCCATTCAACGGCCTCTAGTAATTTATCCCGGTCCATGATTTTTCCGTTTTAGTGTTGATGTAAAACTCACTATAACAAAAGTAGTGGATTCAATCAACAAAGTAAAAACCTTGGTAGTTACTTAGGTTTTATTTAAATATTTGTATAATTACAACTTCGGTTATACTTTATAGATGAGTCTTGCTTCCAGAGTTACTGAACAACTAATCAATCTAGGGATAAGCCAATCGTACCTAGCCAGGCAGGTCGGTTTATCCCAAGCGGCTGTTCAGAAACTTTGCGCTGGCAAGTCACAATCATCCAAGAAGATCGTAGAAATAGCGAAGATCCTCAAGGTTGACGTTAACTGGCTATTGTACGGAGGTGAAACTCGCAAAATATCACCTTGGGATTCCCGCACCCCTGTTGATGATGATGAAGTAGAGCTATCTTATTTCCGTGAAGTTGAGCTTGCCGCTGGAAGCGGTGGACGCAAAATTGAGTTTAATGATTCCCGCAAGCTCAGATTTTCAAGGCGAACGCTCGACCGTATGGGTATCCAGGTACGCAACGCTGCGTGTGTCACCGTTTCCGGCAATTCTATGGAGCCCGTAATGCCCAATGGATCTACCGTGGGCGTGGATACCGGCAACACCACCTTAATTGACGGTGACATTTACGCACTCGGACATCACGGATGCTTGCGCGTCAAAATAGTTTACGCTCTGCCCTGGGGAGGAATCCGTCTAAAATCATTCAACTCATCAGAATGGCCCGATGAAACCTACGACTCTCTAGATGACATCAAAATACTCGGTCGTGTCTTTTGGTACTCGGCGCTCATCTGAACACACCCTAACACCTCTCAGCACCACCCCACACAGCAATAGCCATTAATAACTATTCTTTTCGCAAAAATAACAACAAAAGTAGTTGACCATAGTTAAAACATTGGTTATTGTTACCCTGAGTCCAACAAAACAAGTGGGGATACAAGATGATCGACTATAAAAACTGCACAACTAGCGTTGTTGTGCGTGAAGAAGAAAGTTGGTGGGAGTCGGCACTCGCCGGCATCGCCTTTATAGGCTGCCTTGCGGCCGGGTTTCTACTATTAACACTCATATCGGAGATTAGATAATGGTTACTTCAATCGAAGAAATAAACCTAGAGAATTTGGTGGCAGCAGTCACGGACCAAATCAGGACCGCAAAGACACAAGAGATGCTTGCTCGTCTTCGTCGAATAGAAGCCGAAAAGCAGTTAATAGAATTGGTTGGTTTCGACAAGGCAGAGGGATCTAGCTCATTTGAAAGTTGCGGCATGAGGGTAACGCTCACCGGCAAGCTAACCCGCACCCTTGATCCTAAGAAATGGGAAGAAATAAAACATACCATCCCCGACGGGCTCCATCCAATCGAGTACAAGCCCAGCTTAATTCTAAAAGCTGTCCGCTACCTCGAAAATAACGAACCCGAAACATTCAAGCAAGTCTCTCAGGCTATTACAACTAGACCCGCAAAAGTTGCGGTCATCCTAAAAGATATCGAGTATTAATATGGCAATTTCATTAGATAGTATTAAACAACCGGCAAAACTGGCACCCAGAATAGTTATTCACGGTGGACCAGGTATCGGCAAATCTACCCTCGCATCACAAGCCCCGAACCCCATCTTCATTGATTTGGAGGGAGGACTAGGCGAACTGCCAACCCAAGCATTTCAGCCTACGTCGTTCGATGAGGTGCTTGAATCCATCGGAGTTCTTTTCACCGACGATCACCAGTACATGACACTGGCGATTGATTCATTGGATTGGTTGGAAGCAATGATCTGGAAAAAGGTCACAGAAAATAATAAGGTCGAAGATATCTCTAAAATGAAATGGGGCCAGGGCTATGCCGAGGCACTTGGATTATGGAAGAAGTTCTTCGAGGGTGTTACGGCGCTCAGAAATGTAAAAGGCATGATGATCTTAATGGTATGCCATTCACAGATTCTTAGAGTCGAAGAACCGCTGAACCCTCCGTATGATTCTTACGCTCTAAAACTGCATAAGAAAGCATCGGCGCTGATAGAAGAATATTCAGACTGCATATTCTTCGCCACCCAAAAGGTCATCACCACCAGTGAAGAAGGTAAAGGCTTTAACCAAAAGCGCAACCGCGCCATAGCTACATCCGAGCGGGTTTTACATACTTCACCGAATCCAGCTTACACGGCAAAAAGCCGCATGGTATTACCGGCTGAAATTCCGCTCTCATGGGCATCACTTTCAGCAGAACTATTTCCAACCACAACAAAAAAGGAGGCCGCAAATGGCTAAACCAAATCAGATTACCCCCGAAACACTAACCAAAGCAGACTTTGGTTCCAATCTCCTAAGACGCGAGATAGCGGACCAATTGGGCTTAAAAATCAGCACCGTCTATGCGTGGGTAAGTAACTCGCGTGATGTGCCTGATAAACACGCTCAGATCGTCTGTAATGTCATTAATACTTTTAATCACGACACAAAGGAGGCCAACAATGGCTAGTTTAAATTTCAATCTCAGCGACTTAGATGATTCTCTCTTTGACGATCAACCATCGTTTGAGCCAGTACCACAAGATACTTACACACTTATGATCACCGATACCGAGATGGCAACCACACAGAAAGGCGGCCAGATGCTAAAACTATCGATGCAGATCGTTGACGGAGCGTATAAAGGCCGCAAGATCTGGGACAACTTAAACCTTGTTAACTCTAATCCTACTGCTGTGGAAATTGCACAGCGCAACCTCGGCAGCATCTGCAAAGCAATTGGGGTTGAGTCGGTCACTGAGTCTGCCGTTCTTCACAACAAGCCTTTTAAAGCCTTTGTCGGCATCGAAATTGGCACTAACGGCTACAGCGATAAAAACCGCGTCAAAAAGTACGACCACCGACCACTCGGCGGGGGTATTACACCAGCTCCACAAGTACAAGCGGCACCACAAACTGCTGCTACAACTTCAGCCGCACCTTGGGCTAAGTAACGTGGCGACCATCCCGCAGCCGGAAACCACTGTATCTAAAATAGATGAAGTCGTCGAGTGCAATGCCGATGACGGTCTTAGGTATCATCTGGGAGCATCGATTATTGGAGCGCCGTGTCAACGGCAGCTCTGGTACTCGTTTCGATGGAGCAAGTTACAGAAACGCATCGGCAGAATATTAAGACTATTTCAACGTGGTCATCTGGAAGAACCTAACCTGGTTAAATTATTGCGAGATGCCGGTGTTCATGTGGTCACGGTTGACAAAGGAACCGGTAAGCAATTCACTTTCGGTGCCATTGGTGGTCACTTCGGTGGCTCGATGGATGGTGCTGGGCTTGGATTTGTTGAGGCCAGAAAAACCTGGCACGTTATAGAATTTAAAACATCCGGCGACAAGGCGTTTAAAAAGCTATGTAAGGAAGGTGTTGAGAAAGCTAAACCCGAACACTTCGCCCAGATGCAGATGTATATGCACTGGTCCCAGATGGATCGTGCGTTTTACCTGGTTGTTAACAAGAACGACGACAGCCTTTATTCCGAACGAGTCAAATATGATAAGGATGTTGCCGCAGTTCTGCTGAACCGCGCTAATACCATTATCACATCTGATTCACCGCCAGAAAAGATCTCAGAAGATCCAAGCTGGTATCAGTGCAAGTGGTGTGATTATCAAGACATTTGTCACGGCAGCGAGATGGCAGCCATTAACTGCCGCACCTGTGTGCATTCAACTGCCGAGCTGGACGGTGACGCTCGATGGTCATGCGCTTATTTTGGCGGCGATATCGTCGATCAAAAAACGACTGAGTGTAAAGAGCATCTTTATAACCCTAACTTCATTACCTTCGCCAAGGTCGTTGACGGTGATAAGTCGCGCAATTCCATCACCTATGAAAAGCCTGATGGCACTCGGTTTGAAAACTGTTGGATGATCCCAGGCTACTCATCAAAAGAAATTCAGAACGCGAATCCAGCAGCTCTTGGTGACAAAGATGTTGATACGATTCGTGAGGTTGGTGATGGAAGGATCGTTGAATGAAGACGGTATATAAGTTACGCGACTACCAACAGCGGGTCATCGATCAACTCTGGCATTGGTTCGGCGAAAACAAAACCGGCCATCCTTTGATGGGCTTGCCCACTGGATCAGGCAAATCGCTAATCGTCGCTGAGATATGCCGACTGGCAATGGAGTTTGGTGATCAACGCATACTGATTATCGTTCCTTCCAAAGAGTTATGTGAACAGAACTATGAAAAGCTACTGAACATGATCGATGATCCGGCGACCAGTGATGAAGAATAGGTTGCGGGACATCGTCGGGGTATTGTCTGCATCGATGAAGCGCTTTGATTACCACCAGCCCATCATCATCGGGACCATCGGCACGATATTCAGACGCATCGATAAGATCGGAAAGTTCGACCTCATTATTATCGACGAAGCGCACCTAACCAATAACGACAACGTCGGCATGATCAGATCGGCTATTGAAAAACTAACCGAACGTAATCCAGCGTTGCGCGTCTGCGGGCTCACCGCAACACCTTTTAGGGGTGATGGTGTCTGGTTGCACAAAGCTAAAAACTCCCTGTTCACTGATGTCGCTGCTTCTGTCGAGATGATGGAATTAATTAAGGAAGGGTATCTGTGTAAGATCGCGCCAGCCAAGACCTCGATACAGTTTGACGCTTCTTCTGTGAAGCGCTTTGGCAGTGGTGATTTTGTAATCTCTGAACTGGATAGCCTGATTAACAAAAGCGATTTTACCAGAGAAGCCTGTCGTGATATGGCAAAGCTCGGCGCTGACCGTAAGAGCTGGATTGTTTTTTGTGTCACTGTCGATCACGCCCACAACGTCGGCAAAGAGCTGGTGAAGAACGGTATAGATGCCGAGGTGATTACCGGCATGACTCCCAAAGATATCCGCGCCGGCATGATTGATCGGCACCGGTCAGGTGAACTGCAATGCTTAGTTTCCATCGGAGTTTTAACCACCGGTTTTGATTCCCCTGGCACCGACTTCATAGGGATGCTCCGAAATACCCGATCACCCATTTTGTGGGTTCAAATGATCGGTCGAGCTATGCGTCCTCATCCAAACAAAAAGGATAAGCCAGCGCTCATCGCCGACTATACAGATAACTCTGCCGTGATGGGTCCGGTCAATAAAATCCAAGGACGCAAGCCACGCTCTTTCAAGATGGAAGCAATCACTAAGCAGTGTCCGAAGTGCTTATCTGAGTGCGCCCTAGGTCTGCGAACCTGTTTTTCTTGCGGGCATATTTTTGACGTACAGGACCGAGAAATTAAACTCAATCGGGATGCTTCTGGGTTGTCTATTTTAGATGAAGGACACAGCGAGTTCCGCACCTATCCGGTCACAGACATCACTTACTCGCGCCATGCAAAAAAGGGGAAGACCCCCAGCCTCAGAGTAGATTATTACTCTGGATTAAGACGAGTTACGAGTGAGTGGATATGCATCGAGCATCAGGGATACGCGTGGAAGAAGGCGCTACGTTGGTGGGAAAAACGCATCGATTCCCCCATCCCCTATTCTGTTGGATTGGCGCTGGATCAGACATCGAAGTTGCGTTGGCCGGACACGGTAACCGTAGATACGAAAAACAAATTTTCGACGATTGTTCGTTACGATTTCAATAAACATCCCCTGTGAGAGGGGGTTGGGTCCCGCCCCTAGCGGGCAGTAGCGCCAACACCGTTACTGAACTAGGGATTCCCCAGCGGGTGGTGGGAATGAGTGAGAAAAACGCCCGCAGCCGAAGACGACTAGATCTTCTCCGGGGGTCTGAGGATAAGGAAAAGTAGATCGGACCCTTTTCGAGATCAGCGTTGATTCGGCACTTAATTAAATTGGGAGGTAGTTCATGGTAGAGAAAAGCGAAAAGATGGGCCGCAAAAAGATGGGCCGTCCGTTTGAAAGTCCTCGCAGTCCGGTAGATTTTCAGAGGGTTTGTGAGGTGCTGGGTTTTGGTGATATCCCGCCAAACTTAACAGAAACTTCGCTGATCGATTTATTCAACAACCACACTAATTATTATTTGCCGAGATTGGATGATAAGGGCAAGCCATTGCTGACGATCAGCAAGCCGCTGAAGGATCGTACAGAGGAAGTGGAATTGTGGCGCGAGGTTGGTATTTTTTCATGAGCGTTCTAGGGTGGCTGGTTGGATTGTTGTTAGCGCCGGTATTTATTTTGATCGGACTCGCCGCCATTATTATTGAATCGTTATTTAGAGATGAGGGGATTGATTGGGATGACTAAAGAAGAAGACAAACTTACAGAGAGAATGGATTTATATATGTCGGTTATTGTTGCAGCAATAGCCTCAAGACCATTTATGGAGAAGACCGGCATAGATCGGCTGACTAATGATATTGAACTATTAGACAAACTTGCTGAATTAGCCTGTGAGTCAATCTTGAGGGTTGATTTGCTAGTGATCAGTGAAATGACAGCGTATCGCCCAAATGACTAAGGTGAGAGTCAGGAGGAAGAGCGACTTCGATACTGTGCTGGAAAATATCAACGAACCGTCACATTATAAAAAAGAGGGCATGGGCATTGAATTCATTGATCTCATGCGTCAATTTCTCTCTCGGCAGATGTTCATCGGGGCGCTTGTTTTCAACATACTTAAGTACCTATGGCGCTGGGACTCTAAGGGGATCAAAAAGGACATGGATGAGGATCAGAAGAATCTCATAAAATATGAGAATTTGGGCAAAGCAGAATTCTATCTCAAAGAACTGATGAGACTACATATGCCTAAATCGCATGGCACACCTGAGTATGAAGAGATTGAGGTTGGAGATGAATGATCGACTCTGGAGCATGGACGACATCGCCGAATATCTCAGCGTTAATAAGCAGCTCGTCAGAAGAAAATTAATTTGTAAAACCACTTTCCCAAAGCCCATCGTCCTTCCAACTGGCGGGCCTCGCGGGGCGCATCGTCGCTGGATTTCTACTGAAGTAAAAAAATGGGTATTAAGACATAAGGATTAAAATATGACCGTCATGACCAAAGGATTTATTCGAGAGCGCATTAAAATTGCAACCAAGGCATCGCCAATAGCTGTTTTTGCCATCGACAAAGACCACCCAAATTATCCAGATAGATACTCCACGTTCGATGCTTTCTTTGCCTCCACAATCATCTCAGCCAAGCTGATCGCTTGTGCGAAGCACGGACTCGGCAATAAATTAATTGGCGTTTACACTAACGGCTCGGTCCGATGGTTTGATGCTGATGTTTTTGAATTGGAAGTCACTAAGGGGTTGGGGTAATCAATCAAGCCGACTAGCAATTTCAATCGGCGTGGCGTTGTAATAGATCATTAGTGATTTAGGATCTCGATGCCCGATCATCCGGGCGAGGTCCAGTACGTCTAACTTCTGCGCGAGTCGGGTAATCGCTTCGTGCCGTGTGTCATGGAAGTTGAAATGTCCCATATCTGCCGCGCCTCGATGTTGGCGATAGATCGCTCCGGCAGTTGCTGAAGTGATCTTCATTTGAGCGTGAATAACCTTGCCAAATAGTTCACCCGCTCTATTCGATAACGGCACCTTCCGCTTATCACCGTTTTTAGAATCCGTGACCTCAACATACCGCTCACTCAAATGTACACTTCTCGGCACAACTGCACACAACTCACCTAGCCTCATCGCAGTTTCGATAGCTAGAAGAAACAACACAGCTACCAGATCGGTAGAACTGTTTATCTCACCACCGGCATACCCCAGAGCGTCACACACTCTCTGGATCTCGTCATCGTTAATCCGTTGATCTCTTGGCCTTGGGTTCTTGGGTCGAGTTACATCTGATATCGGGTTCTTCGCCACCCACTTCCATTCGATCCTAGCACGATTGAAGATCACTGATATTAAACTGAGTTCACGATTCACGGTCCCGCCGCCGTTCTTCTTCAGACGCTCATCACGATACTTCCCCATGTCGTCACTGGTGATATCATCGAGTCGCATCTGGGCCAGTGGAAGCCGGAGCATGGCATTGATTCGATTACTCTCATTCTTCTTACCTTTCTTCAGCACCGTCACCTCGTCACGATACCGGATCAAAGCATCTTCCAAGAGATAATGCGTTGGATCACCCACACCAGTATCAATTTCTATTTCAGTTTGCAGCGCCCACCCTCTGGCCTCGGTCTTGGTCCGAAATGTCTTTGATTTTCGCTTTCCGTTTACGCACACTGACGCGCGGTAGCGACTACCAACCTTGGTAAAATTCGCCAACTCAGATCCCAACTGAAGTAAATTAGAAGTAAACCATATCGCTTTTTAACCAAAAATGCAACGAAATGATCAGATGGGAATGGTGAAAACTCAGCCTAAGTACTTGTTTTTACTACAAATAACCGCTAAATACCATAAATCGCCAAAACGTGTTTAATGCACATGGGAGACACCGTCACGCCTTGATTTTACTGGGGTTGCAGCGGTGGTGAAGTAAAAGTGAAGTAAGGTTTTTTTGAAGTAAATGTGAAGTAAAGTTTTTAGCCCTTAATTTCCCATCTTGCTTTTAACCCACGACTATCGATATGGGTAAACGTGTTGTACTTCCCAAATCCGTACCCTGGATACCGATCAACTAGGTAGTCATACACCCTGCCCGGCGTTACCCCATTCAGCAGCACATCGGCTGCCTTCCCCTCAAGATGCTTGGAAAAAACTGATCCCCCTACCGAGGCATTGTGAGATTTACATCGCACGCCGCTGGTTACGGTTATAGGCGTATTAAAATGCCGTCGCAGTTCTTCCAGTATCTGAATCAACGTCACATCAACAGTGGGGTCTTGCGACTGTGGACATTGGTTGCCGCACTGACAAGCGAACTCGCTTCTGGAGAAATGCTGACTAATCTTTTGCACAGGTAATCGCTATCGAGTTAGGGGCTAGTGATTTGTTAACGGCCTTCCTGATGACAGATCGAGCCGCACCTGGAGCTTTAGAGCAATACTGACCGACGACGATGCCCGCGCCTCGACTAGCAAGATCTACCGCAGAGCAAGCGGTCAAAAGTGGAATAGCTAACATAAATACCAGCGCTAAAACAAAATAGCGTGGAAGGGTAATGCTGTTATCGTTTTTCATAGTTTGGACCCCCGAATAATCTTAGTACGAAATAAATGAGCAAGGCTTTTGTCTTCCGCATCCCTAAACCCATCATCGCTTCAAGCAGCACTTCGTCTGCCTGTTTTCTGGTAAATCCTAATTCTGCTGACTCAGCACTGTATAAATAGTCGTGAACTACTGAAGGAGCTCTGATCTGCCAGTCATCGTCGTCGATATATACTTTCGCTACCCGAGGAACCGATGCAAAATTGGTTTTAAAATGTTTAGGGATGATAATTTTATCCCCAAGCGAGGTAATGTAACTGAGTCGAGATGTGAGCAAATAAGCATCTTCCCTCGGCACTGCTTCAATCTTTAACTTATTTTTAAACATAATATACTCCTAACCAATGGTGCAATAGCCATGTGGCGACAGATGCAGCCGCAACGGCTAACGCTATAAATGTGAGTAGATCAAAGATGACTTTGAATGACATAAAACATCTCGTATATACATATCGCTATCAGAACTATTACTGCGGCCACTGCTAGCAATATAATTAAAATTGGGAACCTGAAGAAGTAGTAACTCACTCACAGCTTTATCGCTTCAAGGATGCCTAATTGCGTGGCAACGGCATAAAGACATATCCCATAAACCCCACCTTTAATATGAGCTAACTGTTTATTTATCTCGTCCAGTGTAGTCTCTAGTTCATCAATCCTCTGTCTGTGGACTTTTAGTATTGTTTCCATTTCACTGCACCTATGCTCGTCCATTTACTTCATCCCAATAATTAATTTAAGTCCACCAAACAGCGACCCCGCGAGAATCAGAAAAGCCACTATCCAAGCAAGTGCGGTCATGATGAAATCTGTTCGCTCAGCTTTGCGTTTCTCTTCTAATCTAATTGCCTTTTCTCTAGCCCGTTGTTGTTGCCCCTCGAAGCGAAGAAACTCGTCCCAAAGTAGGTGGCGCGTTCGGATCATCAATTCCTTGAGTTCTTCTCGCTTAACGCGCATAGCCTCTTGAGCCATGAAGATCTCAAGATCCGATTCTTGATCTGAGCCTTTCTTAGCCAGCTTCGCTTTCTGGTCTATCTCACGCCCAGCATTGCTGAAATGCGCTAACTGATCGCCCAGCTCAAACAGCTCTTTGCCATTGCCAAGCGCCGTTTTTATAACTTCAAAACTAGCGTTGATTATCGCTAATTCAGCTAACATCTATTCGCTATACCCAAGCAACCCGGCAGACCCACTCCTTGAAAGTAGTTGGTTTGGGTACTTCGACTTAACCATTCTCCCAAGTGCGTTCATCTTGGTTGATGGGTCCATTAAATTACGCAGCGCAGACGATACCGCTATCCCAGAACCAAGACCTATCCCAACCGTTGGATCTAAAGCGTAACCCCCCGCTGCTGTTAGCGGATTGGCTAACCATCGCATCGCTTCGTTCCTTGGTGCAGTCCCTGAGTTTGGTGGTGGACGTAGAAACTCATGGGATATCTTCGCTATGTCTTTTAGATCCGACTGCCCCTTTCCTCTGTTAACTTGAGTTCTTAACTTATGCAGCGCTACTTCCCCCTTAGTTTCGTCAAAGGATCGCTCTGCGGTTTTAAGGTTAGAGTACAATCCGCGCAACTCACCGAACCTGTTCAAATCCACAGAGTCCATACTTCTGGATGCCCCTTCGTCAACCACATCTTTCAATGCCTTCAGATCGTGTGCTAGATCTGGTTCTGATACCGCATACTTATCTATCGCTCTGGTAATTCTAGTATTGAATTTGCGATAAATGCTACCCGGGATAGCACCATCTTTTCGTGCTTCCAAAAGTTCTCGCGTCATGTTCTTAACTAGATTTAGTTTCTGCGGATCAATGCTCTCATCAGCGATCTTCTTAACCGTATCCACCAGTCCGGTAATCAAGTCTTCGTCCAGATCAATAATGTTTCGGCCAGCTATCTCATTCATCTCGTCACCAATTATCTTCTGGTGACTCTGAAATAGCTCGCTACTCAACTTATCAGTGTCAGCGCCAAACGTCTTAGATATTGCCCTGTTCACTTGACCGTACTGGGTTTCATTCTTTATCTTCTGCCCGCCTGATGTGAATGGCATATCGCCTAACGCCGAATCAAGATAACCTAGTGCGCGGTTACCACTCTTCTGAGCGGGGTCTAATTTAATTCCAAGTTGTTCAGCTTTTCTAGCCAGTATGCGTTGCTCTGGACTCAGCACTGACTTGAAGGGTGCCGATAATAGTTTAGTCGCGCCTTCTCCCAAAGCGCTCCCCGCAGCACCTATAGCCGACTTAACTAATGGGTTCTCGTTATCGTTGGTGGGTTGAAGCAATCCCATGAGCGACCCCGCGCCTAGTGCGGCCTTCATACCAACGCCGGGGCCAGTTGCAACCATCTCTGGTACGACAGATCCAACCATGCCTGGAATGGTATTCATGAGCGCATCCTGAGATCTTCGCCTAATCTCAACCTCTCCCTTTTTGGGTTTTAAGCCAAGCGACTCCGACACAACCTCTGGTAAAACTTCACCGATCCGCTGAGACGTTCCACGCACTAGGTTATCTAGTCCAACCGCAGCACCGGCACCAAACTGCTCAAGGCCGGACATACTCCCAACCATCTCATCGATAGCGCCTTTAAACTCGGCGGCCATTTCAACATCACCAGAACTTAGTGCTTTGCGATAAGCGGATAGTAACGCTTGTTGATGTTCTGCTTTCATAAATATCCCTTATTGATTGAGGTATTCAATAGCCTTGGAAACCACTGGAGCCAATTTATCTTCTCGACCTGTATTCTTACGAACCCTGTTCCGACCTGATACTCTAGTGGGCTGTGTAATGGCCGCTTTATTGGGTGACAATGATTGTGTTAGTTGTTCAGTTAAAGACGGCGTATTTACATCACCCCCAACTACCGGATTCCCACCCAACCCTTGAAACCAAGGCTTAAACCAATCGTCCTTATATCTTCGATCTGACGTAACAACCTTAGATGGGTCTACACCTTGGTACATCTTCGATAGATCAACGTACTCGCTAGATGTAGTATCAAAACCCCGCGCCGCCTCGCTGTACAGTTTCCACGACCGGTCTACAAAATCCTGACGCATAGACGCGGTGAGTATGTCGCCGTTATCCACCTTCTTCATCGCGGCTATCATAGTCTCGCCAAGTCCCGCAGCTTTTGCGGCTGTTGCAAACTCGCCTTCCCTTACTACAGACCCAGGATCTAACATCTTCATGTAGTTAAAAACTAACGCTAAATCCCCCGCTGCGTGGTGACCATTCGGACCAGGCTCCGCTGACTGAACTACTCTACCGAACGACTCCTGTACATCCCTGAAGTCTTTAGTTAATTTCTGGAACTCCCCACGCAACCCTGACTCTTGTGAGAATAGATTCTTATTCAAGGCCACTCCAGCGGAGTCGTACTGCATCTTCATAGTGGCCATCATCTTCATCGCTTCGGTAGGATTGGTTCTAGCTATAGATGCGATGGCCGCCTTCTGCTGCGGAGTCATCCACTCACTACCACCAGCACCAGAAACCCCACCACCCAACATATTCTGTGCGGCAGTTCGTTGCTCATTCTGCAATCGCAACTTCCGCGCGTTCTCGGCAAGCGCCAGCATACCCTTCGTCGCGCCGACATCTTTACCGGCCAGATTACCGATGATGTCAGCAAACATTGCCATCTTCAGATTCCCTTGGTTTTCTTGGGAATAAGCGTCGAACAATCCACCACCGATAGGTTGTTGGACAGGCTGTTGCCGCTGCTGAATTGTCGCTAGATCTCGCGCAACACTCTCAGGTGGCGGCCCAAACTGTTCAATCAGTTGCCCAAATTGACTCTTAAGCTCATCCGGCGCATCACCAAACATATCTTCCATACTAGTATCTCCTTGATCCGAGTCTTCCACCACCCAATAACCCCCCAGATTGAATTGGCGACCGTCTACTTATAGCTTGAGGCGCTCCAGCGAATCGAGGTGACGATATCGATGGGTAGGGCCGTTGTTGTTTCTGCTGTTGTTTAGGTTTCAATGCGCCATAGATTTGCGAGGCTAAAAGTGCTTTTTGCATTGTGTCGTTGGATGGCATCCAACTACTTTCACCATCTAAAGCGCTCCATGTACTACCAGGTTCGCCGCTAAGATAAGTAGACCCTTGCAAAGATTCTGGCATCATCATAACCTGCCCTTGAAGCAGTTCTGCCCCCTGTAAATTAGTTCCTCCACTCATCGGTTGAAGCAGGCCGCCATACGACCCACCCAATGCGGCTTTACCTCCCCCAGAGGCTAACGCACCACCGGCCCCAGGGCCGAGAATACTAGATCCAGTCGCTCCCAGACTCCCAGAACCTAACACACTACCGGCAGAGAGTGACGATCCCAATGCGCCAGTGGCCGTAGAACCTAATGCACCGGCAGCACCACCAGCACCAATCGTACCCGCCGCAGTTCCGGCAAGCGCCCCACTACCTAATGCCCCAGCCGCTCCGGCTCCGGCAGCACCCGCCGCTCCAGCGCCTAATGCTCCAGCTCCGGCAGTACCTAATGCTCCGGCTCCGGCAGTACCTAATGCTGCCGTCCCAGTAGTTCCAAGCACAGAAGTTAACGCCACACCAACCGCTGCCCAAGTCATGACAATATCCCCTGTTCTGATTTATGTTCAAGAACTAACTCGTCGTAACTATCCGCTATAACTTCTTTTTCGATCATTTCCATATCTGCCTCTTTACTAAACTTGGTCAAGTGGATGGTCGTCCACACCGTATCTTCTTCAATATAAACTGCCCGCTTTAGCCCAACTTCACTGATAAAAGTACACGGTGCTTTCAGTCGCTTGGTTCCATGCTCGGTCACTACCGACACCACCCCTTGAGAGATGATATTGATATGCGAATGTTTGTGGATCTTGCCGATCACGACGCTGCCTTTCGGCATGAATAGCTCTCTCGCGTAGGTCGTGTGGCTAATACCCTCGATGGGTGGAGCGAAGTAGTGGGACAACTTACAGTCTTTTAAACAATCCTCAATATCACCAGAGGCGACACGATTCACCATCTCATGTTCAAGCGCTTGGATGCTGTGACGAAAGGTGGCGACATCACCGCCAGGTACTAATTCTTCTAAAGCGTTAGCCACGTTTTAGCCCCTCAACTTCTGATTTGAGGTCTTTAACAGCTTCGAGCAATACCCCAACTAACGCTTCATAGTTGACTCGCTTATAGCCTGTCTCAACGTCAGTGTTCACAAGGTGTGGCGCGATCAACTCAACTTCTTGCGCCATAACCCCACCAGTGGCAACTTCTGGTCGTGACTTGAAGTTGTACGAGTAGCCGTTGAGGTTAGTGATATTGTCTTTTAACCGCACATCTGAGAACGTGTCTGCAAAGTTCTGCCAGAGATCCGGTTTCTTGTCTGCGTCAGTAACACCGGTTGTTGATGTGATTTGTGGGGTAATACCAAAGGCGCTCTGTAGTACCTCCAGTTGTTTCATGGGGTGTTCCTGTTCTTCCAAGAACTTCGCGTAATCTAGATCTAAATGAGCCTGATCCATTGATCTCTTCTCTGCACCCACATCGACCAGCATCTGAGCATCCCCGAAGGCTTGCGATCTTTCCTGTTCTGACATCCCTGCCATCATCCCCGCAGCACTCTGTTCAAGTTCTGAGTTTGACAACGCCGCCGCCAGATTGGCACTCTGATTAGCGACATCACCTTGTTGCATCAGCGCTGAATCGCCCATAAATCCTTGCATCGCCGTGTTGTACCCTTGGTCCCTTAGTTGGGCAGATATTTGCCCCATCTCGTCAGCGAAACCTCGGTTAGTTTCGGCCTCCGCTATACCATGTCTTGATCCACCAAACGCATTTGCAGCCTGGGCCGATCCAGCAACGTCACTCATCATCATCTGACGTTGGCGCTCCATGTCTGCCATCGTGGTATCGATCACTTCGCCAGTATAAGGATTCAGATAATCCTCAAAAGTTGATCCCATCGTGCGGGTATTCACGCTGTCCGGCGTATAGTTGAGGTTCTGATTATTGAGAATATTTAGCGCGTTATTCAGTGTACCGGAACCTGTACCCACAGCGTTCTCATACGCGTCGAACCCTTGAAGTTGCAGCGGATCGTACTGAGCGATCATTTCCCCAGTATATGGTGAGTAAGGTTGATTAGCGACATCATCGGCCTTCGAGTACATCTCTAACCACTTCTGTCTCACCTCTGGATCCATCTTCTGAACAGTGGTCTGGGTTGAGTCGCCTCCACCGCCCCCTTTACTCCTGAACGTCAAAAACGCCAAAGAAGGTAGCAGCGTGTAGATTGATTTCTTCAGCATTTTCATCTTATTTCCTTTTCATAAATTGTGTAAACCTTCTCAAAACCGCGCTTCTGTCGGTGTAGTCGGAAAACTGAATCCCTTCCAGCACCCTGTATGTGAGTTCCACCGTTTGACTTTACCCACCGCTGGACATCTCGCCACAGAGTGTCGTCCATTGCGTTGGATCCTGCCCATCCGCTCACGAAGAATATCCGTTTACCCGGAGTCATCTTCCATTCGCCGATTATAGCCCCAAGCACCCTAGTTGACTCATCGACGATGACCAACGTGGTGGATGTGCCATTTATCAATCCGACCTTCGCCTGTGCCGTGCTGCACTCACCGTTGCAGTAGGGTTCTAGTGACTGAAGTAACGGCTCGATATCTTTCCAAGCTCGATGTATGTGTTCGACTGGAACCTCAAGTAATTTAAGTTTCGCCATTCTTCCACCCCTCGAATGTCTTCTTCGCGTGAAACGTCTGATAGATTTCTTCGGTCACATTAGCCGCGTGGTCGATCCCACCAACTATCCTCGCAACGGTGATGATGATCTGCTCACCAATCTCACGGTAAACGTAAGAGAAATGCTGCTGGTTATCGTCCCCATCTGCCCAGTTGTTTGACGCGTTCCAGATAAAGAATGATGCGCTCATCACCGGTGCGAGTTCTGTTCGATAGCGCTGGTAGAATGCGTTCGCTGGGATATCGACTAATACCAAGTGCATCAATTTTGCCATCATCTTGCTAGAGTAACTCTCTGGGTCTTTGTCTCGATCCACAAAATCATCGGCAATGTGATAGCTGAGTGATAGCATACTAAGAAACTCAGCCGCACTCTCATTTCCTCGGCACCAACGCATCATCAGTTCACGCTCACTCACACAACCACCGTAGACAAAGTGCCGGAATTATTAACAGACAGCGCATAGCGCGTTCCGTTCGCGGAAGTCATAATTAGCCTCCCATCACCCACCTCTATATCTCGATTGCTCTTCAGGTTGCTCTGCGCGTCGAGTTCGATCAGTAGATTACGTTGAGATTCGTGCTGTACCGAGTAAGTGTTTGGTGGGCGTGGTAGCTTCATCGACGACCTCCGATTTTACCTTCTAGTCGCATTTCACCCACACGCCAATCTGTATTCCGAACCGACTGAACGCGCATCTTCACTTGTCGTCCAGTAAACCTCACAGATGTCGGGTTGGTCATTGTGAAGGGGCCATAAGTGCGCTCGGTATCGGTTGGGTGGAATCGGGTTTTGAATTTAGCTTCCACATCTCCCAGCGTGTTCTCGTCTGGAATCATGCCAGTGATATTCAGTACACTCTCACCATTGCTGATTTCCAGCGGTCCAGACTCAGCATAAGGGTTTCTGGAATCGTATGTAAATCCGGTTTCATGCTCATGAATATAACCGTCCGTACCAGCAAAGAGTGGTGACCGGAATACGGTCCTGTCCACACCAGCGGTGCGGTTTAGTTTTCCCACATTCCAGTGATTCTCCAACCAGTTCCAACTGACATAACTGTCACACTCAATGGAACCGTCGGAGGGGTAAAACCACCAGACTTCATTAAATTGGTTATTGAGTACACCGTATACTTTGCTTCGCTGATCTTCGTTGATGTCGTTGAATATAAAATCAGCGACATCAGACTCCAACGCTTTGACGTAACCGTCATAATAGAAGAATGACTTTTTCCCCATCCAAACCGCAAAGGTGTCAACTGAGATTTGCGCTTTAGGACCGATTACGCCACACGCTGATCCGACCTTCTCAAATCCATAAACATACGGAGCGCCCTGATATGTCGCTGCATGAGCATCTGTCGAAGTGAGGATTAATGTCTGCCCTCTTACCCTAGTGCCGCACTGAATAGCGCCATCAGTAATGAGGTCAATGTCACCAGCTTGGTTTGTAGCGCTAGGTGTCCATGTGGTGTTGTCTTCTTGGTCTGACCATTGGATTTTACGATTGTTGCCTCCAGCGCCCAGTGCGAAAAGAAACCGTTCCGAAGTCACAACGATGCCCTGGTTGTTGACCGGAGCGTTGGCTACTGTTGCTGCCACAGTTGCAAGTACCAATGACCATTGGTAGATCTTTCCATCTGATGTCGAACAGGCGACTAGGTTTTCGCCCCAGTTGTCCAGTGACCAGGTAGTTGCCGGTTGGTACGTTGCGGTGTCCGGTCGCGTCGTGCCGTAGTTATGTTTACCGTACAATTGCGACCCATAACCTGTTGCTTTGAAGGCATCAACATCTCCAGTTGCAATGCCCGTCGGGGTGATGTTATACATCGTGTTATCTTCACCCATGACGTAAAGGTTTGACGCTGTGCCGATGGCCATCTTCCGGTCACCTGAGTTATCGCCCCAAGCTAACATCGCTCTGGCCTTGTCGCTGAACGTCGTGGTGGTGTGTTGTCGCCAACCACCAACTGGACGCATCGCACCCTCATGCCAACGGACTAGATCAGCATCTGACCACCGGCCTTTTGACTGGTACTCGGTGCCATTTTTGTAAACACCTGGTGGTATTTTGATCGGTAGGATGGGCATCTAATTCTCCAGTTTAAGCGGTACGCTTCCACATATGTACTGTGATGTAAGGTTGTACGTTGTTATGCGGGAGGCCACCGCCAGTAGCTCCTATACTCACTGCCCCTGTACTCGAACCACCAGATATAATATTAGGGTTTCCATCTGTTCCAGAACCACCCGAAATACTAGGGCTTAAGCTGTGGTTGTGAGAAGGTATTTCTGGTGTTGATAATGTATGAGTTTTAGAACCACCAGTTTCTTCAACAGTATCAAAGTCTGTATCTGAAGAATCAACACCAACAAGAACCTTACCAGCACCAAAGGAGGTCCATGTTGTTCCCCCAATAGCTGCCACCACTGCTGCTGAGTTGGCATAAGCTGTAACTGTTGTGAATATAGAACCTACCGGGTACATCTTTTCTAAGGCGGCATTAACAAAAGCAGTTGTAGCAACCTGTGTTGTATTAGTCCCAGAAGTAGCAGTGGTTGCGCTGAAATCCTGTGTCGCTGACCCCGCCAGTTGCGCCACATCCGTCAAACTAGCCCCACTAATCGCCGGTAGATTACCCGATAGTTTCGTTGCGTCAATCGCGCCAGATCCAGACGTTGAAATATCACCAGACGTTGAAATATCACCATCTGCGTTTACCGTTACCAGCTCATGGTTCGCTATGCCGAGATTGGTTCGGGCGGTCGCTGCACTTGCCAAGTCAGATAAGTTGTCTGCCTTAACTACCGCAGCGTTCGCCACATCCGATACTGCCTTGACGGTGGTATCGATGGAATCGAGGTCATTGTTTAATTTCTGCCCCCAAGAATTGCTGGATGACCCAACCTCTGGCTTCGTGAATGTGTAATTCGTCGTTGTAGTATCGGCCATTGTCTAAGTCCTAATAAGGTTTCATTTCGGTTAATGTGCTTGTGATTTGATCAGTAACTGACCAGTTAGTTTCGCCACTCTCTATCAGAGAGTGATAATGATCTCGTAAGAGTTTCAACACTATACTGATATATTCACTATGTTCCCCACTGAGCGCCGCATTACACTGACGGAAATAAGGGGCATATTTTAATATTTCTAATTCACAATCTTTTTTCATGATCATTCCCCGCTAACCAAGTAGCATATCAACGTATTCACCATCATTCGTCGCACCCATCGTGACGGTATTTATAGAAGTCCACGAACTACCATTTGATGACCCATATAACGTGAAAGGAGAAGAATGATAGGTGTTCGGGGTACTGTACGTGTACCACTTGCATCTTGCTGATACAATGTCGCGGGCCGTCCCAAGATCGAACACCCATCCGTCGCTCTTTTGTGTAGCTGATGCCCCAAGCATCCATGCTCCAGTTTTTGTTGGGTCATAGCCAGATGTATCAGTCATCTTCCATAACTGATAGGATGTATTGTTGTATGTATAACCACTGAGAGCGTAGGTAACACCTCCGATGGTTTGACTATTCGATGTCATCGCCGGTGGGTAATACGTTCCAGTGAAGCCCGCGCTAGTATAAAACTCCACTACGGCCAAATACCCACTACCTGTTGACCCAAGACTACCAATCCTAAAATATCGGTATTCATATGATGGAGACTCACTGACCACCATCGAAGTTGATACTGTTGATGAAACGAGATCTCCGAAATCTTGCACTTTCACTTTGAGCGTATACGTTGCCGCAGTGCTTGGAGAAGTGAAGGTCATTGTTCCATCACCGTTGTTAGTGACAGCAGAGGCCGCAACAACCACCGTTCCGCTACTGTTCTCAACCTCACACCAAGGCGCGGGGGAAGAATAACTCGACCAATTCGTAATTGTTATAGTCACCGTAGTGGGTGACGGATATATCGTGGAAGGTATGGTTACCGTCGGCGTTAGCGACAACCCTAAGTTCGTATTTTGCCACTCGGATGCTGTGCCGTTGTATCGTAGAACAGCTCCGTCGATTAAGGTTATAGCGCTTGTATCAACGTCGGTTAAGCCACCTAAAGTTGATGACCCGCCGCCACCGGCGGGCGTTGCCCAAGTACCGTCGCCTTTCAAGAACTTAGTATTGTCAGTTGCGACCGGTGCGGTCACCATCCCCGACGCACCGGCAGCAGAACCATCAGCGCCGGTGAAAGTCGATGATGTTTTATTCAAATCAGCAGCGGTCGCAGTAACAGCAGCGGTCACATTGGGAAGTGTATTTTTCAGTACATTCTTCACTCCCCGAATGTGTTCGTCACCATCGCTAACGCTGTCTGTCGCCACAGGATTTGTGGCAACCAAATCGTCAACAAACTTATCAGTGCCGGTTAGGTCTTCAGTTGCCATATCGTCCTCTTAGCTTGCTGTTACAGTCACGGTAATTTGCAGAGTATCGCCGCTCAGAACAGAACGTGCCGCAGTGAAATCTACGATGCCGTATAACGTGCCGGTTGTTCCTGATGTAGCGCTCGCTAAAAAGGCACCAGCAATGGTTGCAGTCGCGTTAATCGAGAAATCGACACTCGAAGAGTTGGTCATCGAGCCGGCGCTGGATGCGCCTTCGGTCCACTCTTTTCGTGTCCCAGCATAACCCGCTGCTTCAGTCCATGTGCTGTGCGAAGCTAATGTGTCTGCCGCTGCGGGTGACCCTGAGCCTTTCAACCCAATGTACCAGGTCGTTACGGCAGTCCCAGCGTGGAACGAAGTGTCCAGGATGTGATTCAATCCCTCAGTTGTGATTAGATTATCTTTCTCTTCAGTCCATTTAACTTCACCGTCAGAACCCACACAGGTCACTGCCCAACGATTGTTTAAATTAAGACCTATGCTGCTTTCTTTCTTCATTCTGATGCCTCCTTCGGCGATTACTTTTGTATTTGTCTTTATCATTTTTCTATAGCACTCCAAGTTGGGGATTCGTGTTGCGCGGTTGCCCAGGTGTCTGTCGGCGGGGTAACCGCTGCCCATGAAGTTGCGGCTGGCGCTTCTGATTGTTGCCACAGATATTCGCCAGCGCTATTCATTCCGAGCGTGGCCCCTAGAGCAACACCATCGATATAACCTAACCCAACACCTGGCAACTCTGTGCTAACGTCAATTTGCATGAGCGCCGTAGCGTTCAGTTGAGCGACTGAGCTAACCGACGACCCGAGCGATAGACTAAAATCAGACACACCCGCAAGTTGGTATGCCGGAGTAATCGTAGTCGAGAATGCGGTGCTGATTGCCGCAGAAACACTCACCTCAATCGCAGCGCTGTCTGTGAGGGACAGGGTGTGTGCCATTGCGATAGCATCCGACAACAACATACCCGCCTGATCAGTCATTGTTACCGAACTCGATAAACTGACGCTATCCGGCATCAAATTGGTCACAGAACTATCCGCTTCAACTGTTGCAGAGAGCGCTGTCGATTCTGCCATCTCGACGCTACCAACCGGTGTGACACTCAGACTGGTTGTGGCAGTTGCTGTTGTCGGATAAAGTGCGCTTGCTGAGTCTGTGAAGCTAAAGGTGCCAGCGAGTGTCGCGCCAGCGGCAAGCTGCTGACCCACTGTTGCTGTGTGTCCTAAACTAACTGAGTCACTAATGCTTTCTGGAATTGAGACTGTCACGCTGTCTGAAAATCCCACCGAGGTGCTTGCTGACACCGAAAGTGGCGTTGTGATTTGATGCGATGCACTCTGTCCAGTGTTGAGCGCTGCGGTGATGCTCTCGACGTAGACAACAGCGCCAACGTCCCAATCACCGCTGGTGATCGTTGCCCAAGTGTCAGTCGATGCGTCCCACGAACCTCTAGCCATTTAGTATGTCCTATGTCTCGCTTTCAAGGTCGATGCGCCATATCGCGCACCTAGATCTTCTTTCTCTAACTCGGCAACAACCATGTCATGAGCCTGTAGCCATAAGCCGGTTTCTTCTGCATCTTTCAAGTAAGGTGCGGCTTGAAGTAGCGCGCCATAAAGATAAACGTCCGGTGCTTTGGTTAGCAACCAGTTAGTATCGGTATCTGCCGACATCGTTGGAATGTCTTGGTAGTACGCGAGTTCCAGGGTATAGCTCTGATCTGGGGTCGGAAAAACCTCTATAGTTGATCCCATCAACGTGTAATAGACCGGTTCTCTCGCCGTATTGCCTAATCCACGTTCTTGATCCATCTGCTCGATGGTCACATATTCGAGTGACTTAGGGATCGTCACATTCAGTTGAATGTTCCTAAGTTCTAAGAAGTCGGACGGCAGATTACTGAACTGATCGGTGATGCTTGCCGTTGACCGCTGTATCATTTCCCGCACCCGCAATCTGCGATTTAACTTCGCATGAGCGAGATCGATAAAAGTTGGAATAACTGAAGTCAGGTCGTCGCGATTGAGCCAATCGGCGACTGCTGTTTTCAGTTCTCCGTAATTCGTTATTGCCATTACACTCTTCCAGGTCTAGTCCGAAAATAGCGATTGTCGGGATCGTTCAACCAGGCTTTCATCTTCTTCTGGTCGTTCAGAATCCCTTTCTTCTTCAAGTCGAAATAGACGTTCATCGGGATACTGGCGACTTTGTTTATGTCGCTGTATCGCGCCCGTTCATCAGTATCGTTGTACTGTGCTTTGTTCGACTCGATGATATCTGTAACATCAGCAGATGTCGTAATGACTGACTGATCGCTAGACGCATCGTAATCGTGATAGGTCTTCGTGCCGGTCATCTGGTTTTCGCTTAATAGTCGTTTTGCCATAATTTAAATGGGGTGGGGTTGCCCCCACCACACCTCATCTCCTTATCAGGAAGTTGATAGATCAGCAACTAAGCCCAATCCTTTTTCCTGCAAAACCTTCAACGAGGTTTCAACTAGGATCATCCTTTTCTCGGCATCGCCCGTCTTACTGAGCTTAACCTGTTTCATTGGACGTAAAGTCGCAACTGCACAAAGATCTGGGTCTAACACGAAAGCATCTCTAGCACGTTGAAAACGGTTAGGTACGATTTCTAAATTCCCAAAATCACTGACGTAAATATCCGCTGCTCCGATAATGGTCCCAGGCTTATTACCCTCGACACTGAAGCGTTGGCCCGCGATTCCTGAGAACCCAGAGATTACCGTTTTAACGTGAGGACCCACCATAACCATCTTAGGTCTGCCCCCTTCGTTCCACATAGACTGAACGACAGTTTTCAACATCGTTTCGGTCATAGCCCGTTGCGTACCATCAGTACGGGCAGTGGTTGCCGTGCCATTTGCCCCGCCAGTGCCTTTGCTTACGTTAGTCGCGATCCAAGATGGAAGCCCTCTTAATTTTCTCGCAACAGTCGTTGAACCAGCGTTCTGACCTTGGTTACTCAGTAGGTTGAATTCTACGTCGCGTTTAAGTTCAGAACCGACCTTCGCAAGTTGGTACGCGATTTCAGATTTTCGCCCGGCCGCATTGATGACCTCTAAATTGTCGGCGAGGACAAAATCTTTACGCATAATTTGCGTATAGTTTCCGATACGAGAAGTTGGCGTTACCGCTGTGAAAGTCCCGATATCGTCACCATCGAGCTGTGCATTAGTTGCCGCTGCAGAAAGTTCATCGGTCATCCATTCAAAGTAAGTGTTACTTACGCTTTCAGAACGGATGTTACTTTGGAACGGTGTATCTTCCGGCGAGATGTTTTTTATTACATTCGATAGTTCCTCGCGGATACCTACCGAGCTGTATCTTGTAAAAGTATTACTGACAATAGCCATTGTTAATTTCCTCTAATCTAGGTCTAAGTTCATTAGGAGATCTGCCGCGTCGCGGTAGCTCCCGGTCTGTTTTAATTTACCGGCGGCGTTCTTCACAGCAGCGCTCTGTGCGTTTGGCGTTCCAGCTTTCGATCCGGGGCGAACTGCTTTGCCCTTTTTCGATGTGGCCGCTTTACGCTTTTCTTGCACTTTCGCTTGTCCAAGGGTGAACAGATAAGATTCACGAAGTGATATAACGTGACCGGCGAAGGAGACTTGGTTTACCTGTTCAGGTGTAAACCTCCCGCTATCGACCATCCATTTTCTCACCTCCGCGACTTCTTTATCCCGCACCTTCTCATCGGCCCACTCAGGGATCGCCTCCAATAACAATTTCTGCTGATCAGCCAGATGCTGTTGATATTGGACTTGTTGTCGCTGTTGATTCTCTTGCATGAGTCGTTGCTTCTCAGCTTGGATTGCTTGCAACTTCTTTGCTCTATCCTCTTGATGTACGCGGTGCTGTCTTTCTAGTCGGGTGGCCTCAATCGGATCGGCCTCATAGGCGGCGTTCCAATCAATCGGCTCCTCTTGTTCAGACAATAGCTTCGCTTCGAGTTGAGGAAGTAGCGCAATATACTGCTGCTCCATCTGCTGTGTTTTTTGGAATTGCGCTTGAGCGTTTTGATACTGTTTCTCAACAGCCCTTCGTTGCTCGGCGACTTCCTGAGTCTTGCGCTGGTAATCAGACTGCCTAGAATACCCTTTGGTTAATTCATCGAACGTGACCTCGACATCTTCACCGTTTACACGCACGGTATAGACATCGGGTTGCTCTTCTTCTTCCACAGGGTTTTGATCTTGCTCGTCTGTCTCGACTGTCTCTTCACTCGCTTCATAAACGAGTTCTTCGTCAGTCACGGATGCTTCATCAGCCACCGCTTCGACTTGCTCTTCTGGTGTGTCCATCTCTGGGTCCATTAAGCCGGCCATGTTTGATATTGCATCTGCTCCGTCGTACAATCCAATTCCAGAATCTGGTGTGTTGGGTGTTGTCATTGGGTGTTCCTTTCAATTGTTAAATTATCTGCTTTCGCGCGTAGTCTCGTTAGGATGACTTCCATCGAGATTGCGAGTCCATGCAGTGCTTCTCTTTCCTTGGTGTCTTCTGTTCGCATCCACTCATGGAAAAGGTCATGCTTGACCTCGTCCACGATGGTGTTAAAGATCTCATCATCGACGATAGTCGTTGCCTTCTGTCCTTCGTCGCGGATTTGTTGTTTTGATTTACTCACCAAGTAACCCCTTCATCGGCACACCGTTACGTTCTAACATCTCGATGTGATCGGGTGTGAACGATACGAAGTTGCGCGATCCCTGACCGGCTGCGCGTGAGTTGCCGTCGAGGTATTTGATGCCTGGTATTCCGAGCGAATTGAGGTATTCGGATGCGGCCTGTTGTCCGTGAGTCTTGCCGAACTGGTCATAAGTCTCTACAGTGAAGTCATCACCATCTAATTTTGCTACCGGCTCATAAGTGCCTTTACCCAATGACATCGGTGCATCTTTAAATCTTTGTTTTTCTGCCTTAAAGAACTCTACCGCTTCATCTCTGTTGTTGAATCTCTGGGTGAGTTTCTTAGGCAAGATGTTGTCCCCTACGAGATGATTATAAAAATCTTTACCTTTAAGCGATCCTTGGCGATAAGCTCTAGTATCTCTGTCTCTTTTTCTAAATTCAGCTAACCTATTTCTAAGATTCTCGGCTTGCAGCTTTTCGTTTGTTAACCGCTCGATCTCTTTATATATCTTTTGATTTACCGGAGGTGTCTTTACAGTCCCTGTAAAGAGTCCCAATAAATCATCATCACCATCGAATTTCTGCAAACTAGATTGCAGTGCATCGATCTTCTTCTGTATAGAGTCTGGATCGGATGTATTATCCAAAATCTGTTTAACCTGATCTGATTGCTGGAAAAGAGGCTTATCCCAATCCAACATCTTGCCGATGGTTTCGTCTGGTATATTGAGTTTGTAGAGATGCGTTGAATCCTGTATAGATACTTTATCTGCGTTATCAGCTAACCATTTACCGGCCATTAACTCTTTAGATCCATCTTCGGCAGTATCGAAGATCATATCTGCTGCTTTTCTAGGATCACTCTCCCAAGGGCGTAAGAGATTGTATAAATCCAACGCCTCTTTAGCGATAGGGTCATCCAGTTCTGAGGCTTTACGGCCAGCGTACTCTACATGAGTGGGCAACCCTTGAACTGGGCGTAACAGACTCCCCGCAGTTCTATATTCTTCACCAACACCCTTCGCCTCGGCAGAATAGAATCCATGCCCATACGCTTGCGCTCCTTCACCGGTCCCGATCTTCGACAGGTCAGGTCTTGTAAACTTATGAGGTGAACCGTGCCAAGCTATCCCGCCAACCCCCGCACCGTCGCGCAGTAGTTGTTGCCCTATCTTGTAAGGATCATTCTCAGCTAACACTGGAAGCGCAGACAACAGTCCTTGCTCAATGTTGCTCCCCCAGTTGCCCAGCAGACCTGACATAGCTTCACCTAGTGACGGTGGTTTGCGTTGGGAGTAGTTGTTATTTAAGAGGCCGGTCATCGCGGATCTGTTGTTTTGATTTACTCATTGCAATACCCCAGCGGCTGGGTGTATCATTAACTTATCGCCTGATTTACTTACTACTTGCAGAGGCGATCTCAAATATCTGCTAAAACGTAAAGGAGATTTACCATGTGCAAAACCAAGCACTTCTTTGACCACACCGGTCTTTTCCATAAGGGTCTTAATCGGGCCTTGACGGAACACGAACTCGACGCCACCCTTATTCCTGGTGATTGGCATAAAACCTTCACTAATGAAATTCATCTCTTCACCGGCAAATGGTTGGTTGGCCCCAATGGTGGAAGGACTTGGGATGGTGACCGCTATCCTCCGGGGGTTACCGAAGAAGAGGTTATTGCCCGCAACCAAGGAGTTGTTAGCACTTTTGGGTATCGGAAGGCTAGATAAGTCCATCGTCTTGCGCTCCTGGCATTCCGTCTATCATTAGCATGACTGCTGGGAGCGCAATTGCTCCATCCTTTAAAGCCTTCATTATCCGGCTATAGGTTTCCTTACCAGAACCCGGTTCATTCATCAATTTGCGTAGGTTCTGAATATCGTCGCGGGTAACGTCACCGGTCTTCTTGGCCCATTTCTCATCACGACTAATCTTATTCAATATCTCTTGCTTAACCCTCGGACTACCTAACGCGTTCTCTGCTGCCGGTCTAACCTTGGATAGTTTTGACATCATGTCTCGCGTCGCCTGTCCTTTACCTTGGTTTTTCATAGCATCCGAATAGTCGATGTACCAAGATTCTCGGTCCACTCTATGAGCGTCGAACTCATCACCGAATTCACGCAAATTCTTACCAAGGGGCATTGTCGGGTCCATCTGCTGGGACAACAGTCCTCCCCCTGCTTTCAATCTTGCCCCGCCCAACTTACTGTAGTCATTATTCATAAATGATACGGTCCCATTCCCTCGATCCGCTGCGAAGAATCCGTGACTGTCAGCAACCCTAGATATCTTTTCAAATTCATCTCTGGTTACCGGTCTGCCCCCCGTAACACTAACGTCCACACCCAGCATATTAGGGTTACTGTTTAGTAACCCGCGAGTTGCGTGTACCGCAGATCCTTCTTGTGCATCAACTAAACCTCTTATCGCGGCGATCGCTTCCACTAAATCAGATTCCTCTCTGTTAAATGAGGGGTGTATTGATGGGCTTGCTTGGCCTGGGTTAAACTGCATGACATTATCGGCTCCAACAAATCCTCCTTGATAAGCCCTGGGCGTCCCGCTCGGCACACCAAAACCCTCTAGCAGCACATCCCGTCCCGTACGGGGATCAATCCAGTTAGCTTCAGCACTAAAGGCCGCTCTATTTAACTCGGAGTCATCTGCCAGTCTTCCCAGATGACCGGCGCCCCGCATAGGCACTTGTTCTGCGGTGTGGTACGCCGTCTCTCCAGAAGGTAAAATGCTGGGACGAGGCTTAAGCATTTGCCCAAATGTAGCTCTACCTATCTGCGCTCCCTCCAGGTTTATCATCTTTTCCGCGATCTTCTCTGGGGAGTCGTATATTGTTGGAATGATCCGGTCAAACAGCGCTTCAGCGCCCTGTGCCGTATCGCTCAAAAGACCTTGAAACGCTTGGCCCATCGAGGGGGCTCCACCCTGAGAATAAATCCTTTCTTTTGGAAAAGGGGTATCTTCCGGTATATAGCCACCAACTGCATCGCTCCACACATTTCTCACTATATATCCCCTCCGTCACCGGTCATTGAATGACCCAATAACCCAGCCCCCGCGAAAGACCCCAGCTTCCCAGATCTATTTATAAAATCTAATAGCGCTTGCTGTGGCGACTTGGCTTGCTTGAGCGCCTCGCGTTCCACTCCGTCGGTAATGAGTTCTAGTAGTGGTTTGCCTACCAAGGTCTTGACGCCGGTCTGCGGCGCTAGGGAGTTCCACAATAACGCTTGTGCTGGAGATCCAGACATTCCTACTGGGTCGGATACTTTGTTAGTCCACCAGTCGCGGATTTTCCCCGCCTCAGTGTCCTTAACTGATGCTCCTGTTCCCGCCTTCGTCATCGGTCTAACATCTGAAAGACCAATCCCTCTTACGAAGTGTGCATCCTGGGTCGGGTGCCTCAAGTTTTCCCCCGTCTTGGAATAGTAATAATTTGGTGTTTTTGGGGCTTCTAAGATGGTTTTTTGGTTAAAGAATTTATCGCCCGCTGCGTACCGTTCTAACGCTGGCCTGTGAGATGTTGCGTGATAAATATGCCCATAACCACTGGCCTCTGCCACATCTTTGAATAGCTCTGGAAACTCTCTATATACGTTTTCGCCGCTGGTCATGTTTCCTTTGATGAACCTATCCAGTTCACCTGATTCGTCAAGTAGTCCGGCTAGGGATGCTCGACGTAGCTCAAGATCAACCGGCGATCCAGCCGACATCACAGAACTACTCTGCATAAATTCATCAAATCTTTTGTCGCCCAGCTCTTTTCCAAGAACCGATCTGTATTTCTCTCTTAATGGTAGTGTCTGATACCACCCATATGAGCCTGTGAATTGTGGATTATCGCCCGCTAATGATAGGACATCCTGTAGCCGCGCCTCGTTGGTTGGATTCATTACTTTTTGAGTGTGTTGCGCTCCCCGCTGCGTCGTAGGCCACACCGGTATATCTACCTGATTAATGGTCTTTTCCTGAGCCCTCGTCATAGCATCAAGGTCTGACCTATCAACACCAAAAAAATCAGACATCAGTTTGTTCTCAGGCGCGACCCTAGCCGCACCCTCTTCAACCAACTGCCGTGGATCTTTATAGATGCCTGGATATGCTTTGTGCGCTTTGCCGCTCACTGTCGGTCGTGTATTAGTTTTGACGGGCCGCGAAAGCGCAGACTTTAGTGCGCTGCCCCCCGCCTCCAGTCGCCCCACCCCTGTCCCAGTTCCCAGTAACCCTAACAGTTTTTCAGTCACCCTCTCCTGGGAGTCGTACTGGTTTGGCACGATAACGTCTAGCAGCGCCTCTGCGTTCTGCGTCGTATCGCTGATCAATCCTTGGAGCGCTTGTCCCATAGATGGAACATTCCGCTGATCATAGGTGCGCGGACCGGCAAACTGCGTATATTCTGGAACATACCCCCCAACCGCATCACTCCATGCCTGTCTCATCTACCGAACACCTCTTCCGGCTTGGATACCTTTGATCATCTCTCGGTCACGATCTACGTCAGCTTTGATCTGAGCAATATTGACTGAGGTGCCGTGCTTACCTTGGATCTCTGCGGCTTTAAGATGGATGTCAGCATCGAGCTTGTCGCGTTCCAAATCGTCTTTTCTCAACATTTCGTCACGGCGTAATTGCAATTCAGCGGCCTTTTTTTCTATATCCGCTCGGATGCTTTGCGTTTGAACTTCGGCTAATAATTCCTCTGGTGATTTCTTCTTGTTCTGTGCTGTTTCTGGTGGCACTAACGGCTGCCCATCTTGTAGCGCGTTGATGAACATCGAGGGATCTTTAAAACCACTTAGCTCGACGATCTTAGCCAGCGTATGACTGTATTGTTTAGGTGATACCAATGCGTTCACTGGTCCGAGCAACTTCATCAGCTCTTCTTGCTTGCCAGCGATCTGCGATAGCGCTGCAATCCGCTCTGTATCTGTTCCCTTACCAAGGGCTATATTTGAAGAAACATCCATGTCAGCATTCCACGACCTTGGATCGATTGGGACAAACTGGTTGTTCAACCGGGTCATCCTTTCCTCGTCCTGGTGGTTAATGGTCAGCTTCAATATCCCTTTGAATAATTGTTTCATGCCAGTCTCGGCAAAGATACGAGCGATCATCTCGATGTGCTGTTGCGCCTGACTGACGGTCGCGTTGACCGCCGACGCTGTGCTGGATTGAAGCGCAGACGCATCTAACCCAGCGGCTGCTTTAGAAATACCGGTGCGGTTCTCGCGTAACTCATCCAAATACTGCATCATTGGAAATGCTTCTTTGCCTACGAAAGGCATAGCAAACGGGGTGACCATACCGGCTGACCGTTGGCGGATCAAACTGCCAACCTCGGTGTTAAGGCAGTCGTCCAGGTTGACCTGCCCCTCCACTATCGCCATTCGTGGATGAATACTCATTGCGAGGCTATCTAACATATTCCGTAAAACAGCAGACTTAGTCTTCTGGATATCCATGACTGAATCAGCCACAGACATTCCAAAGAACGTATGCGGTTCTGGGTCGGGGCAGAAGGTAGCGAAAGGTACATCGGCGACCGGCTCCCAGTACAACACTTTATTAGATGGGCCAATGGAGCAAACTTTGATTAATTCGGCAATTCCATCACCATCCATGTCGGCTTTGACGTAGCTCTCTGTGTAGCTGACTTCACGCGCTGCATCGTCAGATCTTGTCGCCTGACCGTAGCTCTGTGTTTCTTGCCGTGCAGCTAATTCGTCGCTCCAGTTCAAGACATCAGTATCGCCAGCGTGTTCTAAAATTAACTCTTCTTCGTAGCCTCTAGCCACCAAGTCGCTAACCGTTAAAGTAGTCCGATGAGCAACAATCGTTGCATCTTCCAGCGTCTTCGCGTCACGGTCGATCAGGAACTCTTCCGGTGGGACCGCTTCGACTTTGACTCGACCTTTGTCCACTCTACGAGTGACCGTCGCTTCAATCGAGGGCATTCCTATTGGATTGCCAAACTCGTCCATCTCCATTGCGAGTTCTTGGGAAGCGACCTCGGTTTGGGGATCCGAAGACAAATACTGCAAGGCTTCGGGGTTGAGGCCGCTAAAATGTTCCGTGGTGACTTCAACATCCTCGTCCCACCAATATTTGATTATTCCAACTTTCCTGACCAGCGCATCCTTGAATGCCGACTGTAAAGTCAGGAACCCTGGGTTATCTTGGGAAAATATATAACTAATATAGTCTGTTGCCTGTTCAGCTTTCTCGACATCCTCGGCGTTTCGGGGAACGAACTCCACGACCTTGTCGGTCGAGAAGAAGATCCGCATTAAAGAAGGCATAATCGCGCCAATCGTATCCCTGACATCGAGCGAAACGATCTGAGAGCGGCCATCTTCCTCATTACCGAACTTCTCACCCTTATAATACTTGGTAGCTTTTGCGCGTTCTGGGCCAATCGTGTTGTCGATGAAATCGACTGCGGAGCTTATCTCTGAGGTGATAATAGCTTGAAGGTCTTCTTCTGAGAGCGATTTATCATCATTTTCGATGACCTCTAGCTCTTCTTCAATGCCACCTTCGGCGGGGTTTTCGTACATGGATGCACCACAAATTAAGCCACTGGTGGGGCTATTATACGCTTATGGTGGTGTTTTGACTATGAAAGTGGGGAGCTGTCCCTATTTACGCCTTATTTCTAAGTATTTGTGGGGTTTCTACCCTATTTAATGGTTTATGGAAACAAATAGGGTATTAGTTTCCATGACTGGGCTACAGGTCTGTGACCCAGTGCTTTCCTACACTATTTTATGTTAGAAAATCGGGGGGAATTTCCCCCCCTACTATTTATACCACTCCTTTCACCGCTCTTTTCAAGGGTTTCTTCCACTGGACGCTATGTTTTGATCCAAACGTAGCGGTCGCTGCGTCACTGGCCAGCGTTAAACATATCGCGTCAGCTTTATCGGGCGAAGGTAGCCCACGTTTACGCATTTCGTCCTTAGATTCGATCTTCATCTTACCACTCGATGTGAATTGATACCTGGGCGACACCAGTTCGGAGAATAAGGCACTATCAACTGGTAGTTTACAATCCTTTGCTGCCAACCAATCCTTCAACTTGAACCACAATTCAGCCCGCAGATTCAAATAAGTACCACTCATAGAGCTTGCTTCACCCACATTGATCCCTCGGACCGGTAGATCCAGCTCTTGCAGCCGATCTACCACACCAGCGCCTAATCCAATCGAATCTACCAGTATTTCAGTTGGCCGTTGGCGCGGAATCAGATTATTAAACTTATCCACAACCCGACCGGTTAACTCCATCAGACTCAGACCCTTCCAGGATATTAGTTCGGTAATGGCGTTACCGTGTCTGATTGCTAGAACACTGCTATCGGCCCCGAACCGTGCCACATCCAAACCCCAGATAGGCACCGTATCGGGATCACTCTGAATATCTCGTTTCTGAGCAGACTGGACCGTATCGGCTGAAATAACCGTGTTATCTTCTTTTAATGGAAACTCACCAAGCACACGCACCCTAAATTGATTGCTCTCCGCGCCGTACTTAACTTCCATCTCCCTAACGAACTCGTCCGATACCCTGGGGGATTTTAGACAACTAACGTGCATTGTCTTCCAATCTGCCTTAACTCGATGATGGGTATCGTAAAACAGACCAGATGATCGTGTTGGGTTCCCCAATAATAAAGTCGTGGCTGAGTGTCCAGACATTGAGCCAGACGCTGCCTCAAAAACACTCTCGTCGATTCCCGACGCTTCGTCACAAATAAGTAAAACATTTTGTGAATGTACGCCGGCTAAAGCCTCTGGCGTTTCCGCCCTTGCCGTCCTTGCAGAGATAAACGCTTCACTTGGCGCTGCTTTAAGCACCACCCTGTCGCTGGTCACCTCAAACAGCTCACCCACATAGGGTGGTAGGTTCCGTATCCAACTCTTAAGCTCTGCGAACAGCGCATCGAATAGCTGGGATGACGTTGGTGCGGTGACTACGATCTTGCATGGGAACCGCGTCGTTAAGTACCAGACCATCGCCCAGCTTGCTGCGGTGGATTTGCCAGTACCGTGGCCAGATCTCACCGATATCTTCCTCTCACCACCAGCGATATGGCTTAGAAACTCAGCTTGCCATTCATCTGGGTGAACTTGCAGAACGTCCTTAACGAACAGCACCGGATTGCTGCGGTACTTGGCGATGAAATCTATGTATGGGTTTTTGTTCATGCTGCCTCTTTATCCAATTACTTTCATTGTTTTTCTCCAGTTTACGTCTTATCGTTAACGATCTTGATATATTCCTTAATCTCTTTAATCAAAGATTCATCGTTTTTTACCCAGAAGCACCTTTTTACCAGTCCTTGCTCTTTCATCCTTTCGCCGAACTCACGTTGGTGGCGGGCGTTTATCTCTGGTGTGTTTCTAGCCATCCAAATATTCCTCAAGGTGAGGGAGTGGGATTGGAGAGGCAATGTAAGTCGTTCCGTTGTCGCTCTCTTTTAACGCGAAACCATAACGAAACTCATCCTCTAATGGAACATAAAATACACCATCACGCACGACCGTACTTTGCCAACCCATCGACCTGAATGCCTCCATTGCGGAGGATAAATCTTTTACGAAACGACGTAAGTCGTCAACCTCATTGAAATCACGCGTCATTTCGCGAATCACTTCGGTGGGGGATTTTAGCTTGCTCCAGTAAAAATCTATTGGGGGTGTCGCGTAGTTGTACCATTTCATCCCATCTCTCCTGTATTTTCATCGATACCCTTAAATTCCTTCCAATCATCACCCGATAACTCGAAGTCATATAGCTCAGTGTGGCCTGATTTAGTCTCATACTGGCTAATCTCTACTGCACAACCACCATCAGCATCAGAGTGGACGTTGCCGAATGAGCCCATAATAAGGTTGGCGTAGACGGTTTCAAGATCCCCAGCCTGTAGCAACCAATCAGATACGTCATCCTTTTTGTGAAGTGCAATAAAATCTAATGCGATTTGTTCTCTGTCTTTTTTAGTCATTTTTATTCTCCTAGTTACTAAAAAACCTTCTCTTCGTTACCAATGCTGATGTACTTTTTAACTAATTCGATCTGTGTCATTGCTTTTCTCCGGTTGGTTGTTGTTGAACTCACTTGTAGTATGTACTTATATCTAAGTAATAACACAAGAAAATAATATGATTTTTTAAAATTAGATTGTGGGGGTTCGTGTGTCTGAGGGGGTGATAATTATCATGACCCCCAGCGCTGGGCCGAAGGGGGGGGGCATCGAGGCTCATCCAGGCAGCCGGTCGGCACCCTGGGACCATAAACCCGATGTGATGGCGAGTACAGGGATCACATTGACATACTAAGTCATTGATTTACTTAGGTTTACTGATGCACCAGGTCAGCAGTTACCGTCAAAGTTACCGTCAACCCACTGGCCTAGCACTGTACTGCTCGGACAACCCTGTTCTTAGGTACGGTGTCGATTGCCAGATTATGTTAAATAGCGGTAGAATCGCGCGGGTGCGTGGACCGGTGCGACGGTGCGGCTCAACCGTCGTTATCGTCCCTTATCACCTCACCCTCAACAACCTCCGGTGCTGACATCTGACGCACTGCATCAAGGTGCTTCTGCGTTACATCTTCCACCTTCAGCTCTACCTGTTGCCTATCACCAAAGTCTTGCCTGTTCATCATCTTAGCTTGCCACTGCCGTGACTGTATCACCACCCTCCCAGAGTTCGGGTCTATCTTTCCTTCTTCCACCAAGTCAGTAACCCTATCCACATCCTCAAAATACCCCCAAGCCCTTGCGTGTTTAGCTTCATCCAACCCTTGGCTCAACGCCTCATCCTCTTTAATCCGTGACATCATCCGCTTGTACGGTACGTCCCTCGTCTTTGCATACTCTTGTATCGACAACCCATGACTCACCCTTGTAAACAGATCCTCCCAAAAGAAAGCATCTGCCATCTTCTTATCGGCCATCTCGTTACGCCTTCTTCTCTCCGGCATACCTGGCATATCACTCCCTCTCCCAAGGCTCCTTCATGAGCCCACCATGCAGCGCATCACTAAACGCATCGAGAGCTTCAGCGCATTTATCCACCCTCAACCTAATCTCATCCTCATCGGCCACACACTTCGCGGCTTGGTACAACCTGCCATGGGCTGCGGTGATGTGTTTGATATGCTCATTAATCTTCTCATTCATCCTTTTAATATCCCTATCTCTGATGCTTTATCTCCACACCGTCATCAGTATCGTACTTCCGGCCACATGATTCCAGATCCACACACTGACTGTACCCCTTACTATAAAACCGAATAAGCCCAGAACCACACCAACATTTGCCCTCCCCTCTATCTTTGTAGCCAACACCCTTAAATACAAAAGTCTCGACTGGTGGATTGATCCACCTATTCAACCATTCAATCATCATCTCTCAATCCTCTTCCCGCTAAAAACATTCCCACCATCTTCGCAGCCATCCCACTCTCAACCATACCACCACTAAACCTTAACAACGAATACCCCATCAGTGTAGCCACATTATACTTCTCACAATCATTCTCAAACCCCTTCCCCCTGGTATGCCTACCCCCCGCATAGATCCCCCCTTCAATCTCAACCAACAACATATCCTCCTTCCAAGCAAAATCAGACCGCCACTTCCTCGTCTGATGAAACTTAAACTCACGCTCCCAAGGCCTCCATTCCCCCACCCCATGTTCAATCAACTGCCGTTCAAACATATCCTCAATCTCACTCATGTACCTTCCCATATTCGCCTCACCCCTCATTTCAGAGTGTCACAGTGTCACAAGAGTGGCAATGCCACTCCAAACCCAGTAACCACGCGGCCTACAGCTATAGTGTCACAGTGTCACATACCCCCCCTCTATATACCCTTTATAATTCCTTTTACCCTGTTTTTTTATATTTACTAGGAAATCTGTGACACTCCTAAAAAAACCTCTGTAGCCCCCGCCACGCCTAGGGTTTGCTGTCGGAAAACACCTGTGACACTCCTGTGCCACTCCGTGCCACTCCGTGACACTTAGCTTTTCTACCAATCATCTAGCTAGAACACCTCACAACTTTCTGAGCATCCATTTGCTGAATCCATCTCCATCTCAAAACCAAACATATCCATACTTTCTCGCGGTTCCTCCCATCTGCGGAACGGCTTTTTAGATTCCTCTAAAATGTCCAAGCCACTCCGTCTTTCCCTAAAAAACACTCTGCTTTCTGGTAATGAGTGCTGACCATTCTTGCCATAGAGTCTTTCCATCCTAATTGGGAACTCAAAAATCTCTGGTGTATCTTGAGCCAAGGTGAATAACTTCCTCAATGACTTTTTATAGCACCACGAACAGTTCCCCTCATGCTCACGCAAGTTAAGCGTAAAACTTTGGTTTCTCCAATAATCATTTATCATTTCTTTTGTTGTCTTAATGTCCTCAACCAAAGGGTAAATAATATTATTCTTTTCCATGTTGGCACTGACTCTATCCATTTCATCAAACCTGATGCCGATTGCTGTCTGATAATCACCTTTCTTCCAGCCCAATTCTCGTAGATATGAAGTCATGGGTGCTAACTTCAATTCTCTGGTGCAGAACATCCCCACTTGATTTGGAATACCATATTTCTTAATGACATCTTCAAAGGGTTCACCGATACGACTAGCCGTTTCATAATTAACAACTCTGTGGCGCGTTCCCTTTCCTTTCTCTGGATTAATCACCGCTTCAACCCAAACAACACCCAACCCCCACTCTTTATCACACCTATCAACAAACCGTAGTGTTTCCTCATTCTCCTGTCCTGTATTAGCAAACAAGATAACAATATCGCTGTAATCATCTCGCTTATTGTCTAGCAGCCATTTAGTCATAAATGCAGAGGTTTTTCCCCCGCTAAATGATATATATAATTTCATCCTTTCACCTCACTCCTATCTTTTTCGATAAACATAGTAACTTCTCCCTTGCTTTGTCTTCTTAGTCTCCCTATCGATATCCCCATCACTCACCAGAACCTCTAATATCTCGTTACGCTCTCTCGACCTCATCCCCCTAAACAAAGACAATCCCCTCGACAACTCTCTGTTAGTCACATCACCTTTCCCGCTCACATACTCAACCACCAATGCACGATGCCGACTAAAATCATTATCATGAATCAGCCCCCTGGAGGACTCCACTAACCGATCATCGCAATACTCTGCATACGCTATCG
>Ga0209494_1000099_pt1 | contig 38679 bp, 10 predicted proteins | sample EN1Hudseemescosm_FD_184628 | JGI IMG/M metagenome (GOLD analysis project Ga0209494, IMG submission 184628) | Methane-oxidizing microbial communities from mesocosms in the Hudson Canyon - EN1B Hudson Canyon (SPAdes) (version 2) | ecosystem: Environmental > Aquatic > Marine > Cold seeps | place... | reverse complement strand
AAAAAGATTTATAGTGGCTCGAGTTTTATAGCCGAAGTTAATAATTCCTCCGGTGAGATAACCGGGCTGGTGGCATCTTCTTTAAATACCTCCAAAGAACCGGTGTTGACCTTGGTTGATAGTGTTGCGTCAACGGGCCGTGGGGTGACAGACCAACCGGCTACGGCTGATTTACTGGCGATTTATTTGAACCCTAAAGAGTCGGTCAAAGATTTTGAGCTGACCTTTAGTGGCGATGTTTCTGTTGACCAGGGTGGGGCCACGTTTAGTCAGTTGAGTCATTCGCTGGAAGTATCGGCGACCACCTATGATGCCACTATTCAAACCGGTTCAACTACGACGACTAAGAGTTTGTTGACGGACGCATCGCTTAATTTATGGTCGGGTGGCTCTGATACCGAAACGGCCGTTGCGGTGAGTGCCGGTGAGATCGTGATTGACAATACGGTTGCTTTTGATGCGGTTAAATTATCAGCAGCCGATGCTTATAATTTTGACATTACGATTAGTGATGCGATTGATATTTTACGGCATATTGTTGATATAAAAGAGTTGCCTTCAACCAGTTCTGGCTTTCATGCTGCAGATGTCAATAACGATGATAAGGTGACCATTAGTGATGCGATTGATGTGTTACGCCATATTGTTGATATTAAAAAGATAGATACCTTTGATTTAATTGATAGTGCTGGAGCTCGGGTTACGGCGCTGGATGAAAATGCGAGTGGTGATGCACCGTCTTGGAGCTTGGTTGCCAATGGTGATGTTAATGAGTCCGGCAGCTTTGTATCGGATTATGTTGTGACGGTTGACGTGCTTTAATGCGAAGTAGTTGATTGGTTGCTCTAACGCTTGAGTGATTAAATAGTATTATTGAAAAGGCATTTTTCGGCTTGGCCGGGAAGATGCCTTTTTTCTTTTCTGGCACGCTGGTCTATGCTGATGATTTAAGTTTTGAGGCGAACCTTGTACCGATTCGTATCTTAACGCCAGAGTTTTTTTAAAGGGGAGTTCTGGTTAACGTGGCGGAGTTACCGGTTGCCTTTCTGTGGGTGGTTGTTAGACTTTGAGAGCCTTGTCTTTGTGGCGAGGGAGCGATAACAGAGCTATTTAAGGGCATTTACAGTCGGGGTGTTTTAACGCTTTAAACTCGATTAAACACACGGTTGAGTCGTTGTGCTTTGGTTTTTTCGTAGCTGTTGTTGGTATTGAAAGCTACCGTAATGAGTAGAGTGGATCACGACTGCTGTTTTGGACTATGAGGTTAAATACCGAACACCACAACTGTAATTACTTTAGCAGTTGTGGTGTTCGGTTAGCTTTATTTTAACTTACACCCCGTGCATAGGTGCTTTCTTATCCCTTCTAGCATGTACCTGCTTTGAGGCCCGGGTACTTCCGTGCCATTTTCCGCAACATTTTATTAACTTTGCTTATTTTTTTTGTTCTTTTCTTGGAAAAGTTATCCTCATTTTTTTTAGTTAGTTTATCGCGTCGAGCACTATAGCTATCGTATTTTTTGACGACTTTAGGGCCGGGGCAGGCCATTTTTTGTGCAGCTTTTCGCCCCTCATTTTGGCTGCTTGAGGATGGTGGGGTGTTGTCAGACTGAGTGGGTTGACGGTCTTGTTGTTCTTGTTGTTGTGCTGTGACACGGGTATCAACTGATTCGGCAAAGCTTAGCGGGCTGAGCAGAAAAGTACCGGCAAGTGCATATAAAAAGGTTTTTTTAAATTTCATTTCTCATACCTTAAAATGTTGAAAAGACAAAGATGATACATTAACTTAAATTTAGCTATAAAAGTACCTGTTAAATTTAAGCAAAAATTAGACCGTTATTTGTATTCCTGTGGCTGCCACATCTTTTAATGACCGTAGGTTCTGTCTATTTAAGTGACGGATTATCTTTTAGCAAGGGCGTAAGGGCGGTTAACTTGGGTTCCAAGGGCGCTAATTGCTATTAGTAAATAAATCACGTTATAGTACTAAGCACACTCATAGACTGATTTTAATGCCCTTTGGGATGTCGAAATGAGTTTTTATATTTTCTAAGTGATTTACTAATTTTCAAGGAGATGGAATGTCAGAAGATAAAACAAATCCAACCGTTAATATTGATGGTACCAGTTATGACCTAGAGCAACTGTCGGATAAAGCCAAAAATATGATTGGTTTTATGCAACGTCTTGATAAGGAAGCAACTGAATTGCGCTATCAACTTGATAAAGCGGGTCTGGCGCGTAAGCAAGCCTTGTTGGATCTTAAAGAGGAAGTTGAAGCTGTATCATAGTGACTGATCGTTTCTTTGCTTTTCTATGGTCGCTTGCTTAGGTTATCTGGACCCAATTAAGCGGCTAATATTATCAGGGCCTCAATACATTGAGGCTCTTTTGTACTCCTAAGTTAACAATACGGCAGCGGCATGGTTGCCTCCTGTTCCGTAACGCTCCCCGTCATTGCTTTTCATCTTAAATTAAGTCAGGTCAATGTCTTTTAATCCACTGTCCCTACCCGTATTTGTCGATTTTGATTGCGTTTAAGACTGTCAAAAAACGGCAGAAATTTGCCATGCTGTCAAAAAAAAGGTTAATGATTTTCTTTTCACAGGCCGCTAGGAAGTTAACGAGCGGTGTATTGAGTTGATTCGTCGCACAAGACTTTCATTATTGTTATGGTTCATTTCTTGCATGTTTCCAAACTGGACTGATTGCTAGAGCAGCCTGATTGACTTTTCCTCTTAAGTGAAGGGCTTTAGGGTCGATCTTTATATGAGTTGGCTTTTAACAATCGGCATCATTGAATTGGACAGTAATTAGACAGGGACTAAAAAATGTTTTTGGTAATGGGTAACAGTCATTTAGCTATTACGCTTAATGTGTGAGAGCTTAGGCGATTGTCTTGTGAATAATGTTTTTAGCATGCGCTGGTTGGTTCGTGCTGTTTGGGTGTGTGTGGTGAATTTCAATGGCTGATCTTGTCAAGCTGATTCAAATCAGAAATAAACAAATATTAACAGCGGCGGAGGCCTCTGTTGCTATTAACGGGAGTGATTTTAGTGGTGCATCCACTGACCCTGTTATTACTTTTGATCTTTATCTGAGTGCAGACGGGGTGAATACCTTGAATGCTTCTGCCAGTCACATTTCTGGTATTCAGTTCACGTTGGGAGTAGACGCGAGTCAACTGGATAATGTGTCGGCTTTTGCTTCATCAGTTGATCTGTCGTGGATGATGGAGGTAGTTGTCGAGGGTGGTCTGTTTCAAGTTTCATCACTTAATAATGTCAATGGTGTAGTTTCTCTGGGAAACCCGTCGGCTGTTGTGGATATTGATGGGTCAAACGATACTGGACGTGATGCAATTTTGTTGGAGCAGAAAGTTGCGACCCTTTATCTCAATCCAAAAGATTCCAGTGAGGGTGATGGACTTCAACTGACCGTTAAGGATATGGAGGTGGTAACGAACAGCGGTGCTGTTTATCCGGAGGATTATCTTTACAGTCTTGGCAATAACGCACCCAGTGGTTCTGTTAGCATTACCGGCGTTACCAAAGTGGGCCAGACGTTAACAGCGGCCAATACGCTGGTCGATACCGATGGCTTAGGGACAATCAGTTACCAATGGACTCAGGATGGAACCGACATTTCTGGGGCGACTAACGATAATTATGTCTTGACCGATAGCGATATAGGGTCGACTTTTACCGTTACGGCCAGTTATACCGATGACGGCGGAACGCTTGAAACGAGTACCAGTGTTGTTTCAGATGCAGTGACTGATATAGTTAAATTGATTCAGATTAGAGATGTCAGGAGTCTAACCGCCAGTGAGGCGTCTGTCGCCATTAATGGTAGTGATTATTCAACCGATCCCGATGACAAAGTTGTTAAGTTTGATTTGTATCTCAATGCTGAAGGGCTGGATACTTTAGCTGACTCAGCGACTGATATTTTGGGTGCTGAGTTCACGCTGAATTTTGATGCCAGTCAATTAGGGAGTGTGAGTGATTTTTCATCGTCTGGCGCCCTTGATGACCTCATGGAGGTGGATTTAGACTCCGGTATCTTTATGATTTCATTAATTAATAATGAGACCGGGGTTGTTGTGGTCGGTAATCCATACCCTGTTGTAGATATTGACCTTAGTAATGATTCAGGGCGTAACAAAATCTTGGCAGAGCAAAAAATCGCTACGGTTTATCTGAATCCAGACAGTGAGTTAGATCAATTGCAATTGAGTGTTCAGGGCATGAACATCACGACGGACGGTTCAACGGTACAGCCGTTAAACTACAGTCTTGATTTGGATCTTAATAATGCGCCGGTTGTAGTCACTGAAATTGCTGATATGGCGGCGGATGAAAGGGTTGCATTTAGCTATGATGCATCGACCCATTTTAACGATGTTGATTCAGCAGACGGTGCCAGTTATACCGTTTCAGATAATCCGGTTTGGCTCAGTATGGATGCGGGAACCGGTATTTTATCAGGAACGCCGGGTAGTGATGCTATAGGGTCTACAGCCGTGACGGTATCGCGCACCGATACAGCAGGAGACAGCGCATCTGATACCTTTACCCTGACTGTTGCAAATGTCAATGATGCGCCAACGGTTGATTCGACGATAACCGGTGTCACCGTCAATGAAAGTGCGCTGTGTAGTGTTGATATCTCAGGTTATTTTACCGATGTTGATGGCGATGCCTTGATCTACAGCCTAAATACCAGTGATGAGACGTTATTGCCGACATGGATCAGTATCGATTCGAGTACGGGAATAATAAGCGGTACGCCGTCTGCCTCCGATATCGATGTACTCAGCCTTTCAGTAACGGCGACCGATGGCGGTTCTCTTTCAGTGAGTACACCCTTGTCTTTACGCGTTAATGATATTCCCGATGTCATTAACGCAATTGCCGATGCTTCAACCAATGAAGATGCACTGTACAGTTATAACGTTGCCAGTCATTTTAATGATAATGATGATCTCACCTACAGTGCCAGCGAGGTTAATGGCGCTGGCGAAACAGTTCCATTAGATGGGTTCTCAATAAACACGCTGACCGGTGAGCTATCAGGAACCCCTGATAATAACAAGGTAGGGTCAATGACCATCAGAGCGACGGCAACCGATAGTTTCGGGGTCAGTATTTCTGATGATTATGTCTTACAGATTGTAAATACCAATGATGCGCCTACTGGCGCCGTTACGGTTTCAGGAATTGTAGAGCAATCTCGAACTCTCACCGTCGTTAATGATTTAGTGGATGATGATGGTTTAGGAGCGCTGAATTACCAGTGGTCAAAAGGCGGCACAGATATTGTTGGTGCAACGCAGTCAACTTATATGTTGACCAGTACTGACGTGGGTGCACAGGTCATGGCAACGGTCAGTTATACCGATGGCGGGGGAACTGTTGAGTCGGTTGATAGTCATGCAACGGCGGCGGTGGTCGATGTTATTAAATTGCTTCAGCTCAGAGAGGCCAGCATTATAACCGCCAGTCAGGCGGCTATTGAGATTAATGGGAGTGATCGTTCCGGAGGGTCGTCAGATGACGTCGCTAAATTCGACATTTTTCTGGATGCTGAAGGCCTTGATACATTAGAAGATAATGCTACTGAAATTCGGGGCATTGATTTTACTTTAGGATTTGAAAGCAGTGGTTTAGATAGCGTTTCAGCGTTTGCTTCAGAAGCGAATGAGGCCTGGTGGATGGATCTGGTTTTAAGCACAGGTTTTTTTGACATTACTGCAGCTAATAATGCGACCGGGAACTTTGCAATAGCTAAGTCAACCGGCATTGTCGATATTATTAGCGGTAATGATGTAGATGGGGGTGCCTTGTTAGAACACAAAGTGGGTACGGTTTACTTGAATCCGAAAGCAGCTTTTGAGTCGTTGCAGTTAACGGTAAAAGAGATGGTTGTAGCAACGGACACTGGGAATGTAACGCCCTTAGATTATAGTGTTAGCCTTGCCGCACCGGTAGATTTGATTGATGCCGTCATTAAGGTTGATGGCTCACATTATTTGAATAACGCGTCGATTAAATATTTCACGGAAAATAATGCCGATACCGGTGTGGTCACTGAGGTCAAAGATAACGGTGTTAAGGTGGGGCAAAAAGTGACTTTTGAGACCGTTAAACTGTCAGACAGTGCGGTGTTTACGCCTGATATACAGATCAATGATGCCATTGATATCTTGCGTCATATTGTCAACATAAAACCACTGGCGTCCGGGAGTCATCAATTTCATGCGGCTGATATAGACAATAGTGGTGGGGTGGATATTAGTGATGCGATTGACATTTTACGTCATATCGTTGGCATAAAGCCGATTGATAGCTTTGACCTGATTAATGAAAGTGGCGCACGGGTGACTGAAGTAGACCCAGATGCGACAGGTGATACACCCACCTGGACGTTGGTGGCAAATGGTGATGTTGATTTAAGCGGTACATTTCCCTCGGATTATACCGTTGCAGTGGATTTGGTTTAAAAAGTTTTAGGTTTAGTGGTATGAATTTTCTATTTTCACCGGTGAGTCAGGTGGTAAGAGTAGAGAGCAATATTCAAAATTATTTTTTTTATGGGTGAGTTATGGCTGATTTAACGGGAACACAAAGTGATGATACGATTGTCTCTGCTACAGGCGACGATACTATTTCCGGAGGGTCAGGGAACGATACGGCTCAGTTTACCGGCAACGCTGCAGATTATACGATAGCAGGTCAAGCCGATGGCAGTTGGAAGGTGACCGATGATAATAGCGCTGACGGCGATGACGGTAGCGATACACTCACATCCATTGAAGTATTAAAGTTCGCTGACCAAAACTATTATATCAGCAGTAGTTATGGGTTGAAGGGCGCTGAATTTCAAATCAACACGACGACCAGTGGTTATCAAGAGTATCCCGACTTAACGGGGTTGAGCGATGGTGGTTTTGTGGTGACGTGGGAGTCAGATGGTCAGGACGGTTCATCTAGAGGCATCTACGGTCAGCGCTACAGCAGTGATGGGAGTGTAAACGGCACTGAATTTTTAATTAATACCGAAACCAGTAACAGTCAATCTAAACCGAGTGTCACGGCCCTCAATGATGGCGCCTTTGTGGTGACCTGGAGCTCCATGAGTCAGGACGGCAATGGTTCGGGTATTTACGGTCAACGCTATAACAGTGATGGTTCTAGTAACGGTGCTGAATTTCAGGTTAATACAGCGACCAACAACAACCAAAACAACTCGAGTGTGACGGGATTGGCCGATGGCAGTTTTGTGGTGACGTGGCAGTCATCTTGGCAGGACGGCAATGGTTGGGGTATTTACGGTCAAAGCTACGGCAGCGACGGGGCTGCGGTTGGCGCTGAGTTTGCTGTTCACACCACCACCTCTGGGCATCAGGAGCAGCCAAGTGTCAGTGCTTTGACCGATGACGGCTTTGTGGTGACGTGGGTGGATAGCCAGTCAGATGGTTCCAGTTATGGGATTAACGCGCAACGCTATAACAGTGACGGGACACAGGACGGCGCTGAATTTCAGGTCAATAGCACGACTAGTGGACAGCAAAAATTACCGAGTGTGTCGAGTTTGACCGATGGCGGTTTTGTGGTGACCTGGCAGTCTGATAATCAGGATGGCGATGGTTGGGGCATTTACGGTCAACGCTATAACAGTGATGGTTCTAGCAACGGCGCTGAATTTCAGGTTAATACGGCGACCAACAACCACCAAGAAAACCCGAGTGTGACAGGATTGGCCGATGGCGCTTTTATGGTGACTTGGCAGTCTCAGCACCAGGATGGTTCGGCTCGGGGCGTTTATGGTCAGCGCTACGACAGTGCTGGGGTAGCCAGTGGTTCCGAACTTTTGATTAATACGGCTTGGCATAACGATCAAAAAGAACCGGCGATTGTTGATTTAGCTGATGGTGGCATGTTAATCACTTGGCAATCTTGGGGGCAAGAGGACGATTGGTCAGTCGGTATCTTCGGACAACGATTCATGGCCAGTAGTGCGTTGCTGAAAACCGATGGCACAGAAGATCCGTCAGACCCCGCTGCTGGGAATGATATTGTTATCGGCGGTCTGGGTGATAACGTATTGGACGGTGGTGGGGGTGTTAATGAGGCGCAGTATTTGGGGTCGGAATATGACTACATTGTGAACCGTCAACTCGATGGTTCAGTAACCGTGCGCGGCATTATTAATACCCCTTATGAAGCCGATGGTACGGATGTTTTACACAACATTCACAGTCTTCGATTTTTAGATGGGGATACGACCCGTAATCTGGATGATTTTGCCAATCTGGAGTCGAGTAATAATCAAGTGGTTGACTTTGGCGTCTCGGTTGCAGGAACAAGTTTTCAAGGGGATAAGGATTATTTCCAACTTCAAGGCGGGACGGCGAACCAAGCGGTGCATGTGGTCCTTAATAGTGGCAGTGAAATTAACTTTCATGCCGGAGAGGTCACTTTAGCGAGTCCAGATCAAAGTTGGGGCAGTCCGGCCGGCGGCGACCCGGAAGGTTTAGCCGCGTTTACGCTGGACGCTAACGGTAAGCGGACTTTTTATCTGGAGAGTCAGAGCGATGTGGCGCTTAATACCATTAATTCTTATAACTTCACGGTGCTACGTGATCTTATCGGCACGGCCGGTGCCGACACACTAACAGCAGGAACAACAGCCGAATACCTTGACGGAGGAGCGGGTGACGATACCCTTATCGGAAGTGATCGGTCGGACTATTTGCAGGGCGGTAGCGGTACCGACACGATAACCGGTGGCCTCGGTGACGATATCATTGTCGGTGATTCGAGCGATGAGAAAAATGATCATGACGTGGCTGTTTTCAGGGGTAATTTTGCCGACTATACGATTAGTAATCAGAATGACAAAGGCTCCGGTAAGTGGTGGACTGTTAAAGGCGCAGACGGAGATGACTCTGTGGCCGGTATTGAAATTTTGCGTTTTGATGATAAAGATTATGTCATCGATGACTATGATGTTTTCGTCGGAGAAGATGCACCATTACAACCGAGTTATGCGCAACTTGGTGACCAAATTAGTGGCCAGTTATTATACGAAAATGATGAGGACTGGATTGCCTTTGATTTCGGCCGTAATGTCGTTAATAAAGAGGACACTTTACGCCTGACACTGGATTTTGTAGATGGTTATCCACAACGATCATTTTATATAATGAATGGTACGGGTTATAAACTGCAGTTTGTCGATCAGGCTGATGATAGCGCTAAAACGGATTTGACCAGTGTGGGTCAGGGGCTATCCAGTTTCTTGATTAAAGGTAGTCAGTGGGGTGCAAATGCCGAAGGAGGGCTTTTTGGCGGCGGCACGGCTTTTCTGGTAATCGATGGCGGTTGGAGCCATGGTAACCTTGATTTTACTGATGTCAATGCAAGGAGCTATTCCATTAGCCTTAGTCGTTACCGGGGCGGTACTGCGGGTAACGATATTCTGACTACAGCCGGTGCGAGTGACGATGAACGGGTAGAAGAGATTGCAGGTTTAGCCGGTAACGATACGCTAACCGGCAGCAGTGCGAACGAAACCTTAGACGGAGGGGCCGGTAACGACACCCTTAAAGGAGGGGGTGGAAATGACCGTTTAGTCGGCGGTGCCGGCACTGATAGTCTTTTCGGTGAAGCCGGTGACGATGTTTTTATCATCGGTGCTGCAGATACAGACATCATAGATGGCGGGAGCGGATCAGATACCTTAAAACTGTACGCGGATACCGACTTGGCAGGAATAACGCTAACATCCGTGGAGCAGTTGCAAGGAACAGGAACAACGCTCGTTACCAATGCGGGTGACAAACTATCAGGGCTGGACAGTGCCAGTGGTGTTATTTTTTCTGGCAATAACCAATCGTTAGTTCTATTGGCGGGGAATTATACCCTGGAGGGTACTGCCGGCAACGACACCCTGAAAGCCGGTTCGGGCGATAATGAAATACGCCCCTATGCCGGAATAAATGCCGTTGATGCCGGTGCCGGTAACGATACCGTGTTGTGGGGACCTAACGTAAGTACCACAGACTGGCAGCTCCAGAGGGCTCCGACAAGCTTTTTATCAGGCGTAGATACTACTACGACACCGGTGACTTATGCGGTTAAAGGCAGTTACGAAGGCGGTGCCGGATTAGATACATTGCACTTTAAGATGGATGGGAATTTTCAGTATTCGCATGATGGATTAAGTTCGTGGATGTCTAGTACCCCGATGAGCTATCAGCTGGATTTAACGTCAGCAACAATTAGTAATTTTGAAACGCTTAAACTGACCACAGGGAGTTATTCTTACGGCCCTGAGTCAATTAACCTGAGCGCGGCACAATTGAGTGGGTTGAGTGAACTGTCAGGCGTGAATGTTGCTGTTAAAGGCGGCGGCACGGTCGATTTGAGTGCGATCACACTGACTGAAGATGCCGCCGTATTGTTTTCCGTTAACGATGATTATACCGTTTCCGGAACGGCGGCGGCTGATAATATTATGACCTATGCCGGTTCAGATACGATTACGGGCGGAGACGGTTCAGATACCATCTCATCGGGTGGCGGGGTTGATACCGTCGATGCCGGTCTGGGGAATGATACGATTATTATCTCAGGCAAAAGTTTGTTGCTGGATAATATTAATGGCGGGGACGGTGTTGATACCTTACGCATTACCGGCACTGATGTTGATATGTCGGCAGCGACCTTAAGCGGTATTGAGACGTTAGACGTTCAGACAGAAACGTTAACGTTATCGCAAGCGCAATACGATACTTATAAAGCGGATTTAACCGGAGACTCACTGCTGGTCTTAAAGCAATCGACCGCAGGAGATGTGGCTGTCGCTGATTTAGCGGCGGTATTTTCAGGGGTCAGCGGCAGTGCTGGCAATGATACCTTAACCGGGGGTGACGGTAACGACATTTTGATTGCCGGCGCCGGCAACGATAGCCTGATCGGCGGCGGAGGCGATGACCGATTGATCGCCGGTTTGGGAACCGATAATCTCAGCGGCGGCTTAGGTAACGATCAGTTCTTGATTCAGGGAACGACGGCTCCTATAGGTTCTATGGATGGTGGCTTAGGGTTAGATACCTTGGTGTTAACCAATGGGCAGTCGATTAGTAATCTTGCGCTTAGCGATATTGAATTACTGCGTGCAAGCGGAACCGTAACGATGAGTGCCGCACAACTGAAATCCTTTGCTACGGTGAATGCTGAGACTATTCAATTGTCCGGTTCCGTCAGTGCTGTGGATTTAGACGGCGTGCAGATGCAAGCAGGCATGACTGTTTTATTGCCTCAGGGTGATACCTCGGTCAGTCAAACTGGCGGTCTTGTGGGTTCAATTGGTGCCGATATTATTACCGGTTCAGATGCAGGCGACAATATTTATGGCGGCAGTGGTGATGATACGCTGGCCGGTGCCGGTGGTAATGATCTTATAGTCGGCGGAAAAGGGAGTGATTTTTTAACAGGCGGTGCCGGTAACGATACTTTTTTGGTGACTCAGGATGACTATATTGACTTGGCAGGTCACACTTCTACCATTGAAGAAACGGTTCGGTTGGACCGTGGGTATTACAAAATTATCAATATCGACCGTATCAGTGGCGGAGAGGGCACCGATACCATCAGTTTTAAACTTGATGATCATCAGCATAATAACCTGATTTATTTCTCGAAAGGATCAGTATCAGGTATTGAAACCGTTGATTTTGACGGTAACCCCGGAGGCTTACAACTGGCCATTGATGCAGCGGCTTGGACATCAGTTGATAACTGGCAACTTGAGACTACTGGATACGGTGGAACTTACTTAACCATTTTAGGTGATGGTTCGGACCTTAATCTGGATGCACTCAGTTTTGATGACAAACAGAATAAGGTCTTACTTTACGGTGATTACGGTGCGGTTGATTTAACCGGTTTAACCGCTACCCTGGGTGAAATTGAGATCGGTAACCTGAGCTCTTTCAGCGGTACTGCAGCACATGATCATTTGACTGTGGGCAATGGTCTCTCGCACCAAATGCCGCGGAATTCTAACCAGAGTTTTGACTTTATCTTTACCGGTTTAGCAGGAGATGATGAGCTAACGCTGAGATCTGGTTATTTCAATCAAGTTCAGGTTTTAGGTAATTTCGACGGCGGGACGGGGAGTGACACCTTAACGCTCGACAGCCATCAAGGAATGTTTGATTTAACGGCGTTAACGCTGAACAATTTTGAAAACCTAAGCTATGGAAATGCAAATGTCTTGGTCAGTGATGCACAATATAATAGCCTGACTTTTTCAGGAACGGGTACGTTATTACGTTCTGTGGACGGCATGCTACAGGGGTCGAGTGGTGCTGATCACTTTTCCGGATCGGGTACAGAAAAAATCAAACCCGGTGCAGGCGATGATTCGATCTCGAATGTTGCTACGGTTGTCTATACCGGCAATCAGTCAGAGTTTACGATTACTCGCTCAGGATCAACCTTAACGGTTGAACATTCAGGTGGGGACAGTTCACAAGGGACCGATGCCATCTACGACGTTAGACAACTGAGTTTTAGTGATGGAACTACTTACAGTGTTGATGATCATCTGAGCATTAAAACGGCACAATCAGAAAAAGGCATTGAGCTGGGTGCAGTAAAAGTGGTGACCGGCCAGTTTGAACATAACCGAGATAGTGATCTGTTTGTCGGGGAGTTCGCACCATCTGCTTTGGTTAAGTTGGCAGCCAATGCGGGGGATACAGGTTTCCGGGTTTATGTCCATGATGAATATGGTAACGGTCTTAGCTTTCAAGATTTAGATACTAACTATACTTACGGTTATCTAGATTCTAGCAACAGCAAAGCCTTATTGCCGGGGTTTAACACCGCAACCGGCTTTCAGGCCTTTGGTGGCGGGGATGTTACGATTAGTGTCGCAGCGTCTTCTTGGACCTGGGCAGATGGTCAATTAGCACAGGGTTATACCTATAGTATTGAAGCGGTAGATGATTATACTGCCAGTCCATCAACGCGGGGTGAAATAAGTTCAACGACCGGTGCTGTAAAAGGTTATATCGGTGATCTGGACGATATTGACTGGATTAAAACGGACTTAATTGCGGGCACGACATACCTCTTTGATGTCAAAGGACAAGCTGGCGGTGGCGGTACACTGGCCGATCCGGAGCTGAAGTTTTATCGCGCCGGTAATGAGGCTGATGCGGCAGCTCAAAGTGATATGGTCTATTATGATGGCTTATCGGCAACCAAATATCAGAACTATTTTAATGATGATTTAGCCTGGTTTGCGACAGCGGCAGTGGAAAATGATGAGCGTTTCGATCAACCTTTTACTGCTATTAATGAAACGACGCCGGGAAAAAATATTGATGGATCGTACTCGGTACAATATGAAGGTTATTTTCAGGCCTCGACAACCGGCACTTATACTTTCACAACCCACAGTGATAATTCCAGTTGGCTGTGGGTCGGTGATGCTGACACCAGCGTGGCGGATCTCAAAGGCATTCGCTCTAGCTCAAATGAAGTTGTTCACAATGACTATAATCTAGGGTATCAACAAGGGACGGCAGAGTTGGAGGCCGGCGAGTTGTACCCGGTTTTGGTCTATCACGGTGAGTATTATGGTGATGACTATTTAACGGTTTCTTTCACCCTTCCAGACGGTTCAATCAGTGATAGTACAGCCGGCGAGTTAGTTATTGACAGCAGTCTTCAATGGGCTGATTCAGACAATGTCACCACTTGGGTTAATGCCCAGACGGCAAACACGCTAACCCCGACCATTATCGGTACCACAAGCCATGGTACGAACCAGACCTTAACCGTGACAGTCAGTGATGCAACGTATGAGGTGACAGCGAATTCCAGATTGTGGAGTTTAGATCTTAGCACTGCAACCCCCAGCAGCGGTACTTTAACACCATTAGTTCACGGTAATACTTATGATGTAACCGTGACCGATGAGCAGGGGGCTACAGATGCGACCTCAGGTGAGTTAGTGATTGATCTCGTTACACCGGTTGGCTTGACGGTTACCGCTATGACGGCATCTGCCCATACAAATATAATGGGTACGGCGAGCGTAGGTGCGGATGAGAACTTAACCGTAACGGTGGGGGGCGCAACTTACCTGCCATCATGGATCGGCACCAATTGGTATGTAAATCTTTCTCATTGGGTGGTGAGAGATAATCCGATGGCAGGTAAGTTGTCGCTAGTTGACGGTGAGACTTATGATGTGACGGCGTCGATTAACACCCTGATTAATGATGGAACAGGATACTTTTACCATACTGATGTCGAAACGCGGGGCGGAATTTTTAACAATACGCCGGTCATCTCAACCGGTAATGCACTCGGCAGTGATGAGCAGGTTCAATTTTATGTCAGTGAGACCGATACCTATTACTTGGCTATTTCCGATGCCACCGGATTATATAAAGGTTCGTACACGGTAGAACAAAAAAGCCAGGACTTACAGTCGGCTGATATTGCGACCACAGGACGGATCGAATTTAATGCCTTAGGCATAGGCTCGGCCATCGGTGAGATCAACGAACTGGCTGATCGCGACTGGTTTAAAGTGCAGTTAGCCAAAGGCTATGCTTATAAAATAGAAGCGGTGGGCGCCGCCACCAGTGAAGGAACGTTGCCTGACCCATATCTGGAAGTGCGTACTGCCAGTGGGGTGTTACTTGATTCAACCGCAACCGGCGGCAGTGGCACTAATGCCCAGCTCTATTTTCAGGCTCCTGAAAGCGGTACTTTTTATATTGCCGCAGCGGCTACGGGTAATGCCGGCAAAGGGACTTATAAACTACGGGTCTCAGGCATCGTTGATGATTTTGAAGGCGGGCGTTCAACCAGCCAAGTGTTAACCGTGGGTGAATCGTTGTCAGGGTTAATTCACGTTACCAATGATACCGATTGGTTTAAGGTCGGCTTATCACAAGGACAAACCTATATTATTGAAAACAGTGCCGATAAATCGGTCACCGCCCAATTAGACCCGGTTCGGGACCCTTATGTGTCGGTACGTGATAGCAACGGTAAAATCATTGCCGCAAACGATGATGCGGAAGGCAGTTTTAATGCCAAGCTCTTTTTTACCGCGCCGGAGACCGCTATTTATTATGTTGAAAGCCGCAGTGCTTTTAAATACGATACCGGCGCATATCAGGTTAGTGTTAATTTAGCGCCGGCCGATGATTTTGCTGACGGGCTGAATGACGCTGAGACCGCCGTAGGTGCCTTGACAGTGGGAACCCCTAAAACAGGAACCATTCAAATGCCCGGGGATACGGACTGGTTTGCCGTTGATCTGGATGCCGGTACGACTTATAAATTGTCAGTTAATGGTTCTAGCAGCACTCAAGGGACATTGTTAGACCCTGCGATGAGAGTGTTTGATAGCAACGGTAAGTTACTGGAATATGCTGATGATGGTGGCTTAGGTTCTGATGCGTTGAGTTATTATGCACCCACGGTTTCAGGGACTTACCATATTGAAGCCGCCTCTGATGACGGCAAGTCTCTGGGTAATTATACCGTGAGTGCGGTGGCAACCGCCTTGCCGGCTGATGATGCCGGTAATGATTTTAATACGGCAATGGCCCTGACGGTTGGTCAGAGTTTTAGTGGTAATTTATTGACCCGCGGTGATGAAGACTGGTTTGAGGTTGATCTAAATGCGGGCGATCGATATGTCTTTAAATTACAAGGCGCTGCGACCGGTGGCGGAACTTTAGCCGACCCTTTTCTTGAGTTGCGTAGCGGTACCGGTGTTTTTGTGGACGATGATGACGACGGCTCCTGGCAAAATGATTCGGTGATCAGCTATGAGCCATCAACCTCAGGAACCTATTATTTGGTGGCTAAAACACTGGATGCGACGGCAACCGGAACCTATAAAGTCACCACCCGGGCACCGGATGACCACGGCTCGACAGTGGGCGATGCCACGGTTATTCAATTGAATGAGCTGGTCGACGGTGGTATTCAATGGGCCGATGGCCGCTTTGGCGGTAAGGCGGATAGGTTTGTTAATACTGTAGTGGACCGTGATGAAGACTGGTTTGCTATTGACTTGACCCAAGACCAGGTCGTAACCTTTAATGCAACACCGACAACAACCGGTGGCTTGGCGCGTGCTTTAATAGAAGTGTTGGATCCTTCAGGTACGCCGATAGGCCGCGGTGACGGTAAAGAGATTGATGATGGCAGTGCTCAGGTCGCGATTAAAGCATCAAGTGCCGGGACTTACCATGCTCGTGTCGTCGATGGGGCGGGAACGACCGGTAATTATCAGTTCTCAGTCACTCCGGGAGATGCTTCCGATGAAGATGCAACAGCGCCGGTCTCGTTAACATTCGATGCGAACCTTGAAGCTTTTAAAGTAGGTAAAATAGGTGTCGCAGGCGATACCGACGGTTATCTTGTGTCATTGAGTCAGGGCGACTCGTACCGTGTTGAATTGGTCAGTGTCAGAGACGGTGTGGTAGCCCCGATTGAAGATTCTGAGTTGGCTCTGATATGGACACCTCAAAATGGTACGCCAGAGGTGATTGAGCCGAATCAAAATTATGCAGCTGAAATATCTCGGATGGCCAGTGCAACGTTTACGGCGGAGACCGACGGTGCCTTAGCTATCACAGTCAGTCCCAGCAGTGTTCAGGATACTGGGCAATATGCAATTCGAGTCTTAGATTTGGGTATCAGTGGCGGTGATGAAGCGGTTGATCGAGTCACCGATTACAGTTCAGAAAATACCGATGCACTGGTGTTGGGTAACAGTCAAAAAGCGGCCTTGCAGTCAGATCAGGACGTTGATTTATTTGCGATTAATCTGGAAGCCGGGCATCGCAGTGGTATTTCTGTGAAAGGGTATGATGCCGGTGAAGGGACCTTGGCCGTGACTAATGCAGCCCTTTTGACTTCGACCGGAACAGTCGTGGCCAGAGCCTCATCGGATACGGGCGGCATAGCTAAGTTGGATGTTAGTGTGATTGACGCCGGGCGTTATTATGTGCAAGTTGATTCAGCCGGTATTGAGGGTAACTCCGGAACTTATTTGATAGAAACGCAATCATTGGCAGGGGTTGCCGGGGAAGATAGTATTTCCGGTGATTTGTTAACACTGGCAACCGTTAAACCGGGCGTGCCACTGCAAACAGATATTTCCTATGAAGGCGATGTGGATTGGGCCAAGGCAGTATTAAATGCCGATACCAATTATGTGGTTGATGTGTTGGCGGCGGGGGCTAAATCTGGTGCGCTGCAAGACAGTTATTTACAAGTGTTTGATGCGCAGGGCATCTTATTAAACAGTGATGATAATTCCGGAGCCGGATCGGATTCACGGCTTAAATTAGCCGGTGGTGCGAACGGGCAGACCGTTTATTTTGGCGTTTCAGGGCAAGGTGGCGAACAGGGCACCTATCAATTGCGGATTCGTGAAATGTATACCGGCGAATATGATCCGCTAGCCTCATATCAATGGTATCGTGAGGCCCTTCGGGTGTCAGATCTTGGCGGTGAATACACCGGTGCCGGTGTCACCATTGGGGTGATTGACGACGGTGTTGATTACGGGCATCCGGATTTATTAAATCAACTGAATTATGCCATTGATTATGATGCAGAGTTTCATTCTGATATCGGCCAGCATAAATATTTGCCGTTAACAAAATGTCCACCGGATGCACACGGTACACCGGTATCGGGCATTATGGTGGCAGAAGCAAATAATGAAACCGGCATAGTCGGCTTGTCACCCGATGCCGAGGTGGCTTCTTTTAGGGTTAAGTGGGCTAACAGTCATATTTCGGGTGCTTTGGCCAAACAAAATCAGGTCGATATTACTAATAATTCCTGGGGCAATACCCAGTATTTTGGTGATGATTTTAACTCAGCAGCATACATGGCCGATTATGCCAATATTCGTTATGCCATTGAAACCGGTCGGGGCGGTTATGGAACCGTATTTGTATTTGCAGCCGGTAATTCCAGAGGTGGCGGCGACAATGTTAACTACCATAACTTTCAAAATGCCCGGGAAACGATTGCAGTGGCATCGGTTGCACCTTCGGATCTGATCAGTGGCTTTTCTACCCCGGGTGCGGCTATTTTGGTGGCTGCTTACGGTGAACAAATCTTAACAACGGATAGAATTGATAGTCACGGATATAATAAAGGCGGTGACTATACGATGTTTGGCGGTACCTCAGCATCGGCCCCCGAAGTTTCAGCGATTGTAGCATTGATGTTGGAAGCGAACCCAACGCTAGGGTACCGTGATGTGCAAGCTATTTTAGCGCATTCAGGTCGTCACCCCGACAGTGCCAGTTGGAAGGTCAATACCGGTGATAGTCACAATTTAGGCGGTTTGTCTTTTAACGATGATATGGGCTTTGGCATTGTTAATGCTCACAGCGCGGTTCGGTTAGCAGAAACTTGGCAAGCAACCAATACGGCTCATAACGAAGCTTTTGCCGGCGCACGGTTATTGGATATTGCTGAAGTGATTCCGGACGGTGATCAAGACACCGGTTATGTCGCTAATTTTACCATTGACAGTGCTATTGAGGTTGAGCATATCGAGTTAAGCGTTGATATTCGCCATGACCGTTTAGGTGATTTAGAACTTGAGATCAAATCGCCCAATGGCACTATTTCAACCTTGTTAGACCGCCCATCAGTGACGGCTGAGAAACCTTTTGGTTCTTTTGGTGAATATAGTTCTCTGCCTAAGCATTTGATGTTTGATTTTTCCAGTGTTCAGTTTTACGGTGAAGATGGAAAAGGCAATTGGGAGGTCACTATACGTGATGTTCGTGCTGAAGAGGTGGGTAAGGTTTATGGCTTGTCATTGAAGGTTTATGGAGCCGCGGCTCAAGACGACGATCAATACATTTTTACTGATGAATTTGCGCAACAATCAGGAGCGCTGGTACTTCGTGATGACGGCGGGACCGACTGGATTAATACTGCGGCAGTCACGACTGATGTGCGTGTTGACTTGTTGACGGGTTTGTTGGGTATTGCTGGCCGCGCTGCAGCGATTGAAAGTTGGGTTGACATTGAAAATGTGGCAACCGGAGACGGTGACGATGTCCTCATAGGGAATAGTCTGGTGAATACGCTTATGGGCGGGCGCGGAGACGATTTGATTACCGCCAGTTTAGGCAGTGATACGTTGGATGGGGGGCAAGGTGCCGATACGGTGATTTATGCGAACAACTATGCAGATTATGCTTTAGCTTTTAATAACAGTAACCAAACCTTAACGGTGACCGGTAATAGCGTTATTGACGGGGAAGTGGTGTCATTTACCGATAGCTTGTCTGCCATTGAGAAAGTCCGCTTTGCCGATCAGGAATTAAACCTTTCAACTGAGTTAGGCAACACGGCACCGACGGTTGTTAAAGCGATTTTGTCGGCACCGCTGTTAGTGGGTGATAATAGCGATTTTGAGGTAGTGGTTCCGGAAGGAGCGTTTGCTGATAGTGGCTCATTGAAACTCAGTGCCGCTATTGTGGGTGGGTTGGAGTTACCGGATTGGATGAGTTTTGATCCGGTGACCGGTAAGTTAGTCGGGTCGCCACCAGAAGGTGTAACGGGTCGCTATACGGTTGAAATCAGTGCCGAAGATGGTTTTGGGAAGAAGGTCTCACAAACGGTAGATATTGAGGTTGGAGATAATAGAGCGCCGATTGTTGATGCAGCTAAAGCGCTAACGCTAGCCGAAGACAGCGGTCAGGTCGCATTGAATATTAGTCTGCCTACCGATCCTGAAGACGGTGTGCTAACCATTGACGTCATCGAGGTTCCAGGGCAAGGCCAAATTCTGAATGGCAGCACGAGCAATACGGTAACGGTTGACAGCGTCATAACACTGAGTCAATTAACAGATTTGGTTTTTCAATCGGCCAGTGATTTTGTCGGTAATGCGGGATCATTCAAATACAGTGTGACCGATGATGCCAGTGTGGTTAGTACCTCTGCGATTGATTTTCTAATTGAGGCCGTTAATGATGCACCAAGTTTCGGGCCTGATGGGGTGTTGCCGGTTGCGTTTTCAGGTGCTCTGGTGACGGTGCCGTTGTCCGTACTGACGCCAACCGATGCTGAGGAAAGCATTACTCAGGTAACCGTGGCAGGCTTGCCGACTTATGGTTCGGTACTAGACGCACAAAATAATGTGATAGCAGTGGGCGACATTTTGGCCGTCGACGCGTTGGCAGGTCTTCAGTACTCACTCAGTACCAATGTCAATGGTCCTGTTGGCGAGTTAATACTGGAAGCAGTCGACAGTCAGGGTTTAAAAGGGCAATGGAAGTTAATGGTTGAGGTGAATGGTGCGCCGGAATTAAGTTCCGGAACGGCTTTAGCCGACCAGCTTTATGGCAGTATCGATGTTGATAAAATATTCGCCTTAGGCGGGAATGATCAGATCTTCTCTAATGCCGGTAATGACATTATTTATGCAGGAAGTGGCGATGATGTTATTTATGCCGGCCTAGGCGCAGATGAAATCAATGGCGGTGGCGGTGATGATTACCTCGATGGCGGCGCCGGTGCGGATACGTTATTAGGAGGCCCGGGTGATGATCGTTACATTATTGATAACGACGGAGATCTGGCTGTCGAAACCATTGCTTTGGGTTCAGGGGGCTATGACACGATAGAAACCGACCGGACTTGGGCCGCGCCGCAAAACATTGAGGCTTTAGCGGCGACAGGGAATGGCGATATCAATTTAAAGGGTAATAGCTTAGATAATCTCTTGCTCGGTAATGCCGGTGTTAATGAGCTCAAAGGCTACAGCGGTATTGATGTACTAGTGGGCAATGGCGGTAATGACGTCCTTGATGGCGGCTATGGCCGTGACAAATTAATTGGCGGTGAGGGCGATGATACGTACCATGTTGATTCACGCTCTGACGTGATTACCGAGTCTTTAAACCAGGGGAATGATCATGTCAATGCAACGACGTCTTATGTATTAAGTTCTCATCTTGAGTCACTCACTTTGGTCGGCGCTGAGGCTGTTTTTGCCGGCGGTAACTCATTGGATAATGTGTTAACCGGTAATGATGGAGACAATACCTTGAACGGTGGTTTGGGGGCCGATCAAATGAACGGTGGTGACGGTAATGACACTTATGTGGTTGACCAATTGGGCGATACCATTGTTGACAGTGCCGGTCATGATACGGTTAAAGCTAAAATAAATTACACTTTAGGTGAGGGTCTTGAGTCGTTGACCTTGATCGGTCTGACCAGTCTCGACGGTATGGGTAACGCGTTGGCTAATAGCCTGACTGGAAATAGCGGTAACAACATGCTTGATGGCGGTGCGGGTGCTGATACCTTAGTAGGAGGCGAGGGCGATGACGGTTTTATTTTATCGTCGAGTGTGGGTGTGGACACGATTGTTGATTTTAAGTCCGGGTCGGATTTGATTTATCTTGATGCCTTAGCCTTTGGGTTATTTAATAAAGAAACACTAACCGGCTATAATGAGGGGGGGGTTACAGCAGCAGATTTTACAGTCATTGAGCAAGATGAGACCATGACAGAGAACAGCGGCGCTTATTTTATTTATGATAAGAACGATGGTTCCTTAGCCGTTGATAGTGACGGTGCCGGTACAGATGCCACAGCAGTTGACGTAGCGGTACTCAATACGCTCGAGAGTGACGACTTGGTGGCGAGCGATTTATACATTTTATTATAAGTGGCCGCTATGAACTTCTCTCCCGTTGTTAATCCGGCTTTATCATTTTTAAGTGAGAGTGCAACCAGTGTGTTGTCATTGTCGCCCGTCGCAATGTCGTCTTATGAGCAGACGTTATTGGTTAAGGTGGGCTATCGCGATAATGGAGCAGAACATCAGGCCTATCTGATATACAACACAGCGACAGAGCAATACAGTGAAAACCTAAGTGAATATTTAGGGGGCATAGCTGCTGTAAAAATTACTTCGGTTGCTGTGGCTTTTGAGGCAGCCGGAGGGGTGACTTTTGCCATTGCCTATGTTGATTTGAAAGAGGCTGCCCATTGGCAATTAAATGTAGGTAATCGACTGGCTTTGGTTCAAAACGGCACGTTGATGAGCCGTGATTTAATTGAACAGGTGACAGGAGAGGTCGCTAATGAAGGGCTTGGTAAGATAGTTCTCAATTCTTCAGGAACGGCCGTTTCTTTTTCCTCAGCAGTGAGTAATCTGACTGACTATTCAGATACCAATGATGCTGACGATGTGTTTCGAATTGATATAACCGGACAAACTTTGCAGCGTCTTTCTCAGGTTTCGGCTGAAGTTGAAGGGTCTAAGGCCTCTGATGTCTTGGGGGCGTCGGAGTCCGGTGGCCAGGAATATATCTTGTTCGAAACGGCATCAGTTGAGTTTTCCGTTAAGGATACTAACAACAAACATGATTTATATGTCGTCGCGCTTAACAGTGGGGATGTATTGCCGCAGTTAATCAGTGAAGGGAGCGATAATCTGGCGGCATCAGTCGTTTCAGAACAGGCTATCCTGACTGAGGGCTCAGTGATTTATGTGAGTGAGTCAGACCTTCTGGTTGCCGGTGATGCTAATCAATCACCGGATATTTTCGTTCAGAATTTCGCCACTGGAACCCGGCAGCGCTTAACGGATAGCTTGGATGAAATCGTAGGAACGGAGTCAGATGTAGACTATCAGCTGTTTGGTATTGATCAAGCGACGACAAAATTATTGTTTGCGAGTAATTATCAGTCTTTGGAGACCGATGTTTCTCTTTATCAAGTTTATTTGATGGATTTGACTAATGGTGCGATTACGCTTGAGTCAGCCAGTCTTACCGGTGATTTAGGTAACGATTCCAGTGTGTCAGGCGTTATGGATCGGGATGGAACGAACTACGCCTTTCTAACCCAAGCGACTAATATTGCGGCAGGACCGGGTACCCTGATGGTCACGACTAATGCACCGGTGAATCATGCGCCGATAGATATTGTGTTAGATAACCGGAGTGTTGAGGAAAACAGTGCCGGTGCGCATGTGGCCAATATAAGTGCAACGGATCCGGATAAGGATGATACGCTGAATTACAGCATCGTTGATAGCGCTGATGGCGCAATGTTTCGTGTTTTGAGCGGTATGTTGCATTTGGCTGAAAATGTTGCCGCAGATTATCAGGATAAAAATAAATTAATAGTGGAGTTGGTGGCAACAGATGCAGGTGCCTTGCGTTATCAGGAAACTTTCGAGGTTGCGATTACCGAAACAAATGTTGCGGCTGATATTTTAGCCGACAATGCCGGTTTGACAACGAGTGTCAGTACGGTTGAAGGTAAAGCCTCGCATACCGATGTTAATGTAAGTGATGAGGACAATGTTTTTTTACCGATTTCTGCTGGACAGGCATCGAGTCTGGGGTACGGGACTTATTCAGTGGCTGAGGATGGTGCCTGGGTTTATAGCTTAGATAATACGAATGTGACGGTCCGTAACTTATCTGCCGGTGAAACTGTTACCGATACATTAACGGTCACGGCAGAAGACGGCACGGCTAAAGCGGTTACGATTACGATTACCGGTGCAGCGGATACGATGATTAAGGTTGATGCAAACAATTATCTTGATAATACAACGCTTAATTTATACCATCAGGGTGTTGATACAACGGTGTCGATGGTGGTTGATAACGGAGCGGCACGGGCCAATGAAAACATTGCTTTTGATGCCGTCAAGCTTTCTGATAGCACGGCTTATAATGCTGACATAACTATTAGTGACGCTATAGGTATCTTGCGGCACATTGTGGGTATAAACACGCTAAATTCAAATAGTCATGAATTTCATGCTGCCGATATAGATAATGACAATGCTGTGACCATTAGTGATGCGATTGATGTATTGCGCGACATCGTTGGTATAAAAAAGATTGATACGTTTGATTTAATAGATGAGCAGGGTGAGCGAATGACCCAATTAGATACCGGTGATGTTACAGCGAATTGGAATATAGTGGCTAATGGTGATGTAGATTTGACGGGAGATTTTAGCACTACGGTAGCGATTGATGTGTTGTAGCTATAGCGACATGATTGTGTTCAAAAGTTCAAGATACGTGCTGTGATCCTGTCGATGGGGAGGATATCGGTTGCTGAGTCGATAAAATCATAATCCAAGGGTAAAAAGGCTAGTATTCTTTAGTTCAGGCAAGTTATGATTGACACCATTGCGTGTTTGATAATTTAAGGATAAAAATGTACTCGCGAATATGGCTTGGACTGTTTTCATTACTGATAACGGCGTGTACCGCCATGACGACTCCGTCTGATGTCTTCAGTAATTCTACGGTGTTAAAAGATTCTTACCAAAGTACAACGTTAATTGAAAGCCCGGCTTATTATCAAGCGCAAGGCGTGGGCGGGCATCGACTTTCGTTACAAGCAAAATTCAATAGCGTCGGTAATATTGCATACTCTTTACAGGTACAGGACTCCCAAGCGAGTGGTTGGCGTTTTTTTGACCGCGCTTACGATAGCAACGGTAAGAAATTAGAATTTATCGATATCAATCATGATGTCACGTTGGGGATAACATCTGAAACTTTTGCGATTAATTTACCCCGGTCTTATTTAGAGAATGCGGCCACTGAGTCGATTAATATTAAAGTTTTTGGTGAAAATGGAGAGAAATTGATTCTGGTTCCAAATCACTACGTCGAAGGTTTTTTACAAAAAATTGACGCTTATTTAGAAAGCAAATAATTTTGATAATACCCATTAAAAACTCCAAAGCAATAACTTATTGGAAATAAAGGAAGTCTTATGAGCACACAAAAATTAATAACGCAATTGATTCTAAACAATAGATTAACGAAAGGAACTCCTAAATCAAAGTTCAACCCGTTATTAAGTGTTCTGGCATTGTCAGCGTTGTCTGAGCAGGCTTTTGCAGATGCTAAGCTGGAAGTTCCTGAAACCATCGAAGTTAAGGGCTATTTGGTTGACCTCACTAAACTGTTAAAAGAAGCCGGTGTTAGTGTAAGCCAAATTGATAAAGTGACGGCTTCTTTAGTTGAGAGTCAATCAGGGGAATGGGTCGCTTTAGGGCAAGGACTGTTCCAGTTTATTCCGGAATCCGTTTCGGTCACGGAAGCGCCCTTACTGATTAAAATTATCGGCGCCGGACTCAGTCAGGAGACTATTGCAAAAATATCATTTGCTGATGCGAAGGCAATGCACTCAGACACCTCAACCATGAAGGTCAGTGATTTTGATTCGGCTTCATTCAGCAGTAGTTTTCCTACCCTCTTGAGCGCCCGGGAATATACCGCAGCAGAAAAAGAAACCGGATTACGCGATAGTTTCAGCCAATCTTGGAATGATTTTTTCAATGATTTAGATGATAAAAACTCAGAAGATGCCAGCCACACCGAAATCAATGCCGATTTTGATATGTCTTCACTCGGCTGGGCCTTATTAGGTGTCGGTGCCGCAGCAGGGGTAGCGATCGTTGCAGGAGGAGGCAGTAGTGGTAGTAGTGCCAGTGCCAGTGCTCCCGATGTTGAAATTGGTGGAGTAGCGTCACACGGTACCTTAAAAAATGCGCAAGTATTTTTAGACGCGAATTCGGATGGGGATCTGGATTGGACCGACGGTAATGATAATGATTCATGGGATGCCGGGGAGGGTGAGCAGTGGGCTCTGACCGATGCAGACGGAAGCTATACTTTGACAAATGTTTCGGCCGCAGATAAAGCCTCAGGCACCTTAGTGGTACAAAGTTATACAGGACCAGATAGCGAGGGCAATGATGTCAGTACCCTTGATACGATATCCGGTTCAGCGGTTGAAAATATTGTGATGAAGGCCGCGGCAGCTTCTGTTGAAGAAGGTAAGGTGGCTATGATTACCCCGTTAACCACCTTGGTAGAGGCGGGGGTCAGTAATGACGATGTTTTGGAAATTTTAGGGTTAGATGCAAGTATTGATATTGACACTTTCAATCCCTTTGCCTCGCTCGCAGAGCTTGAGGGTGACGCTCTAGTGGCTGCTGAAGCAAAAGCCGTTGCCTTTGAGAAAGTGGCGTCACAAGTTTTCACGACTCTTAACACCGTGGCTGAGGCCATCGAGGGTGCGGCTGACGGTAATATAGCAACGAACGATATTTTTTCTCTGGCTGTTGAGCAAATGGTCAAGATTGTTGAAGCAAAAGTAATTGTCAGAGACACTTTAGAAGCTGAGGTGACAGCGTTAGAAGCTAAAGTTACTGCTGGAACAATAACGGCAGAAGAACAAACGACGTTGACTGCGACAAAGACCGACGTGTCAGACTCTGTGGTTAGTTTTACCGATGCAGCGGTAATTCAAGCAATTGCAACTGAGACTTTAACGACTGTTGATACGCAAATCAAAACAACCAAGGCCAAAGAGATCACGGCATTAGAAGCGAAAGTCACAGCTGGAACAATTACTGAAGTAGAACAAGCGGCATTAGCGAGCAAGCAAACAACGGTAGATCAAGGTATTTCAACTGCAAACCTAGAAAAAGTTAATGCAACTGTTGAAGTAATTAGTAAGGCGGTGACTAATATTAACGCCGCCATTGATGAGATTACTGTTTTTACACGTGAGAGTGCAGGGGATACGCTGCTACAGGGAGCCGAAACCCTAGCTGCTGAAGCTAAGAAATCCGTTGAAGACGGAAATACTAATAGTATGACATTAAATGCCGACAAGTTAATCAGGGAAGGTCAAACTTCAGTGACTGATGATTTGGCGGTGACCGTGACTACAGTAGTGAGTAGTAAAGCGAGTGATTCGGGGTACGGTACTTATGCAGTCACAGCCGAAGGGGACTGGACTTATACGTTAAATAGTAATCATACAACTATTAATGCATTGGGTATCGGTGCAACCGAGACCGATAGCTTTACCGTGACCACAAGTGGGGGCGCCGCAACGGTTAAAATAACGATTATCGGTTCCAATGATGCGCCAACTTTATCAGGGTCTACGACAGGCAGTGTGACAGAAGATGCAGTAGACATTACAGCTACTGGAACGTTGACCGGCAGTGACGTGGATGCCGGTGATACCCAAACCTACAGTGTTGATGAAACGACGGGTACTTATGGTTCATTTGCCGTTTCTACAGGCGGTGTCTGGACTTATACCTTGGATAATGCGGACGCTCAAACAACTGCCTTGACTCAGGGTGAGGTCGTTACTGAAAGTTTTGTCGTGACGGTAACGGATAAAGCTCGCGCAACAGCGAGTGAAACCGTGACCATAACCATTACCGGGGTCAATGATGCGCCGGTTATCACGTCATCTGCATCGGTTGACGCACCTGAAAACGGTACAGCGGCAACGATTGTCACGACGACTGATGCAGAATCAGATTCGATTTTTTATTCCATTGTATCGGGTACCGATGCAGACCTTTTTGCTATTGATTCTGCAACCGGTGCGTTAACGTTTAAAGCAGCACCCGACTATGAATTACTCGATCCGGTCGCAGATGACAATGTTTATACACTCACCGTTAATGCTAACGATGGCACTGTCGATGTTCCTCAAGATGTCACCATCACCGTGACCAATGTTGAGGGCGGCCCGGTGTTCTCATCAGCAGAAACTGTAACAGTTGATGAGAACCAGACGGGTGTGGTCACCTTGACGGCGAGTGATGATGAAAATGACGTTATTGCCTTCACCATTAGTGGCGGTGATGATGCAGGTTCATTCACTTTAACTGACGGGGTATTAACCTTTAAAGCAGCACCCGATTATGAAGTTAAATCCAGTTACGCATTAACAGTCACGGCTTCTGAAACCACGGATAAAGACGACGTTGCAATTGCTACACCGAATACGACAGAGCAAGCGATTACCGTGAGTATTAATAATATCAATGATGCGGCAGTCATTACCGCTTCAGGGGCTTCAATTGCAGAAGGCAGTGCAACGGTTACAGGAACAGCCACACATACCGATGCAGATGCTAGTAATGCCGACAACACCTTTACTGCAGTGACTGATATCGCGGCTACTTATGGGACTTATTCAGTATCAAGTGCAGGGCTATGGACTTATACGCTTAACAGTGACCATGTAACCATTGATGCATTGGGAACAGGGCAAACAGAAACAGATACGGTAACGGTTACGGCCGAAGATGGTACAACAAAAGCGATTACGATCACCATTAACGGCAGCAATGATGCAGCAGTGATTGGTGGCGCTTCTACAGGTGCTGTCACTGAAGATGCTTTGACCACAACGGCCAGTGGTACGCTGACACACACCGATGTGGACACTACTGATGCAGATAATAAATTTACTGCAGTATCAAGCGCAACGGTATCAGCCAATGGTTATGGTGAATACACAGTCACCGAAGACGGTGACTGGACTTATACCTTATCTAATACCAACTCGACAGTCGATGCATTAGCAGCTAGCGCAAAGACGACGGATTCATTTACAGCCACGTCAACAGATGGCACGGCGCAGATAGTGACAGTGACCATTACCGGTAGTAATGATGCGCCGGTTATCACGTCATCTGCATCGGTTGACGCACCTGAAAACGGTACAGCGGCAACGATTGTCACGGCGACTGATGCAGAATCAGATTCGATTTTTTATTCCATTGTATCGGGTACCGATGCAGACCTTTTTGCTATTGATTCTGCAACCGGTGCGTTAACGTTTAAAGCAGCACCCGACTATGAATTACTCGATCCGGTCGCAGATGACAATGTTTATACACTCACCGTTAATGCTAACGATGGCACTGTCGATGTTCCTCAAGATGTCACCATCACCGTGACCAATGTTGAGGGCGGCCCGGTGTTCTCATCAGCAGAAACTGTAACAGTTGATGAGAACCAGACGGGTGTGGTCACCTTGACGGCGAGTGATGATGAAAATGACGTTATTGCCTTCACCATTAGTGGCGGTGATGATGCAGGTTCATTCACTTTAACTGACGGGGTATTAACCTTTAAAGCAGCACCCGATTATGAAGTTAAATCCAGTTACGCATTAACAGTCACGGCTTCTGAAACCACGGATAAAGACGACGTTGCAATTGCTACACCGAATACGACAGAGCAAGCGATTACCGTGAGTATTAATAATATCAATGATGCGGCAGTCATTACCGCTTCAGGGGCTTCAATTGCAGAAGGCAGTGCAACGGTTACAGGAACAGCCACACATACTGATGAAGATGGTGAGCATGCAGATAATGTGTTTTCAGCACTTGGAAATACCGGCACTTATGGGACATACACGACAGCGGCAAACGGTGGCTGGACTTACACCTTAGATAACACTAATAGTGCTGTAAATGCCTTAGGGGCGGGAGAAGAACTCTCAGATACGGTCACCCTGACAGCCGCTGACCTGACTGAGAAAGACCTTACCATTACGATTACCGGGGTCAATGATCCAGCAGTCATAACGGGTACAATAACAGGCGCTGTGACTGAAGATCATGGGACGACAACAGCCAGAGCGACGTTAACCCATACTGATGTAGATGCGAGTAATGCTGATAATTTATTTAAAGCGGTCGCAGCACAAACATCGTCGAGTAAGGGTTACGGGACTTACGAAGTCACAACCGGTGGCGTCTGGGAGTACACCTTAGTTAATTTGAATAGCACGGTTAGTGCTTTAGCGGCAGACGCCAAGTTAGAGGATACGATAACAGTGACCGCAGACGATGGTACCGATCAATCGGTGACCATTACCATTACCGGTGCGAATGATGCGCCTGTGGCAACGGATGATAATGCTTCAACGGATGCTAGCTTTACTATTCCGGAAGATGCAACAGCGGCTGTTTTAGCTGTTTTAGGCAATGATACCGATGCGGAAGGCGATACCTTAACGGTTACAAATGCGTTGGGCGCATCCAACGGGACCACCACAGTAGTGAATGGGGTACTCAGTTATACCCCGACTGCTCATTTTTCCGGAACCGATAGTATTACCTATCAGGTTCAGGATTCGAGTGGGGCTACAGACAGTGCCACGGCAACGATTACGGTGACATCGGTTAATGATCCCCTAACCGGTTCAGTAACTATTTCAGGAACCACTAAAACCGGCCAGACGTTAACAGCGGCCAATACCTTGGCTGATGACGATGGCTTAGGGGCCATCAGTTACCAGTGGCTGAAAAATGGGGAGATTATTACTGGTGAGACTAATCCGACTTATGTCTTGGCCGATAGCGATAAAGGATCGACGTTTGCCGTTAAGGCCAGTTATACCGATGACGGCGGAACGCTTGAAACGAGTACCAGTGATGCGACAAGCGAGGTGGTTGATATTGATAAGCCGTTTATGTTTACCAGCGAAATCATTACCGCAGAGCAGGCCTCTTTGGACCTTTACGGTGAAGACTATACAACTGGCTCGACAGAAAAAATTATTAAACTCATCTTGAATGTTGATATGGATGGATTTGCAGACCCTACCGCTGTGACTTCTACTGATGGGAATGTTGAAGTAATAAATGGTATTCTTTCTGGCACACTGAGTGTGTCCAGTCTAGACTGGAGTAAGGTAGAACTATTTGATTATAAATATGGCGGTGATGCGTCTGAAAAGTATAAGACCCTTAATTTATACGATGCTTACAATTTCAGTTCTCTTACAGAGTATGACGGCAGCCAAAGCGTAGAGCAATTTAATAGTATTTCGGTTACTTCCCTGAATGCTGATACCGACCCTATGCTTACGTTAGTAGATAATTTGACCACCAAAGAAAGGGGCGTAGTTGAACACCCGAGTAGCAGTGATCTTTTAGCCGTTTATTTGAATCCTGTTGATAGCGTCACCAGTTTGGATATGAGTTATACCACTAGTATTACCCCTAGTGTAGGGGTTACGGAGGTTAATTCTGACTTTTTTGTTGAGCAACTTACGACTATAGTGTCAGTCGATATTGTGTAATTGAAGTTTAACTGTTTTGGAAAAATTGTGATTAGACGTAAAGACAATACGGGCTTTTTTATTGCCTTATGTGCGGTGATTTTTTTATACTGCCCATCGATTTCTTTTGCAGAAAGCCATATTAATCCTTTTATTCTTAAAAGTATTGACAGCCACCCCGACGTGGTGGACATGAAAAATAAGATCAGTCTCAAAGGCTTGGAGATTGATGAGATGATCGCCGAAGACGGTATTAGTGTGGACTTTTCAACACGCAATAAAACGCCGCTTTACACCAGTATAGAAAGTCGCGGTTATTCAGCATTAAATCAACGCCAATCCTATGTGGATGCTTTAGTGACGGTACAAAAAACGCTGTATGATTCCGGAGAGGCTTCTTATAGTATTGACTCCCAACGGCACCGGCAAAAAGCCGCTCAACAGGAATATATTGCAGTTTATGAGCAAACCTTGCAGACTCTGTTGAATTTGGCCGTTGAGAACGCTCGTCTGGGGGCATTAAAAACCGTTCAAAAAAACACTATAGCGACGACAGAAAAATTAATTAATGAACTTAAACTGCGTTTCTCCAGTGGCGTGGGTACGCTGGTCGATATTCGCAGTGCTCAACTGTGGTTATTGGAATTAGAATCAGACTATGAAAAATTACAGCGAGATCATCGCTTAAGTGTAAAAACGCTGGATGAACAGTTTAATGTAACCGAGGAACAAGCTCATGTTGTTGCCGAGTTAGTCGCTCGGTTTATGGCTAAATTAAAATCTGACGGTCACGATATTTCTACGATTACCCATCAATCACGGGCGTCTTTTCAACGCTCACTGGACCGAATTAATAATGAAAAAACAGCCATTCGTTCTGAGGTTAAAAGTGTTAAAGCGGCCGATGCACCGCATATTTCAGGCACCATAACCGGCGTGCTTTATGATGTTTATGACCAGGGTATTGATCAATATGAGGTCTATAGCGGCATCAATTTGTCGGTGCCTTTATTTGACAGTGGTCTGAGTAATGCCAAACAACGTACGCTTAATTATCAATTAAAAATACAAAATGATGCGATTGCCATGCTTGAAAATGATAAACGCTTGGCCTTTAATGACTTAAATCAACGCTACCGGGAATTAGCCGCTGAACAACAGGCAGATTTGGAAAAGGCGCCGCATTTGCGTGAAAAGCTCGAGCAAATTACGTTGAAATTAGCAGCCGTGGGCGAGGGCTTATTGAACAAACTCGACAGTAGTTTGAAACTCGCTGAAGTCGAGCGCTCCATGACGGCTTTTCCGCACTTTTTACACGCAATGAATATAGATTATTTAGTCTTGAATGAGCTGTTGTTAATCAAGATGTCAATTAAACCCCAACACTAATTACCCTTTTATATGTCTTCAAATAAACGTCAGCAATTATATGCTGAGCACTGGTTCTTTGGTCCAATTTTAAGAAATAAGAAATTATATATCAGGGTGATGTTAGCCTCGATATTTATTAATGTTTTTGCGCTGGTCAGCTCGTTCTATATTATGGTGGTATACGATCGGGTTATTCCCAATAACGCCATTGAATCGTTAATGGCTTTGACTGTCGGGGTCTTGACCATCGTTTTTTTCGACTTTTCTATGAAGGTGTTGCGCGGGTTATATACCGATAAAGCCAGCACTCTGGTCGATATTGAAGTCTCAAAGAACTTATTCGAACGTATTTCCAGAAATGAAAAATTAATCAATCAACAAACGGGTGCAACAGCATCGGTGGTGAAGGAGTTCGACAGTTTAAAAGATTTTATTGCCTCGGCATCATTTGTCGCATTTGTTGATTTACCGTTTATTATTTTATTTTTGTTTGTGCTTTATGGTATTGGCGGTCCGATTGCAGCAGTACCGGCGATTATTGTGGTGGTCGTAATTATTGTGGGTTTACTCATTCAGCCTATTGTGCGTAAATTAACATTTAACGCCGCTCAAGATGGCCAGAGTAAACAAAGTGTCATTGTTGAAGTCTTGTCGGGTATGGAAACGCTGAAAACTTTGCGTGGTATCGGGGTCCTGAAAGACCGTTGGCTAGACAGTGTGAGTCACCAAGGCGTGACCTCAACAAAATCTAAGTTTTGGTCTCAATTAACCTCAAATTTTTCGCAATCAGGCCAGCAACTATCTCAAGTAGGGATTATTGTCTACGGTGTGTTTTTGATAGCCGACGGTGGTTTGACTATGGGATCACTCATTGCTTGTGTTATTTTATCGGGACGTACGTTGGCACCGTTAGGACAGGTGAGTAATTTATTAGGGCGTTTTAATCAGGCGTTAACGGCTTATAGTAATTTTGGTCAATTGATGGAGCAACCGGTGACTGAAATGAGCCGATCCCATCAGGTCCGGTTACAAAATGTGGAGGGCGGCATTACGTTAACCAATGTTTCTTTGACCTATCCGGAACAAAAAGAGGCAACCATTAAGCAGCTAAATTTAAAAGTACTGCCGGGTGAAAAGGTCGCAGTAGTCGGTAAGATTGGTTCTGGAAAAACATCGTTGCTTCGGTTGATTGCCGGTTTGTATGAACCTACGGAGGGCTCGATTAAGATTGACCAGTCTGATGTGACTCATCTTTTTCCCGATGATTTACGCCGTCATGTCGGGGTGGTTATGCAAACACCGCTCTTATTTTCCGGAACCCTCAAAGAAAACCTGTTAATGGGCAATCCTGAAGCGACGGATGAGGAGATTATTGAAGCGGCTAAAGTCGCAGGGGTTGATGAAATTGTCTCCAACCTTCCCAACGGTTATGAAACCGTGTTAGCCGAACGGGGGCAGCAATTATCCGGTGGACAACGCCAAGCTATTTGTATCGCCAGAGCGTTTGTCGGTAACCCAAAAATAATTATTATGGATGAACCGTCCAGTGCAATGGATACTGGGAGTGAACAAAAATTATTGGTAGATTTGAAATCGTTGTTGGTCGATAAAACGTTAATCCTGATTACTCACCGGGGTACGTTGTTAAATTTGGTTGATCGTATTGTTGTGATTGATAGTGGTCGAATTATAACGGATGGACCCAGAGATCAAGTGTTACAAGCGGTTTCTCAACAAGCGAATAAAGCAAAAAATTCGCAATTAACACCACCGGCACAAGGCTAAGGTAATGATAGATAAAATTCTTCTCGAAAATAAAGGGCATGACCTATTGTTTTTTACGATAGCGCTGCTATTTATTGCATTTGTTTCATGGGCTTATTTTGCTGAGATTGATCAAGTCGTAAGGGCCGAAGCCCAAGTTGAACCGGTGGGTAAAGTGCAATTGGTGCAGTCACGCTATCCGGGCTCGGTTAATTTTTCAGAAATTTCGGTAGGTGATCAAGTGCAATCGGGGCAGGTGTTGGTCCGTTTAGACACGCAGGAAGCCCAGAATGTTTTTGATTCTGCAGATCAAAAAATAGCACTACTGAAAGAAGAAAGAGTAATTTATCAACCGTTGGTAAAAGCCGGTATTGAGCCGGAAATAAAGTTATTAAATATTCGCCAGCGTTTATTAGAATTGGTCGAACAAAAACAAAAAGCAGCCTTACAAATAAAATTTAGTGAAATTACTGCCCCGATAACCGGTGTTTTGACAGCCGTTAATCTGCCCGGCCCCGGTGCGGTTATCCGGGCCGGGGATGTTTTGGCTGAAGTCGTACCACAAAAAGAATATTTTCTGGTGAAAGCGAAAGTGTTGCCGAAAGATATCAGTAAAGTCTCGGTTGGCCAAAACAGCCGTGTTTCATATACGGCGTATGACTTTTCCCGTTATGGCGTCATGGAAGGGGAAGTGACCAAAATTGCTCAAAATACCACTAAAACGGAGCAAGGTGAAATTTTTTATGACACGTGGGTGAAAACCAAAAGTGTAACGTTTTCAAAATCAGATATTAAACCCAATATTTTGCCCGGGATGATAGCTCAAGTTGATTTATTAGGAGAAAAACGCACCATTCTCGAATACATTATGAGTCCGTTAAAACGGACGGCATCGCGTGCATTAACCGAGCAATAAACACCCACGAACCAGCAGGCAGCCTTAATGTCATTAAGGCCGCCATTTTAGCGATATTCATCGCTAGATCACCGATCGAAAGATGACTCCAACGACACTCTTAAATGATTGAGGCGCATCGGTACATTTTAGTCTGAGATGCGGTTTAAGTTTTCAGTTATCGAACGCGTATAACCATACTGTCAAAAGGTGGCAACTTATGGCCATAAAATTGTTGTAAAAGTGATGGTTTTCAGAGCATAGGGAAGATAACTAATTGTAAATAATGGTTTTTTACTGCTTGGTATCTTTGTTGCTTCAGTTTATGCGAAGTAGAGTTTTTTTTCAGTTTTTAATCTTAAGTTCATTGAATGTAAGGTCGATATTACATTGAGGTGAACTTTTTAGTTTTGTTTGAGAATGGGGCAGGTGTCTATGTTGATAGGGCTGCAGGGTATAACGGTTGACGACAGTCTCTCAAAACGGTGTTAAGCGGTTGTTAAGGTCATCATTTAAACCGTGCGTGAAAAAATCGAGAAGTTCAAACTTACAATACAAATATTGGTTTTGTTCTGGGTAAGTTTTCTTCTTTCATGATTTAGTTGGGTTGGTTTGTTGCTACGTAGCTTTTAGGGAATTTTTTTGCAGGAGTATTGAATGTACGAGGACGAACAGAGTTATTTCCACGTTGTGATACAGGACCTTTTCGTTAAGGCGGGTATTTCAAATGTTTCATCTGATTTAACAGTTGCATTCTCAACTTTGGATAATGGCGGCAAGAAAATTGATGTTACAGCGGCAACCTATGATTTTAATGGAGGAAATCATACGGGCTTGGATGTGACGATTGCACTTGCCAGTGATGGGTCGTTAAATGAAGCAGACTCCACCACTAACTACTCGACATTTTTCTCTAAGAATCTGATTGAGGACTGGTATGCATTTGTTAATTTAAATAATACCGATAAGTTTGGTTTAACAGCCGTTGAAGTATTATTTGAGCAGATTGAACTGCCACTGTCGGATGTAGCGGGGTTAGAGGTCTATGTTGAAAAAAGTTCAGCCGGTACACTGGTTTCAATTTTAGCTGATTCAGTTACTTTTAAGGATGTCACGGAAGCTGATATTTGGATCGATGTGTTTTTTGACACGGCAGGAACGGTTTCTCTTTTTGATCCAGATTCAGGGCTAACTGACTCTACTATTCCAGACATTTTTGAAACGGTTTTAACTGGGACAACCCTTGAAGCTTGGTATGCTCTGTCGGGTCCCGAAAAACAACAATTATACGAGCACCAAGCCATAGAGGAGTTGTTTCAGCAGGTTGGGATTACTTCGGATGATATTGTTGAATTAGTGGTTCTCACTGAGGAGACGAGTAACGCCAATATTTTTACGATCATGGCTGACTCAATTACTTTTTCAGGAACTACTGAAGATTCATTATGGATAAAATTGTCTTATGACAATGCCGGAAAAGTGACAATTGAGGGTGTACCTGAGAGTTTGGCAGCGGTTTTTACTGATCTTTCGCTTGAGACTTGGTACACGTATTCAAATCCAGAAAAACAACAAGTGTATGAGCAACAAGACGCCGGTTTTTTTGAGGATGTGGATGGATATTCAACTCAAACCAGTAACGTTAGAACGTATGCTGATTGGGAAGGTGTTATCTGGACCGTTGTAGATCAAAATATCGACGGTGTTTGGAGTTCTACCGAAACAAATGAAGCCGGTGATGTTTGGGTATCTTCGTCGAACTGGGATATAAGCAAGCAAACGCTGACCGTGACAGAAACCTTTACGAATAACGCTGGCACATTGAATTATAGCCAGGTTGAAGTATCGGGTCCTGAGGGTGCAACCATTACAACCCAAGGAGCAACAGATGCACTGGGTTGGGAATCGCTAGGCAAGGTCTATGAAGTAGATGTTGTTGAGACTTTGGATATTTACTGGAACACGACTAATTTAACTGGCACGGCACGTCTCCCCGATGGAAATAATCTAGCGGTAACTTATGTTGATGGGAAAGTTGAGTTCGATGGTGTGCCGGTTCAGGACACGATTGATTTTAGTACTTTTTATTCCACGCCCATTTATTATCAATGGGTCGATTGGGACGGTACGATTTGGAAGGTTAATGAGCAGGACGAAAATGGCGTTTGGACCATTACCGAAGAGGCCTATACTGAAGCCGATAAACCGACCGGAGATGTTCGTACGATAACATCGTCCTGGGATGAGGGAACACAGGCCAGTACATGGACAGAACATTTTGTGAATACTGAAAAGGGTGTTGATTACACGCTTTTAGAAGTCACTTCTGAAACAAGTACCACGATAACTCATACCGGAACGAACGACCAGATTGGTTGGATGCAATTAGACGGGCTTTATAGCGCTTTAAATGTAACTGAGACATTAGATTCATCGTGGAATATCACGAATGTTGTGGGGTCGGGTGTTAATAGCGACGGTAAAACAGTTGCTTTTACTTGGGATAGCGATAATTGGTTGTTAGAAGTCGATGGTGTGGCCGCAGCATTTAATCCACTCACCCCCGTTTTTGAAGAGGGGCAAGATTGGACCGGTCAGCCTTGGGAGTGGCTTGACGATGAAGGTGTTACGTGGACGATTATAGAGCAGCAAGTAGAGAATACATGGACATCGACTGAAACGGGCAGTAATGGCGAGGAGCGCATTTACCGTGCTAGCTGGGACCCCGCGACCGAGACCAGTATTTGGAGTGAATCTTATAAAAGTCCGGTAACAGCATTGGATTTCACCATTACTGAAACCTATAGCGCTGGTGGTGAGTCGGTCATCGAAACGGTGGGTGTAACGAATCGCATTGGTTGGATATCATTGGACAAGGTCTTTTACACTGTAAATGTCATTGAATACCGTGATGCTGATTTAAAAACAGTGTCTTTAACTGGCACAGGGCGGAATGCAACCGGTGAAGATATTAGTTTTAGTTATAACAGCGAAACAGATCAATTAATGATAAATGACGTTGTTTTTGATGCTGCTGAAAGTAATGGGGTACAGCAAAGTACGAATGAAGACTGGACGAGTGAGTCGGAGACTTGGCAAGATGAAAATGGGGAAACGTGGACCGCAATAGATCAAGAGGTCGACGGTGTTAGAACAGCAACAAAAACAAATATTGATAATGGTGAGGTAAGGGTTGAGCGCGAAAGTTGGAATGAGGCGACCGAAACTAAACAGTGGGAAAATGAAGTCGATTTAACCGGCGATGGCATTATTAATTTTAAAGTGGTCGAAACGACAACTCACAATGAGGGGGTGGTCGTAAGTCAGCAGTCAGTGACAACGGGCCAAACGGACCATGTTGGCCTAATGCAATTAGACGGAGTTTATACCGATGTAAATGTGACAGAAACCCGCGATGCTACTTGGCAAACGACGGGGTTAACCGGTACCGGGGTTAATGCTGATGGTGAAACGGTTAACTTTGGTTATGATGCTGATCAGATTACTGTTGATGGCGAAACGATAGCGCCGCAAGGGCACGAAGATTTTTCCAAATCAGAAGATAATTTCGAGCAAGAGTGGAGTTATGAAGACTGGGAAGGGGTGACCTGGACCGTTAAGGATAAACAGGATGGAGATACCTGGGTTTCGACTG
>Ga0209494_1000093_pt1 | contig 39220 bp, 33 predicted proteins | sample EN1Hudseemescosm_FD_184628 | JGI IMG/M metagenome (GOLD analysis project Ga0209494, IMG submission 184628) | Methane-oxidizing microbial communities from mesocosms in the Hudson Canyon - EN1B Hudson Canyon (SPAdes) (version 2) | ecosystem: Environmental > Aquatic > Marine > Cold seeps | place... | reverse complement strand
TTCGGTCAAACGAAACCGCTTTGATAGTCGAGACAATCGCCTCACTGGCACCGCCTTCACCATAAGGATTGGTAATTTTCTGCAAACTCGCTTGAAAACCAACAGAATAAAGCTGCGCTAAAGCATTAGCGATACTATCGCGAGTTGGTTCGCAGTTAATGACACTTTCAGCTTGTAAGCGACCGCGTTGACGATCACCGATATTGATCGTACCTTTCTTAAAGCTAGGCACTTCTAACAAACCGCTGGACGAATTCCCTACCACGCCATCGACTTGGGCTATACACGAGAGATAGCGTAATTGACCTAACGAAGTGTAGTCACGGGCGCTGGGGTGTTGCTCTACAAAATCCTGTACCATTTTAATCAACGCACGACCATCGGTATCAGCATTAGGTAAGGTAAAGATAAGTTGCGTATCTTTTAACTCGGCTAAGGCGGCCAGTAACTCTTCCATTTGACTTGCCGCCGTAGCTGTTTCTAACGTGACTGGGTGAAAAGTAATTAGCAAGCTTTTACGGCCTAGTTTAAAATCAAGCGCGGCCTCTAATGCGGCCCTACCGAGCAGTTGCAAACGCTTTATATTATCAATACCAAGACCACCCACCAAAAAGACACTATCAGGTTGCTCACCTAGCTGAATTACACGTTGGCGATAGGGCTCAGCCGCCACAAAATGCAGATGCGACATTTTGGTGATTGAATGCCGAATCGCTTCGTCCATCAGACCTTCTGTAGTCTCACCACCATGCAAATGCGCCACGGGTATGCGGGCCACTAATGCGACAGATACCGCGGCGAATATCTCAAACCGGTCGCCCAGTACCACAATCAAGTCTGGCTGTAGCTCATGTAAAGCATCTGCAAAACCAACCATGCCTAAACCCATAGATTTAGCGATACCGACTGACGTATCAGAGCTAGTCAGCATTTCTACCTTACGGTCAATTTCAAAGCCATCCTGCTCAATTGCTTGATATGTAAGACCAAATTCAGGCGACAAATGCATGCCGGTAGCAATAATTTGTAGCGCAATCTCCGGATCATCCTTAATGCCCTGCATAACCCAACGAAGCAAGCCATATTCAGCACGGGTACCTGTGATAATGCAGATTTTTCTCATAACTCGATTAACTCGTCTGCCAAGAAATCTCGCTGCGCAGTCTTCCCCAACACTTCATCCCATAGCATGGGTGAAATACCCGTTCCAGGTCTTTTAGTGGTCATGTTTTCAGCGGTGAACACTTCACCCACTTTAATCGCTTGGCTAGCGACCAATGACTTACGGACGACTGGCCTATTTCTGGCTTCACTAGAGGTAAGTCGTTTTATTCCATCGCCTAATGCCACTTCAATATTACGAATGGCAGTGACCATGGCGGTGAGTTCTGCTGGTTCAAGACTGGCTTGATGGTCAGGGCCAGGTAGATTACGATCTAACGTAAAGTGTTTTTCAATCACCGTCGCACCCATTGCTACAGCAGCAATAGCGACTTCTATGCCTTGGGTGTGGTCAGAATAACCGACCGCTACGCCAAAGGCTGTTTTAATGCTTTGCATGGCTCGTAAATTGACTTCCGCCATAGGTGTGGGATATTCGGTAGTGCAATGCAACACCGTTAGCTTGGCACGTGGTGTGCCAGCTTGTTCGAGCACATCAATGGCCGCTTCAATATTACCTAAGGTCGACATGCCAGTGGAGAGAATAACAGTTTTACCAAGTTGGCCGATATGGCGTAAATACGGTAAATTAGTAATTTCACCAGATGGTATCTTGAAACGCTCCTGACCAAAGCTTACCAATAAATCGACACTTTCGATATCAAAACCGGTGGATAAAAAGCCGATGTTACGCGTTTTACAATGAGCAATAAGCTCATGATGCATCGCCTCGGTAAGTTCCAACCGACACAGCATTTCGTGTTGAGATTCTTTATTGTCAGTACTCTGTGTTTGGTAATCTGCTTTTTTGGCCATGCGCGTAACAAGATGATCGGCATTAAAAGTTTGAAACTTTACCCAATCAGCACCCGCTACAGCTGCAGCATCAACTAACTGCTTCGCCAAGTTGAGGTCACCGTTATGGTTAACGCCTGCTTCAGCAATGATGAGAGTTCGGTTGATCATGCTTTATTGTAGCCTGTAAAATATGCGTGGTCATTTAAGTTATGTCGAACCGTGAGCCCCATGCCCACCAGACAGCTTTTCCCTATCGCAACACCTTGTTTAATAACACTGCCGCTACCAATAAAACTCCCATAGCCAACCGTGACATCGCCGTTGAGAATGGCACCTGTGGAAATGTGGCTGTGGTCTTCGATGTTTGAATCGTGCTCAAGCAATGCTCGACTGTTGATAATACAGTTTCTACCCACCCTAACGCCGGCATTGACGATCGCCCCATGCATAACAATGGTGCCCGCACCAAGAATGGCATGTTGTGAAACATGGGCCGTAGGTGCAATGATAACCGGCAATTTAAATCCGAGTTTTGTGGCTTGGTGATAAAGACGCATGCGGTGTTCTGCAGTCTGTATTTGCCCGATACTGATTAAGGCGTATTGATACCTTTTCGCAAGCTCAGGTAAATCACTATCCGCGCCAATCACGGCATAGCCTAAGTACTGAGTATGCTGTTGCTCTGGAATACCGACCAAGCCGGTAACCTGAAAAAAGCCTTGTTGCTCAATCACATCAATGCATGAGCGGGCGTGGCCGCCAGCACCAATCAGAATCAAACTGGGTTTAGTCATGTGGTAAGCGACACTAAGCCTGAACTGCTAGGAATATTAAGCAAACGCTGCGTTAGCGACTGCGCCATAGTCAGATCCATCCGAGGACAGGCTTTAAAAGGCGCCAGTTCGTGCATTACTATCCAAGCGGGGCGCGTCATTAAACCAGCATCATTAGTGGCTTTTAATACCGCATCGCGTTGGTCTATATGATCGGAGTCAAGCAACAAAGTTTGAAGCCAGTAATTACTTTGGCATTGGTCTGGTTCAGCTATTAGCTTGACGCCCGTTACTTGCGCAAAAACCGCTTGGTAACGCGCAAACAATTCTCTTTTAGCGGCAAGCATGGCTGGCAATTGTTCTAACTGAGCGCAGCCCAAGGCGGCGTTCAGATTGGGCAAGCGGTAGTTATAGCCAATTTCGTCATGACGGTATTCCCAGGCATGCGACAACTTGGCGGTGGTAGTTAGGTGCTTGGCATGGCGTGCGAGTGCGGCGTCATTTGTCAGTATGGCGCCACCACCACCAGTAGTAATGGTTTTGTTACCGTTGAAACTGAGCGTACCCAACAGGCCCAAAGTACCCGTGTGTTGACCATGATAATAACTACCTAAGGATTCGGCAGCATCTTCCATCAACGCAATGTTAAAATCGTGCGCAATGGCTAGCAAGCCATCCACATCCACCGGATGACCAAAGGTATGCATCGGCACCAGCGCACGTATCACCTGACCCGAGGCACGATTGACGCACTGACCAACGCGCTGCTCGGTGTGGCTCATCAGATAGTCACGCAGTTTAGCTGCATCCACACCCAGTGTGGATACTTCACTATCCACAAAATGCGGCGTAGCATTGCAATAGGTGACGGCATTGGTCGTGGCAATAAAAGTAAGTGCCGGAACCAACACTTCATCACCGGCTTGTACACCCGCAAGTTTTAAGGCGATGTGCAATGCCGCGGTTCCATTGACCACCGCCACTGCATGTTTAGCGCCGGTAAAGTTAGCCAAGTCATCCTCAAAACGATCAACGAACTTACCTACTGACGAAACAAAGGTGGAATCTAGACACTCTTTAAGATAGAGCCCTTCGTTACCGTTAAAGCTGGGTTCATGCAGCCCTACAAGACCCGCTCCAACCACGGAGCGAATAGCGGTGACAATTTCGTCAGCAAGATGGATTTGATTACTCATATATTGTAAATATCTGCCTTATAGCCACGCAGATTATCTTGCTGGGCGAACCACTCGGCAGTTTCAATCAGGCCGCACTTGAAACCCTCGCGCCCACCATAACTAGGTTGCCAATCAAACAGTTGTTTGGCTTTTGCGTTATCCGCCCACAAACGGTCCACCTCAGAACTTTTAGGCCGTAAGCGTACTTTGTCAGTTATAATCTCAATCTCAACATTCATCGCTTCGGCAATGAGTTGGGCAGTGTCACCTACCGATATTTCGAAGTTACTCCCAAAGTTAACGACTTCACCCAAACCCTGCTCAGAATTAAGCGCGGCGATGAAACCGGCTACGATGTCTTGTACATAATTAAAATCCCGCGTAGGTGAAACCGCACCCAATTTAATCTGCCGCTTGCCATTGGCAATCTGGGTAATGATGGTAGGAATCACAGCTCGGGCGGATTGGCGTGGTCCATAAGTATTAAAGGGTCTAGCAATCACCACAGGTAAATCAAAAGATGCATAAAATGAGTAGGCCAACTGGTCGGCGGCAATCTTGGTGGCCGAGTATGGTGACTGCCCCTGCAAAGGATGTTCTTCGGTAATCGGAACAAATTTCGCTGAGCCATACACCTCGCTAGTGGAAGTATGAATTACCCGCTTAACCCCCAATTCACGTGCCGCTTGCAACATATTGAGCGTACCTTTGATATTGGTGTCAACATAAGTACCAGGTGAATGATAAGAATATGGAATAGCAATAAGGGCAGCTAAATGCAACACTGCATCGCAACCCTTCATGGCTTCTTTCACTCCATTCGGATCGCGAACGTCACCAGCGAAAACCTCAAAATCACCTTTAACGTCGGCACCACAATGATCTAACCAACCCCAAGAATTAAAAGAGTTATACATAACAAATGCGCGTACTTTATAGCCTTGGCGTACTAGCTCTTCTGTGAGATGTGAACCGATGAAACCGTCGGCACCGGTGATGAGAACTTTCATTTTGGTGTGCTTTTCATTTAATTTTAAAAGTACCAATTTTATAGTTGCATTTATTAGCTATTAAATGCACGAATTATCGCTTGGATCAAATCAACGGGGTTGCATATTATTTTAAGTGTAACATCCACTATCACCGTTGAAACCACCACATGAATAACAAAGATAAAAATAAATTTTGACAACACTCCGAGCGATTATTCATAAAAAACATCCTCTAACTGTTAGCTCTGCCAAACTGAGCGTTAAGTTTGTGGTAGATTTTGTTTATTCCACCAAATCATATTGACATCAACTGCAATAAATATTTTATGGTGTTTGTTTTTAGCAGTCTATAAAAACTTATTTTACGAACACCCGTTACTGCCACAACCAAACCCAAGGATAAAATTGGTATGGCAACCATGCAAAAGCTGTATCAGCATAAACCAACCAAATAAAATGTACTACTGCACTATAACCAATCACCGCAAGAACCCATACTACATTTGTACCATAACGTCGCCCTAGCACATTGGGTAATCGTGACAGCACAAATAATTGCAACGGTATCCAAAACAACATAAGCCTATCCACCACCGTATTTGAAGGCAGAACATTAAGTAACACCAGCATTAGTCCCATCCCCAGAGCCATCCATGTCCAAAAAGAACGTTCCCTAGTTGATAGTTGAAATCGTTTGCGAAACACTAAAAATAGTACGGCGGGCACTACATTCATTAAAGCCCTAACCATAGCTCCCGACGATTGCATTCTGACGTCTGAGTAGCCATGCAACCAAAAGCTCATGTGGTCCTGCAAAAATATTACAAATAATATAACCGCTACCAATCCGACCGATAATAGTGTGAAAACACGGTGCTTAGTATTTATTATTACTGCTAGCGGCACTAATATGAGAGCAGCCTTATGGAACATTGCTGCTAATACAACCCAAAACATATAGCGCCAGACACCACCCTGCCTCAAGGTTGCCATGCCAATCATGGCAATACCAATGGCAGCACCCTGCCGTGTATAACCCATAGCTACCACAGTAATTAAATAGGGCACGGCCACCACCAAGGCCAACCACGGTCGTGGTTGTGCTCGGCAAAATACCACCAAGCCCCAAGAAAAAACAATAGCACTCAACAGATTCAATAAATAGATCCCGAGCCCTGCCTGTGCTGCCAACCAATTAAATAAGATAAATGCAGGGTCTTGAGTGCTGTATTTACCCGTATTTTCGGTGACTTCACTGTAAGTAGCCAACATATCAATATAAGTACCCCAATCGCCACCTACGTCATGCCTAAGGCCTATCATTAACACCAATATAAAAAACATACCACCCCACGCATTGGGCCAACAGTCGTGCTGGACGCTGCATGCTGCACGAGGGATTGCCCTTAACCGTGATAATTCCATATAAACAGGCACTAAAAATAAAAGCCAGTAGGGAAACATATCAGCTTGCCTCTTCCAACCAACTTTGAAACATCAAAATATTCCAAAGCAATAATTGGTTATTACGCCTACCTGTTAAATGAGCATGCCATAACTCATGAACAAAATCGGCATTAAAGAAGCCTTCCCTGTGCAAGCGATGCTCATCTAATAAACTTTCCACCCATTCTCTAAGCGGTCCGCGTAACCAGTCACCCAAAGGAATACCAAAACCCGCCTTAGGTCGCTCAATCAATTGTTGGGGAACATATTGATAAAGCACTTGGCGCAATATCCACTTAGTTTCCCCCTCGCGAATTTTCATTGCCATGGGTAAGTTCCAGGCCAATTCCACCACGCGATGATCTAAGAATGGCACGCGAGTCTCTAGGCTATTTGCCATCGCTGCCCGATCTACCTTAACCAAAATATCATCGGGCAAATAAGTCATCGAATCCATAAACATCATGTGTTGCTTGGCGTCTTTAAAAGATGAATGCATCCCTTTCTGGGTTAACCATGTTTTAGGCTCAGTTGCACCTATCACAATTTGCTCAGGGTAATCAATTTCTGAAACCAAGCTATAGTAAAGCTCATTGACGCCATCCACTTTTTCTAAACGATTAGCCAACTTTCCTAACTTTTCACCCATGTTACTTGGAAATTTTTTAATTTTCCCTGCTTGCTGAAAAATACCATCCCAAGCGGCAGGGGACAGTTTTTTAATTAAACACCCCGAAAGCTTCCTAGCCCCAAAAGGCACATGTTCTATTTTTTTCCAAGTATCTGCCAATAGATAGCGATTATAGCCGCAAAACAATTCATCTCCAGCATCACCTGAAAGAGAAACGGTTACATGCTCCTTTGCCATCTGCGAAACTAAAAAAGTAGGAATTTGCGATGAATCTGCAAAAGGCTCATCGTACATTTTACCCAATAATGGAATCACGCCCATTGCCTCAGCGGAAGAGACATAAAGTTCCGTATGGTCTGTACCTAAATGCTGAGCCACAGCTTTTGCATATTCTGCTTCATTGTAGCCCGCTTCATCAAAGCCTATTGAAAATGTTTTAACCGGCCGAGTTGACTGCGCTTGCATCAATGCTACCACCGTAGATGAATCTATCCCACCCGACAAAAAGGCACCGAGCGGCACATCGGCCATCATCTGCAAGCCAATAGATTTTTTTAATTGGCTATCCAAGGCCCTAATGGCTTCAGAATCACTTCCTTCAAAAGAGCTTTCTAGCCCTTTCGCGGCAACATCAGTCATACTCCAATAGGACTTGGGCGTCAGTGATTGAGAACTAGTATCGGTACCTAACCGCACTTGAATATAAGTGCCGGGCAATAACTTCTGAATACCTTTGTAAATAGAAAACGGTGCAGGAATATAGCAATGGCGTAAATACAAACATAGTACATCACGATCTATTTCACTCAAAAAATTCGGATGCACTTTAAGGGCTTTTAGTTCCGAACCAAATAAAAATGTCTTATTTTGAAACCCATAGTACAGCGGCTTCTCTCCCATGCGGTCGCGTGCTAGCGTCAGCACTTTCTCTTCACGGTCCCACAAAGCAATGGCAAACATACCTACAGTTTTCTTAAGCGTTGTTTCAATTCCCCAAGCCTCAAATCCTGCCAGCAAAGTCTCTGTATCGGAATGTCCTCTCCAAAACACATCCTTCCCCGTCATTGCAAGCGATGCATCGTACCTTAGTTTATCTAACTCACGCCGAATCTCTAAGTGGTTATAAATTTCACCATTAAATGCGATTACATACCGACCATTGGCAGAAGTCATCGGCTGATGGCCAGCCTGCGACAAATCAACAATAGACAATCGCCTATGCGCTAGAGCCATACCTGCATCAATATCCACCCAAACGCCAGAATCGTTAGGCCCACGATGCCTGATAGTCTCGGCCATATCAGTGACTATAGCACCTGCATTGCTCGACATACTGGGGATAGTAGTTAAAAATCCAGCGACACCACACATACTATTCTCTTAAAATCCAAACAAATCACTCTTATAATGCGAATTAGTCTATCCTAACCCTATGCAGGCCACAAACTCATGTCTAGGTCATTATTTAATATCATTCAAATATCCTTGATAATAATTTTCAACATATTCTTTCAAACAAATTCGCCAATCACGCATTACATTTACATTCCGTAAATCAAGTTTCTTTGTAATTAAACGCTCAGAGGTTGGGCGTGCGGCAAAATAGACATCTTTCCAGTAATCCGAACCCACTTGAGTTACTTTTATTTCACTTGCTAGACCAAGAATATTAACTAACTCCTGCGCTACTTCGAAGCGCCCTGTCATTCCTGTACAAACCATGTTGTACAAACCCCAGTACTCTTTTTCAAGCAGTAGTTTTACAGTGCGAGCGAAATCGTGTGTATAAGTTGGCGTACCTAACTTATCATTTACAACAAACAATTCTTTCTTACCATCCTTCAGTTGCCGCATGATTTTTTGAACGAATTTTTTATCCTTTTTGGGTCCTGCACCCATCATCCAGCCGGCACGACAAATCAAATGACGACGAGCATTTTTTTCAACAAAAACCTCTGCCGCAAATTTGCTCCGAGCATAATGACACATTGGGTTTGGTTGATCCCAATCGTCATAAGTATCTTTGGCACCGTCAAAAATTCCTGCAGTACTAATGTAAAGCATAGGGATATCTAATTTATTACTAATATATACGGCATTTTCTACGGCCATCGTATTAGTGGCGTAGGTATCATCTTGATGAAGCTCACAATATTCAAGGTCTGTATAAGCCCCCAAATGAAATAAGTAATCCGGTTTAAACTCAGATACATCCTTCTGGTAGGCTGCGTAATCACGGAAGTCCAAATAAGAAAGCCAAGCCTCATTCACATCAATATCCGTACATTTCAGCTCATAACTATCACTGAATAATTTATAGAAAGCCTCACCCAGCATCCCGCCACACCCTGCAATATAAATTCTTTTTTTCATTAGTTGTTCTCGAATGACTTGTTCAAAATTGATAAATAAGTTGATTTTATGACATGCTTAGAATAGTTCTCTAAAACAGTCTTTCTTGCAGCTTCACCTAACTTGCGGCGTAGTTCAGGATTTTTTATGAGCATCTCCAATGCTTCAATCCATTCCATTTCTGTTTTAACTAACCAACCATTCTCGTGTTGTTGAATAATTCTCGGCGTGGTACCCACATCTGTTGCCACAGTTGGCAACCCAAATGCCATATACTGAATAGCTTTCAAGCCACTCTTACCTAACACCCAGTCATCTTGTGGCAATGGATAAATACCAATATCAATCCTCTGGAGATCTTTAATTTCGTTAGCACTTGACCATTGAATAACCTCAAGATCAATTCCGGGGAATTCATATTGAAAATTACCGATAACCAGAAGTTGAAAATCGCACCGTTTTTTAAGTTTAAGAAAAACATTACACAACAGATCCAAATAAACTTTAGAACTAAAAGTTCCTGTCCATCCAATCGTCACTTTTCGCTTATTCGAATAAGAATTAACAGGAAGAAAACGATCCGTATCCACCGATGAAGAAATGTAGGTGCATGCCTTTTTCTTGTTAATGTCTAGGCAAGTATCATTCAAGAATGGGGAGCTTGTAATGACGTGATCTGCTGAGCTTATCAAGAATTTAATTTTTTCTTTGCTTTTTATAAATCTCATATAAGGATTGAAATCATTTTTTTGACCCATCAGAACATTATCCTCAAGATCAAATATCAATCTCTTCGAAAATAAGCGCAATAACCTCTCAAAAAAAGAAGTGCCTAAGGGTGTCACCCACATATGCACATAGACTATATCCGCCTGTCCGACAGCCACAATATCGAAGAAGCGCTTAACATAACCTCGTAGCGCACCCAATATTTTTAAGCCAAAATTTCCTGGTGTATAAACAACTTCCCACATAGACATGTCCATAAACGAAGTTACCGTAATTTCAAAACCATTTTCTCGCCAATGATCAAAATATTGCTCATATTTTAACCGCTGGCCAGCTGCAACACCCTGAGGGAAGGGGCAAACAACTAGAATTGTTCTTTTTTTCTGCATTCAAATCTCTTTAATAAAGTATTCTTAACGGGCACACATACGCTTGACTTTCATTAAAAATGAACCTATTTTTAAATTCTCTTTGCAAGCCTTTAGATCTACAATTATCAGTTATTTCTTAAATCATATACACTTATATAAAATCTGACATGCAGCGATACTATAAGTACGGTTTAAAAAACAGCATCCTATAATGGTTTTCTATCTCCAAGGTAGCTTATATTGCGTAAAAAGATGTCTATACAAATCTGTATATTTCATCCTGCTATTTTGTTTTTGATCCATGCATTATTGCTAGCGTTGAAGAATCTCTATTAAAAGGCATATGTTAAATTTATAACAATTCACGATAAATTTTATCATAAGATCGAACGCCTTCCTCCAAGGAAAAGTACCTTAGTGCAGCAGTCACACATCGCGCAGACGTATCAGAGCCTGCTACCAACTGAAGAAGTTGTTGCATGGCTGTAGACCTCGAAACGGCATCAAACGACTTAATGGCCACACCGACTTGTTCACCTTCAAGCACTTCGGACATGTCACCAACTCCAACATTACCTAAACAGGGAATACCGCAACCTAGAAACTCCGCTAGTTTAGTTGGCGCACAGGCTGTGCGGGAAAAAGATGGTTGATAAAAAAATATTCCTGCATCCATACGCGACATCTGACTCGGCACTTCGGCATGGGTAACAGTGATCAATTCCACATTCGAACAAGGCACACCCGCAACTACCAATCGCTCACGAATATAAGTATGTTGCCCCCTATTCACAATCAAAAAACGTGCATTAGGTTGCATGTGCAGCAACTGTGCAAAACAGGCGGCCACCTCATCAAACAGATAATAAAGATCAACTGAACCCACATAACCCAGTGTAAATACAAGTCCAGCAGAGTCACGCGGCAAGGGTTTAAAACGCGCTAAATCCGCACAAGTAGGAATCACCGTGAAAGGGGGCATACGCTCCTGCAAATAATCAAAGCGCCGCATCTCGTCAACCGCCGCATGCGTGAGTGAAACCACATGATCAGCGGCCAGCAAAAAACGCCGCTCAAAGTCCTTGGCGACGCGAAACATTTTACCTCTACGCGGCCACAATCCACCATCCACCCGCTCATCAGCCCAGAAACCACGCATATCAAAAATATACTTAGTACCAGTAAGGCGCTTGAGTGCGAGCGCCATAACCGAGGACACATAACTCCGCGCATGCACAATGCGCAAGCGATACCTCAAAACTAACCATGCGCCGATCATAGTACCGCAAGCAATGTCCCAAACAGTTGCCAAAGCCGAAGGCCGCTTGTGATAACGCAACGGATGCCAAACGATGCCGGCAGTGGCAATATCTTGAGCAATGCGCTCACGCACACTGCCATTAGCCCAATCATCTGATTTCTCGAAACTAATAAGATGAATGCGCCGACCAACTGCCAAGGGCTTAAGGTATGCTAACACTTGAGATTGGCCTAAGGGCTCTAGCATGCCATCATAGCTGATATAAAGGACACCAATCATCATATTGACACAAGGTCAATCGAGGGAACAATACCATCTAAACTGCTAATCAAATCCAAATCATCACCCTCCATAGCTACTTTACCAAACAACTGCATTGATATTATATTACCACCAACAATAATAGCGCTAGCTCTCAAGACAAAGAGAAAAATATCATCAATCACAAATGTGAATTATATTTAGAAAAATAAAAATATTGAATTAAAATTATCATAATTGATTACTTTTAAAAAAAATACTCTAAATCCAAGCGTGATGACTAAGGACAGATTTAATGCCCCAAAACCTACTAATTAAACCTTAGGATTAAACACAAGATTAATTTCAATGCTTTATTTGAATAAGGTCAAAATAACTACCTCTATAAATATAATTAATATTTACATTCAATGCTTTCAAATTAGATTGAAAACCTCTTTCTTTTTTTAGGGCTATGTAAGTTATATCATTTCTATTAATAAGCTCTTTAATGGGAGTGTATTTTTTATCTATCCTACCCAGGAGCGTTTTGCCACCATAATCCAATATCAAAAAATTAAAGCAATTTTTCTCTAAATGTAAATTCAATAAATTTGCATCACTGGATAGCATAAGTGCATCTCCGGTGTTTAAAGCAGTGTTTAAATTAGAACAATAAGGTTTAATGTTTTCTAAATCCAACTTCAAATCACTTTTTTCTTTATTGAATATCTTAATAATACCAGTTGAATTATTAATATTAATATATGTGACAGGCACTGCAAGAATACAAAAAATCACTATCGCTTTACTAATTGAAACATCCGACTTAATTGATGCAGTAATTTTAAAAATAGAAAGTTGTAACAACATAATAGCAGGGAGCAAATATGTAGGATTCAATGTAAATGGCATTATAAAAAACAGATAAGACATTCCGATAACCAACTCCGGAGAGAGGATATTGAAGTCTTTATTTTTATTTCTTTTGCGCTTATTTAGTATTAGTACAATATTAGAAAAAACTAACAATAATAAAATTGGTAAATAATATTTTAGTGAACCAATGAGCATTGGGAGGGTAGAATTTGCATCATACTCCGAGGCTCCTTTAATAAAAATTCTATAGGCGTACATTAAAATAGATTTTACGAAATCCAATGAAAATATTATTCCTGGATTGATTAAGATAAACCCAATCAACATTCCAATAAAAAATACTATTACATGTCGTTTAATAAAAATATCGCGCTTAAATATAAATAAATATATTATTGTTGCTACTGTAATTACTAGGGATGTTTCTAAAGTAGTCCAGAATAGTGCAGTTATAAATCCGAGTCCAAATATGTTGTGATCATGATATTTCACAAGTGTTTTATTCAAAAAATAACAGTATGGCAACACTAAAACAGCGGAGAACACATGAAAATTAAATGATGAATACGATTCTAAAACACCTGGATTTATACAAAAAATGACCAGCGCAATATTTGTCCATATATTTTTATAAAATATCTGATCAGTACTTTTAATATAAATAATTAAAGCCCAATAAGATATGCAAAATATCATCAGAGATGCATATACTCTAGCCAAATCGAGTGAACTTGATATTTTAGAAAAAATAGAAAGGTAATATATAGGAAAAACACCATGGAAATGTCTCAAAAGAAAACTATCAGACATTTCTGGAATCAAACTACCATTAATGTTATGTATTATTCCTAATTTGGATAAACCTAAACTAATAAATTGACTAAAATTTTCAGTATTCCGTGAAAGCCATGTTTCAAAAAAAGGATCTAGAGATGCCTTAATATAATCAATTTCATCAAAACTCAGAGGCCTATAAGTGTCTGAGTACAAGAAAGATATTGCCAAAATACACAATATCATTAAACTCACAAAATAAAATATTCTTAAGTACACTTGATTCACAATAATAGTTCCTATTTATATACTAATGTAAAAGTTAAGTACTAAACCCACCGAGCATACCCACACTTCCAGTTACAAAATAAAAATTTAAATCTGACTAAGCTAGCCGACAGGAACACTTTGTATAATGTCCAATACGAATTTGAATTCATAGACGCATGTATTGAATAATTCTTTCAATAATCTTAGTAATTTGAAGTAGCAATAATAATTCAATCTGCGGTGAGCAAGACACCCTGCACATTAATAGCCTCATGTACGCTTGTCTTTATAGTTTACACAGCACCCCACTGATAATGCATGGGGTATGTACGACATTTATCCACGCTCACTTCATCTAGCATGTCATCTCACAGAGCCGGAGTGCTAAATAATATTTCATCATTTTCTTCACACCCTAAACAGCATGAAACATTTTCAAACAATACATCTGTACTTTTAACCGTATTATGCAACCTAAAAGATTACGCAATTTTCTTCATAATTTCTATTATTTTAGGTGCACACACATTTATAGAATAGTCTCTCTCAACGAGCTCAACTCCATTGTTACCCAACCGTTTACCCAGCGAGCGATCAAGAAATAATGCACGTAAAAACTCATACCACTCTCCAGAGTTTTTCGGACCAAAACCAATATCTGATTGATTCAGTAATTTTCCATTAACGCCAGTCGGTGTCATTATCACAGGGATTCCACACGCAGCATATAATAAACTTTTATAAGCACACTTGCCCTTAGACCACATATCATCAGCAATTGGCATTAAGCCTACATCAAGCGATTGTACAAACTTAACCTCACTTTCCATACTCCATTTCACAAACCTGATGTAAGGGCTTAATACTCGAAGCTCTTGCGGAAACTTGTCAGACATAAAAATGAGTTTTGCCGAGGGGAATTGAAGAAGAAATCGCTTGATGTCCTGCTCCAACCCTAAAAAATATTTGAAAGAACTGGATGTACCACTCCACCCAATTATAAATTCATCAGAATTAATGGGTACATCAAGTTTTTGCATCGCCAAAGGCTTCCAACGTAAAGTATCAACCGCCGTAGGAATAACAAATATATTCTTACAATATTTTGATGCTTCTTCAGCTAAAAAATCATTCCCTGCGATAACCGCAGTTGTTCTCCGAATCGAAATCCTAAATTGCAAATGAGCTAATTCACCTGTGAGAAATATCGCATCATCTATATCGTAAACTAACGGCTTTCTGATTAAAAATTCAAATGATGGATAACCTATGATCAGTTGACGGCTTAACCAAACAACGTCATATTTATTACATTCAATCGAATCATGAAACCTATTTATTACATTTGCTGACTCATGTAACAACGCTTTTGAAAGCAACCCATAACTATCCCGAATTCTTATCTCACTATCACGCGGCGCCGCTGTTTCGGTTGAGAGTTTCCTATAGTAATCGTGCACCTCAATACCACTATTTTGAAAGATCGGAATATATTGCCTAATTCTAAACCGCGATGCTGGCGAGAAAGAATGATCGGTAAAAGCAGCTATTTTCACTTTAGTCTATCAACTTGGCTTCGCGTAAAGCCAAGTTGAAACGCTCCAATGGGGCCAACTGATTAGCACTCAAGCTTTTATCCTCAAAATTATTGTTATTTTTAATGCTCAAAACCCATTCCATCAATTCATTCGTTTCATTTTCTTCAAATTCAAAATCAAAATCAAAATCTGGCCTCAAATTGGGATTGAGATAAAGATTGAAATAGCCAATATGATGCCCTGCTATCCCAGCCTCATAAAGCAGTGAAGATGCTACTCCTATAAATATTGCCCTAGGCCCATTTAACTGTTTAACCTTATTAGGTTCATCTACCAATAAAAATGTATTACTCAATTCGGCAAGTAATTTTTCATCATTATATTCATTAGGATGGGGCCGATATAATACCTTTACGCCCGAGATATTGCTCAATATTTTTCGAATAAGGATGTAAGTATTTATAGTTCTTTCAAACCAAATAGTCCCATTACTGGCTCCTCCTGTACCGACTAACACCACCTGTAATTCGTTAGATGGCTTTGCCGTCGCGGCATATGGTAAACCAATCACAAAAGTTTTTTGTCTGTTAGACCCAAGAAACTTTGCTTGCCTTTGATCCCAAATAAAATTTATGTCAGAGTGAGTTCCATCAGCTCTTCTGCTCTGTCCTCTTTGTTTTCCAAAATATCCATGCTGTATACATACAGTACTAACGTTAGGGTGTAACAATCTACTAAGATTCACCATAAAAAGACCTAATGGCTGAGTATCTTCATACAGGAAAAAAGTTACTTTGCTAAATATCGATAGCTTGTCCACCCAATATAAAAGCTGCCTAATGGCTGGATAATTCCAACCTCTGCTAATTTTAGAGTGAATTCCACTCTCTATAGGAAATGACCAACAAAAACCATACCCATTGGCATTTGCATATTCTTTTTCTATATGGGATCCAACAATAACGATAGAATCTGAACTAAAGGCCGCCATATAATATTTGTTCCTAAGCCCTTCAAAAATATAAATCTCTTTTTCTTTATTGAAGTCCGGTTTTATAAACAAACCTATCATTGTTTTAATAAAACACTGTAACCCACGCATGTATTTCCTGCGAGTTAATATGTCTTTTGGTGCAACAATTGCACTTTGGTTCAACCAAATGTTATAAGCTTGTGAAATCTCACCGACTACATTTTCTAAAATTTCTTTCGAAAAAAATGACATTAACGCATTACTCTTCTGTACATTATGAGTGGCCATGCCTCCTCTTTAATAGAAAATAAAACTAGGTTGAGATGAAAAATTAGATATCCTTTTAGCTGCATCTACACTCTTGCCATTAAACAAATAGCCTCAGCAAGCTGCTGTGCGCCATTTACTGATAATTTTTCTAATGCCTTTTCAGAGCATGCTTTTGCTAGGTTGTCATCATCCATAAGCTTAATAATATTTAGAACTGCAGCCTTTTCGTTCTCTGCAACAACCGCAACCTCCTCTTCTGCAAGAGCAATCAACTCTTGATCATCTTTATTGCCATAGGGAGAAAAAACAACCGTAGGAATACCGTACTGTAGGACTTCAAAAAATGAGATACCAAAAACTGTCAAAACATAATCGCTCTGTACAATTAATTCATCAAGTTGGGGCGGAGCATTATGTATATTCCAATTCAACCGGGCCTTACATGGTAAGGACGGTGCTTTTGCATAAGGCCCTCGAACCCAGTGTATTTCTGTCTGCTCATTCAATAAGGCATCAAGCTGAATTGGCAGAGTATTACCCAAATGAGTAATATCACCTCCTCCCGTTAATATCAACACACGTGAGCCTTTCTTCCAAGCACGACTAGGTAAACTTTTTTGAATCAAAAAGCTATCCCAACCTGATCTTAATGTGCCTTTACAGTCAGCATGCTTACTGGTATCAAAATAAAACGACGGCACCCAGATAAGATCAAGAACATTGCAATATTCAACTAATGAATCAATACTAACTAGGCGAGTGTTGCGCTCTTTCAGCCATGCAAACAATTCATTTAGACCCATAACAAAATCATGCTTCGGAAAAAGGTCAAATACCACCACATCAGGTTTATGTATTTCAACACTGTTCTTAACTAATATTATAAAGTCATCTGAAAGTGGTAGAAAAGTTGTATTAAAACTAGTTAACCCCCCCTTTTCTATATGGTCGCCAAAAATTAAAAATTCAGGCTGAGTTCTAGCATCTTTCCTTAGCGCTTGGGCCAGGGCTAATAGTCTCGATAAATGCCCAAGCCCAATGTTAGGTGCAGCATGACATATTAGTAAAATGTGAGGCACGGTAATTAGGCGCCTTGAGTCAAGAGGTAAATGTGGCACGAATAGATTTCAATGGGCGTAACCCATCTGATGGATCTGCACGCCACATACGCTCTTTCATTTCCAACTCAATAGGTGCCTTAATACCATCGCCATCAGCGGCAATACCATGATTAACTTGTCGAATCACATCACCTATTTGATCGGGTAGCCAACAATGACCAGCACCGAACTCTTCGCCTTTACCATCAAGATCAAAATGAAATTCTATGACTTTTGCTCCCCACCGATGAATACTTCTATGTATTACACCTGGATCCACAGTATGATCAGACCAACCAACCTCGCAACCAGTTAAATCTCGAATGGTTTGAATAGCAGACAAATTAGCTTCTTGATAAGGCGTTGGATATGCAGATGTGCAATGCAGTAAAATCAAATCAGTACAGCCATTTGTTTGAAGCACATTTACTGCATGTTGAATCTCTTCAGGCGTTGCCATACCTGTTGAAATGATAATTGGTTTACCTGTTTTTGCACACGCCGCTAAAAGACCATCCCAAAGTAATTCATAAGAAGCTATTTTATAAAAATCCACATAGGGTAATAGCTCTTCAACTGCTTCTAAATAAAACGGCGTGCAAGAAAATTTTATAAAGCGCTTTTTACATTGCTCTGAAAGTGGCTCCAAAAATTCTAATGGAAACTCCCAATTTTTGCGCTGAGCGATTTCTTCACGCTTCTGTAAAATCTCAGGAGCAAAAAGATGATCAATTTTGAATAGTTGGAATTTTACAGCATCACAGCCGATATCAGCCGCGCTATTTATAAACTCTAAAGATCGGTCTAAATTCTTTGAGTGATTGCTCGATACTTCAGCAATAAAATCAACTTTCATTCAATAACCCCCAAACCCAATTAAAGATCAAAATAAGACATGTCTATATCTGTATATATTTTCTTTTTAGACGATGGTGTAGCAGCAATGTAATCAACTAAATGTTTTTGCTTGTCAGTCATATTGAATTTAACATCTGCACCAGCTTCTTCTGCTATTAATAATCCCGCAGCCACATCCCATAGTTTATTCGCTTTACCCATAACAAGAGAAAATTTACCGTGTGATAAATAACTTAAGTTCATCGCGGCAGAACCTGTTCTAAGACACCCTTGAGACAAATCATTTAATTGACCAAAGATCCCAAATTCTGTTGACCGCATAGAAGGGTTATATGCCTTCCCAGAAAAAGCCATCGCAGTTAAATTATTGCCTAACTCAACATCTAGAAGATGCAATCTTTTTTGATTAACAAAACAGCCTACACCCTTTTCCGCATAGTAAATATCACCAGAATATGGGTTGTAAATTGCACCAATCGATGGTCTATTATCAACCCAATATGAAATAGAAACACAGAAAAAAGGAATATTATGAATATAATTAACCGTGCCATCCAATGCATCGACAATCCAGCGAGAATCCGAGTCTGGACCAATCAATCCTTTTTCTTCAGTCAAAACAGTACAGCCTGGGTCAGACTCTTGAAGAATAGACATAACCTTGCTTTCTGATAATTCATCTATTTCAGAAACCACATCGCGCAAAGATTCTTTATTCTTTATCCCATAAACCTTGCCATAATGATCCATTAATAAATCACCTGCAGATACTGCTGCATTAATTGCTATTTCCAATCTATTCAATATCAAATACCTTTCAAAGTGTCTATGGACTCATCCCACTTCTTAACAAGCAGCTTATAAAGAGCCTCGTGGGGGTTTACATTAATAATAAGCTTTAAGAATTTTTCTTTCTCAAGAGAATTCATCAAAATTTTAATGTGAAAATCTTCGTCATGTTCTTCGTCGTATAAAAATGCAGACATGATACCCAAAGTCAAGTTATTTGGCATAACACCAACACTTAGCGAAAGTTGCGCCGCGCCGATAAGACGGTCATGTAATCCAAGTTTTCTAAAAGGTTCTCTTGCAACTCTCAAAACAGGATCATAAAGAAGAACATTTGAGAATCGAGCCAATTCTTTTTTGCTATACCACTCAACAAACTCTTTATCCAAATCAAATAACTGAATTAATGTCCGACTCATTTCATTCATTGCGCCTTCAACAATTGAATAAATTGAATCTCTAGCCATACTTTCATGGAGATATGTTTTACCATGCATGGCACCTAAATATGCAGCGATACAATGTGGTGTATTGTGTAGATATAATTTTGCCGTCCATTGTTTACTTAGCTCCTCCTGACTCACATAGGATATATCACCACCAAGATCAACGGCACCATCTTCAACAAAACAAACACCATCTTCTGTAACGATACTTAATGGATCTTGTTCAAGCATTTCCGCTGGCGCTGTATTGGATGTAATAACATCAGGCACGCCAAAATAAATGTTTGATTTACCAGTTAACTCACTAAGTTCAAGGGGAATTTTTGAATCGTTCTCAAATAATACAATCGGACAATCTACATTTGATAAAGAATCAATTAATGCGTAAACCTGACGCGCCCCAACCGCTGTAATAATGCCATCATAATCAGTTGGATCTTCTTCACCTAAATCAAAACAATCTTTAAATTCACATATTAGCTTCACATATTGACCACTCTTAGTTCGATATGTTGTAAATTCTTTTTGCTTTTGTAGTAAGCCCCGTAATTCACTATTATTTTCAACAAATGAAAGTTCATAACGATCTGAAGGAAAAATCCACGGGATATACCCTCGCCCTATTGCACCTGCGCCATAAACTAATATTTTATTTTTCACACAAAATCCAACTAAGCTAAGGTTATTTTAATTGATTTTTTTATACTTGACATATTCTCTATAGCTTCAGCATAATCATTGCCACTAACAATAATAAAACATACTCTTTTCGTACAGTCCGTATATGCCATCACTGTATCCCCAACATCATAACGAAAATACATATATTCAAAACCTTTTAATTCTCTTGCTACTTCACGACCATCAATTTTTGTAATTGTACCTGGTGATGGCCAAACACTTTCAGAAAGTGATACTCTATGCTTCACATCTTCTAACAACTCATCATCAAAGGTCTCACCAATAGCGGTAAGTATCGCTGCTTTTAGTACATTTTTTCCAGTAGCTGCAGGCACTAAATATTGGCAATCAAAACCACCGGATAACCTTACGGTCATTTCAATTATACGCGGCCCTTCTTTGGTCTGAATCATATCAAACTTCGCCGCGCCTATATTTATTCCTAATTCATTTGAAACCTTTTCAGCAAGCAAATACATTTCTTCTTGCTCATCATTGGGCAGCCTCGATGGATGAACTAGCCCTGTCTCTATTGCAAAACCATCAGACTTATCAAAAGCCCTATCAGTTATAAAACATCGATGGAATTTCCCATTAATATCAAACAATGTTTCAACAGTATGTTCCGAACCCTCCCATAAGGATTCAATCAACGCCTTACCAGATCTTGAAACATCAATAGCCTCGTAAACTAATTCTTTCACTCCAGAAAAATCAGGTGAATAAAATATCTTAGTACCTCTACTGCCTGAGCTTGATGTGTTTTTTACAATTAAAGGAAAACCAATTTTATCGATTATACCAGGCAATTCATCAATATTATTAAGGGAAATACTCTGAAATTTTGGAGTAGCAATACCTAATTTTTTCATTTCAACTCTAAAAATTTCTTTATTATTTACTAAATGCGCAATCTTAGATGATACCGCTGGTAAGTTGAGTATTTCTGCAACTTTCGACATAGTTTCTGGAGCATCAATTCCAGCCGCCAAGATTCCTGTGATCAAAACCCCACTATTGGTCAATTGCTTTGCATATTCAATATGCCCATCAATATCAAAAATATCAATAGCCTCAAAATATGACGCAAGCTCTTTACATATACAATTCTTGTCAGAATCCGTTAGTATAATTTTATAATTAAGCTTTTTTGCTTCTTTGATCAATGGAACCTGCAAAATTCCGCCACCAATTACCCAAAAATATTTTTGTGAATTTTTAACCATTAGTCGCACCCATTTTTAGTTTGAACTAAAAAATTAATATCGCTATCAAACTTAACAACTCTATCATGCTCTTTATCAACAATTAATATATGGCCATTTTTCATTAAACAAACCTTAACTGGATGATTCCAGTTAAGGTTTGTTTGCGTCATGCAATCAATTTTTTTGATAATCCTTCCTTTAAAATCAATCATAATAACTTCGCTCTCACCCCTTACACAAACTATCAAGTATTTGTTTGTTGCATATACAGCCCGAATAACATGTATTTCTTTTTTCAAATTGAAAATATCTATCTTATTTATTAGTATTAAATTAGAATCGAATTGATATATGACGCATTCATCAAAATCAGCAGTAAAAACATTATTATCACCTCTAACATATACCGTTTTAACTAGAATTCTATTATTATGAGAAATTTCACTCATATTAATTTCACCAACGAGCTGCCCATCAATACCGACTTTAATAATCCGTCTATTTAGTGTATCTGCAATATATATATATCCTGTTGATGAGATTGTCATATCTTGAGGATCATTTAGTGATATATAATCACTAAACTCTTTGAAGAAATGTAGCGTCTTACCGTCATTGGATAACTCATAAATATTTAATGAGCTATTGTCTCCTGATTTTCTTTCGATTATTGCTATGTATTTATTACCATTGTTTTTAAATACCACAATGGATGAAGGCCTGTCTAGCTGAGCACCTTCAACATTCATTATTTCTAAAAAGTTTAAATCCTCATCAAACTGTTGAATAAGGCCATTACTTCTATCCGCAACATATATTCTCTTATCGTAACCAACTGTAACACCTGAAGGTCGTCTTAATTGACCATTAATAAACTTATCTTGAACAATTATATTAAATTTTCTTGATTCTGCATTTAATAAAATAATCCTGTCATTATTCTGATCACATACATATAGATCATTATTTACTGCATATCCAGATATAGGTAAGTCAAACATATTTACACTCTGGCCTTTCCCTCCAACTTGAAAAACAAAATTAAGATCTTTATCAAAGAATTGCACAAAGTAATTATCATTATCATGTACGACTATATAATCTTTTAATATATTTACATCTGTTGGGTTACGAACAAAACCATTGCCGCTCCTTCCAAATTGCAAATGTCTTTTATATTCAAAATACTTATTAACAATAGCTACCTCAAATAAGGCAGCCTGCTCTGAATCGAGCAAAAAAAATATGTTGCCTTTTATTATTAAACTATTTACATTTTTGCAGTCTTTAATGCATGAATAATCCAAGAAATTTGAAGTGGAAAGATTATCAGAATTAATTTGTAGTATTAACGATAAGTCAAGAATAGATAGGTATAGGTTTTTAGAGGCCTTGTCGAATGTTAAATCGCCGTAAACTGACCCAGGAAGATTCAAAAATTTAATCTTATTTAAGTCAAAATCATACCAATTTAATGTCTTTGAAATGTTGTCTAAAATTAACAATTCATTTTTGTCATTAATCTCTACCAATATGGCACTAGAAAGCCCAATTTGAGTTATTTTTTTTGATAAAACCTTTTTCCCATGGTGAAATATATATATTCTTCTATCTGGTGATCTTGTTAAACAGACAATATATCCATCTGAGGAGATACTAATTGCAAAAGGCCTTCTAAAACCTTTAGTTTTGATACACATAGAAATACTTACCTAATCGAGCGATAATGGATAATCTATTTTATTAAATAAATATTGATTAATATAATGTCTAGCAAAATTAATATTTTGTAGTTTAGCCTGTTCATTCATTCTAAATGGAGGATCCATGCCAACATCCAAAACCGTATATTCACTATCATTCAAAATAACATCAAACTTAATCAACCAATTTTGCATCCCAACACTTTCCATGAACTTTCTTAAAACAACAAGTATTTCAAGTTCTTTTATTTTCTTATGGTGTTTGTAAGTCAACTCACCACTCAAAAAATCAATGACATTAAATCGATTAGAATAAACATTTATTCTCAGTGAAACTCCTGAAAACTCTTCTTGTAGAATATAAAACTCCCTTAAATACCTATCCCTTCCCCAGAATATATTTTCAATTGGGATTTTAGATGCGTTAAATCTATACACATACTGTGGGTTTTTACTATAATCTGACTTTAGATAATACCACTTAGTAGTTCCCAAGCTTGAGACTAAACTCACCAACTCATCTTCTGATTTTACATACCATGTTTTAGGGATAGGGATGCCATTTCTTTGAAAATAATTATAATAAGCGACCTTATCTAAACACATTTCGACAGACTGCTCATCCGCATACGAAATATTGAAACATTTTGCAAAATGTGCAGCGCCTTTTTGTGCAAATTGGGCTGCTGCAGTAAATACCAGATCATCTTTTGAAAAATTTTCTTTTATACCTATTTCAACAAGCCCTTTTAAATTATCGTAGCCAATATTATGAAATCTATCACAATAAACCTTCCCTGGTGAATTGTTGTTTAAGTCCACCCCGATAATCTCTAAATCCAAGTCTTTTAACACCTCCAGGTAAGGAATTTGGTCAAAATTACAACCTAGAAAAAGTATTTTTTTACTCACATGTTTGCCTCTAAAATTAGTTTTTCAAGTTTCTCATCGGAATTGGCAGTAAAAACCATATAATTTTTATCTGTTAATAGCTCATCCCCGTTGTCGTAATAGATTGCTGTCGGCTTTATATCAAAATAACTTGGGCATTCTTTACCGCCAACGGACATATGTACTGAATACTCCAGAAAATCAAATGGTAGTGCTTTAGGAAAAACCTCTTCAATTAAAAGATCCCCTCCTAAATCAAGATGAACCTCCACCAGCCTTAAATTATTCTTAGAATCTGAGCGAAAAGAAACCATAAATGCTGAGCGTTCAATATTGAACGTAGAAATAATTTTTTTTGCAATATCATCTGCTTGCAACTTCCAATTTTTCTTATCCGGGAAATGTGTTTTATAACCTTTGCCAATCACGGTTCCATCTCCTCGTTCTATATTTATTTCATCCAACAAACAAATTGAACTCAACTGACTATCATTAACAAAAGATACAAGAGTCAAGTCTGGGCCTTTGAGAAATTCTTCTACGATTATTTTCCCATTAATTGTATGTTCTATTGCATAGTCAATTGATTTCTTTAACTCTTTTTTTGACCGAACCACGCTAATTCCACTCTTCCCAACTAAACTTAAAGCTGGTTTAACGACAACAGGAAGTTCATCGCTTTCAACCACATCACATTTATCTATATCGTATATTCTATACTTAGGCGACGGAATATCATGCTCTATGCAAGCTGTTCGCAATTTATCCTTGTTTACTAGATTTCTAGCGGATTCAATAGGTACTCCTGGAAGATTAAAGTGTTTACAAATTTTAGCAGCGGTAATTACCGGTGGCCCCGAGCTTCTATTTAAAACACCTACCCATCTAAATTTACTCTGCAATGACTCTAATTCTTTGATAATTGCATCAGCATCATATGTACTTTGATAAATTTTGATATCTGCATATTGAAAACCAGGGGATGCTTTATCCCTGTCAATTGCAACAACTACATACCCAAGAGCTTTAGCCTTAGCAATGACTGGTTCTTGCGATTTTCCTGCGGCTAAACATATTACAGCTTCTTTCATTCCTTTGTCAGCCTATGAAAACCTGTATGAGCCACTGGGGAAGAAATAATCTCATCATTTGGCAACTTTGACAACAGTAAAAAAACCTCATCTACTGCGTCTTTATATTTGCCTAACTCACCATCACTATGCGCCAAAGATGGCTTGAATTGTCTAAACCCTAAAAAACCTCGTTGAAGCATTTCAACAACAAATCGTGTATTGAGATCCATCGATTGATCACTTTTAAATCCAAAAGCAGATAATGTTGGCAGCCCACTAACATCTATTTGTAAACCAGTTTTTGATGCGGCATCTTGCCATATTTGTTGGGTTTTATTTCCAATAGAAATAATATATTTATCTGTTTGAGTTTCTTGGTATTTCTTTAGTGTTGCTAATGCTGCAGTTGGACCTATTCGATCAGTCCAATTGGTACTAGAAATAAAAGTTGACTGAGCCGATTGCATAACATCTTCTGTTCCAAGTATTGCTGACATTGCATATCCATTAGCCATAGACTTGGCAAAAACAGCAATATCTGGATATATCCCATATCGACGATGAATTCCACCAGCACACATCCTATATCCACTGGTAATTTCATCATATATTAACACAGCCCCAATTTCAGACGCGATTTCACGCAGTGCTTGCAAATACTCACTAGGTGCATCCTCTCCACGTGCAGGTTCAATTATAATTGCGGCAATTTCTGACTCTTTACCACGAATAGTCTCTCTTAAAGAATCTATATCGTTAAAATGAAATGGAATTGCTGTACCCGCTAAGCCACGGGGTACACCGTTAGGTTTAAGCCCTGGCATTAACTGTCCATCTAATCCTGATTCGTCAGCGAGGTTGGCTGCTAAATACCAATCTGTCCATCCATGATAACCGCTAAACAACACAGTATCTCTTTTGGTTTTAGCTCGTGCAATACGTACAGCAATGGAAATAGCCTCACCCCCACCACGAGCATATCGAACCATATCAAACCATGGATGCAAATCAATTAATGCTTCGGCCAATTCGACCTCTTCAGGGCAATTTAATGAACTGTTTACGCCCTTGTGTATTGACTCAATCACAGCGCCATCAACATCCTCATCGGCATAACCCAAAATACAAGCACCTACCGCCATGATGGACATATCAATGAATTCACGCCCGTCAAGATCCCAAACGCGACACCCTTTGGCTTTAGAGTAGTAAGAAGGCCAAACATCGGGCGCAAACATTTCAGGCCTCTTAGATAATAATTGCGTACCCCCTGGAATTAAAGCCTTGGCTTTATTATATAATTTTGGCCCTTTACTATTTTTAAGCGTATCAATATCTATCACTTTATTATCTCGTCTTCTTGCAGTGATTTTAGATAGCCTTCATTACGCACAATTTTTGAATTAATTGTTAACAGCTCTGGATTATCTTTAATAAATTGTAAAATTTCATGCGTTAAAAACGGTGAATCTGACTGGTATAACTTATTAAAAATTTTGCTCAATAGTTCGTAATCTTTTGGCTCATCAAGAGTCCATCGTTGACTTCCCAAGCCTTGGAATAATTTCAACAAACCATTTTGAAATAAGTGTGGGTTATTTTCAATATATGGACCCACATGCTCCCTCTCTGATTTTAGCGTGGCTTCTTTCCAAGCCTTTTCTATTGCAGAAAACGAAAATACGGTGCAATCCAAACCATCTGGAAATGCACCGCCAAGGCCGTACAAATCATACTCTCCTGATAAGTACCCGGTAATTACTGCATCCACGACCACTGGGTCAATTACTGGGCAATCTCCTGTAATACGCACAATTGCATCTGCATGGAAAATTTTGGCTGTTTGATAATAACGATCCAATACATCTTCAAGACTTCCACGATAACAATCAATATTATTGTCTGCACAATAATTAGCCACTGGATGATCACTATCCTTATTTGTGGTTGCCACTACTATCTTTTCGATCATCCTGCAATAAGACAGACGCTCAATAACATGAGCCAATACTGGTTTATTTGCAAGTGACATTAAGACTTTACCTGGTAATCGAGATGAGCTCATGCGCGCTTGAATAATGGCAACTACTTTCATAATGAACTCCATTCAGAAGGATTAAGCAATCTCACATCGTCAATACTTAAATTCTCAGGAAATGCATTAATCTTACACTTTGCTGCTGAAATTATTTCTTTAAACTGATCCAAACCATCTACACCAACAATAACTTTTGAAACTCTATTGTCAGACAGCGGGAAAGACACGGCGGCTTGAACTGATGTGATATTATTTTTCTGAAGCCAGTTATCCCACTGATCCCATAATACAAACCATTTATTAAACTTTTCTGGCCTATCCTTTTTACCCATAAGCAATAACCCTTGTAAAAAAACAGAACGGGCATGCACTTCCACATTCTCATTATGCATACGTTCCAGCCACCCACTTGTCTCCAAGCGTCGATCTAAAATATTGTATGGAGCCTGTACCAAATCAGGTTTAAATAAATCCCATAATTTATCTAATTCATCTGGACTGTAAATAGAAAAGCCAATTTTTTTAACGACACCATCACTTTTAAGTTGGAGCAATGTAGACCATAAATCTTTCTTATCCGCATCAAGCAATTGATTAGGTCTGTGTAAGAGAAGTCCTGACAAAACTTCAATCCTAAGGTCGCTTAACGAACCCTCAACATGACGCCGAACCCATGCAGTTACATTCCCACAATTAACTGGAACTTCGGGTAACTTAGTTATGACTTGATAACCACCTACTCCAATCTCACCCAAACACCGCTCACTTGTGCCATATGCAATTGCCGTGTCTATGGTGTCTACCTCAACCTCTTGAGCATAATCTAAAATATCTTTCGCCTCTAACTTATTAACCTGTCCATTGGTATTGGCAATCCCATAAGGAACGCCAAATTGAACTGTTCCTAATGCAATCTTCACACGTCTAGAGCTTCACGTAGTACAGAAACAACAATATCTTGTTGCTGCTCTGTCATAGCTGGATACAAAGGCAAACTTATAGCCTCTTTGTAATACAATTCTGCCTGTTTTAGGTTGGAAAACACAATGTTCATTTGCTGATAATACGGTTGCGTGTGTACAGGTATGTAATGTACATTTACACCAATTCCATTTTTTCTTAAATACTCAAATATCTGTTTATGTTTTACATTTTTTAAACGAACAACATATAAATGAAAAGCAGAATAACCATCATTATGTTGATACGGAATAACCAATGGCAGATCTTTGAGAAGTTCATTGTACCTAGTAGCAAGCTCATGTCGACGTAATACATAATCATCCAATCTTTCCAGTTGACTCACTCCTAGTGCTGCTTGCATGTCAGTCATTCGATAATTAAACCCTAAGTCCAGTTGCTGATAATACCATTCCCCATCAGCCTCACAAGTCATCTGCTTAGGATCACGTGTAATACCATGACTACGTAGTAAAGACATACGTTCGGCAAGCTTAATATTATTAGTTAGGGACATGCCACCTTCACCAGTTGTAATGATTTTTACCGGATGAAAACTAAAAATAGTTATATCACTATACTTACAATTACCAATTGGTTCACTGAGATACCTGCCTCCAATTGCATGTGACGCATCCTCAATAATGCTAAAACCGTACTTCTTTGAAAGCTTAAAAATGGCCTTCATATCACAGGATTGCCCACAAAGATGAACAGGAATAACAATTTTTGGTAGTTCCCCAACTTTTTCAGCTTTTATCAACTTTTCTTCCAGCGCCGATAAAGACATATTGTATGTATTAGGATCAATATCAACAAAGTCGACTTTAGCGCCACAATATAAGCCACAATTTGCTGAGGCTACAAATGTAATAGGACTAGTCCATAACCAATCTCCTTCCCCTAAACCAAGAGATAAACAAGCTAGATGTAAAGCAGATGTAGCAGAATTAACAGCCAATGCATATTTAGCATCACAGTGATTTGAAACCCTCTTCTCAAACCTTGGCACACAAGCACCTTGAGTTAAAAAATCAGATTTTAAAACATTGACCACCGCATCAATATCACCTTGTGTGATATCTTGCTTTCCATAGGGTATATGTGACTTTAGTATCATAATTTAAATCCCTATATGCCTTTAAAACAGGCACATTAGACAAAATATATTATCCAAAAAAATATTTTTGCTTATATAGGTTCAAAACTTGGGTCAACATTTTCTTTGATTAACTTCCTAAGCTGGTCAACTGATAAAAATTCCGTATTAGTGCCTGACTTATATGAGAACCCCTCTCCTACAGCAATTCCACCATACATTTGACAATATTCTTCAACCGAATACTTGCCTGAACTTGCTAAAATTGCATAATAAACACCCAAATCAACTGTATTTAAACTATCACTTTCCGTAATCATTTCTTCATGTATTTTTTCTCCGGGTCGTATACCTACATTGATAAGATTACAACTTGGTGAAATTGCTTTTGCCAAATCAGTAATTAGATAAGACGGTATTTTAGGAACAAAGATCTCGCCACCTTTCGAATTCTGTAATGCCCACAACACCATCTCAACACCATCTTCTAGTGATATGTTAAACCGCGTCATCCTAGGGTCAGTAATTGGCAATGACCCTTTATGTCTTTTTTCAATAAAAAACGGAATCACTGATCCTCGGGAACCCATAACGTTTCCGTAGCGAACTACAGAAAAAAACAGATCTCTACTGCCTTTGTACTTGTTGGCAGCAACAAAAAGCTTATCGCTACATAATTTTGTCGACCCATATAAATTAATTGGGGCTGCAGCTTTGTCTGTTGAGAGCGCAATAAGTCCTTTTACACCGGTATCTAGACAAGCCTCAATTAAATTATCAGAACCAATAATATTAGTTTTTATGAATTCAGTTGGGTTATATTCAGCCGCAGGAACTTGTTTTAATGCAGCTGCATGTATTACATAATCAATACCTTCTAGGGCCCTCTTTAAGCGACCAACATCTCTAATATCGCCTATAAAATACCTCATACAAGGATATTTCTCTTCTGAAAATTCTTGGGACATATCATATTGCTTTAGCTCATCACGACTAAATATAACAAGCCTTTTAATACCGGGAAAACGATAAAGTATCTCTTGAACCAAGGCTTTCCCCAAGCTTCCAGTACCACCTGTAATTAATAGTGATTTTTTATTCAACATAATCATTATCCTTTTATTATTTCTTAATACCATTAATCTATACAACCCTCTGTTGTATAGAGAAACCCCTAAAATTCCTAGAAATAATAAGGCTTTTATTATTCTTTTTTTTACAAAATATATGTTACTTATAAATAATTTAAAAAAGACATTTTTTTATAAATACCATAAAATTTCTATTGCATCTGCTCACAATTAAGCACACTATAATTTGGTCTAATTGCTCCAAATAAATACTCTGCGCTAGATATTCATATTTTTTGTCTTAAATAATTCTGGCCCACCTGCTTTTATGCCTATTCTTGTGACAAAATCGAGCCAACTCACCAACTCTTTACCTGAAATATAGTATACCCCTACCTATCTTAGCTACTCCCTTCTGTTTTTAGTTCTGAAATCATTTCAACCACTGCCTTTGCTAAAATTCCTATCGATGCTGGATTCCCAACCTGCTCATTTATAATTTTAAGCACTTCTTATATCGGAAAATATTTAGCGTAGTGGCGTAAAAGTTCTTACCATAAATTGAATGAACCATACAACCAACTTTCACATAAAACTAAATTTTTGTCATGGGTTTTTGACTCGCACGTTCACTCTCAAGTTTAGTTTTTCCATTAATATTAAGTGGGTGAGGTTTGTCGCTTTCTGTATAAGGTTTATTTCTATTTCCATCAAACACATAATCTATCGAATAATGAATCAAGGAAATTCCTATACTGTGCGCTTCTTCAGCAAAACCTTGGCTCTTCAGTATTAATACTATGACAAGTATAGACTACGATTCGACTTGATAAACCATAATGTATGGCTGCAGGATTAATTCTTAAGTTTGATCGGTAATCTTTCACTTTTAGTCTAAGAGACCCAGGATCTTCAAGATAAAAATACTTTCTAGTAGGCGCCCATACCTATCTCAGGAATCGCAATAACTGACGCAACTCCAGACCCAATTGACCGGTGTCTCCTGTAAGTAAGATCTTTGGATCTTTATGAAAAATTTCATAGTTAGCATTGTTTGTCATACACACAATGCCAATTTATAAATTTTTTTAAATTCCGTATTTTATTTTCAGTCTTTTTTTTATTCGGTGAATTGTCAACAATGGATTATCAAAAAAAGATTTAATTACTAATTTGAGTAGTTTGTAATCCCTTCTGATAAGGTAAAAATAGCTACATGAATATGAAAAATAAGCATGTAAGTGCGGTCTTTCTTCTCGAATAGCCGTCGAAATGAATTCATACAAACCTCTATTCAGAGAATCGTACATCTTATGTAAATATTTTTTATGCTTTATGTTTTCAGTTTTTTGAATAAGTGACTCAATAAGACTAATTAATTCTTTGTGTTGCAACCACCTTGACATAAGGTGGGAGTAGTGATCTCCAGACGAAGCAGCATGATAAGATTTTTCTGCATACTCTTTTTGATACGCAATATACCCATCAAAAAAATAACTATTACCAGAGGGGATTAATTTTACCAACAAAAGTAAATTAGGATAATACCTTGACGTTTCCGGATACATTTCTGTCATTTTATCCCAATCATCTAGTTTAGCCAATGCCACAGAACGGTTACAGACACTGCCTGGCAAGTGAGAACACCCCCATAGATCATCATACTCAATAACCCTTGTTTTATTTTTTCGTATTAAAGATTGATGATTTTTTTTCAATTTCATTTTTCGATGATGATTTAAAAGAACAAAATCAATCTTTTCACTGCCAATCCAATCTAATAAATTCTGCACACCGCTCAAATTAATCTCATCTTTATCAGAAGACCACAAAACATAATCTCCCTTTGCTCGCTTTATGGCTTCTATAAAATTTCCTGCAAATCCAAGATTTTCATTATTACGATAAACTTTAATCTTGGTTCCATCAGTTAAATCTGAAATAGCCTTAAATGTTCCATCTGAAGAAGCATTATCAACAACTATTATTTCTACATTGCTAGGTATATCCATAGTCAACAAACTATTCAAGCGTCTTATAATAAGATCCTTCCTATTGTAAGTTGTGTACCCAATTGTAAACATGTAATCACTTTCCCCTACCAATTCCATAGCATTTTAGCCTCTAATTGTGTAATCGTTCCCTTTATAACGACCACTAAAAAGAATTCTATTTGTTTAAATATCCTTGGTAACTTTCTTGATGAAACTCCATCAATTGCACCATAGGATCGTTCTGTCTAATGGCCAAGAAATCTGGGCACTGTATTACAGACAAGATCTGTACCTCGCCTCTGCTTTATTTGGTAGCAATCTCTACTATGTTGATGCGGGCTGATCCTCTTTAAAACTTGAGTATCCTGTTGCGGGTACCCATTCGCTCTTTAAACTTATAAAGAACCGTTCCATTGGGGAATTATCCCAACAATTGCCACAGCGAATCATTCTCTGCCCTATCTGTCACCGCCAGAGGTTTTGACGGAAATTAATCCTTGCATAATGGTGGTCTTAGTCTGAGTGAAACATGATTCCTTTTGGCCTACCGTGTAGCTCATAAAACATGTTAAGTCCTTGCTTTGTAGGTTACTATCAGGCGATCTAGGTAGCGCCTAACCCACCGGCTTTCGTGCAAATAAATCAATGGAGACTACCAAGGAATACATCGTTGTCCTGTCCAAATATAGATCACGTCACCACACTGTAGTAGCCTGACTTATTTGATCACTTTTCAAGCCACTTTTATCACAAAAACCATCTCTTTCACGTTTTTGTTACAAGAAAATTCTATTTTTTTCTAGGAGTTTTTTTTTGATAATTACATTCTATAGACTAGCTAAAATATCACAGGGCTTTACTGCAAACAAACACACAGATAATAACTTTCTTTTCTTCTATTTTATATCTTTAACAATGAGTCTAAATAAGCTCTATCACCCCAAAAGGACATTGGTTCATAATCAGGATATGGATAGTATCCTAAATTTAGTTTCATACTGTATCCTTTTTCTTTTAAATACCCCTCCACTAAGTCCTTTACTGATATTGGCTTACCACTACAACAATTAATAGCCTGATTAACGTAGATATTTTGATTAGAAATTAAACATATATTTTTTACTACATCATCAATATATAAAAAATCTCTAAGCTGTTTCCCGCCTGACATATTGAATTCTTTATCTTTATCTTTTATTGCTTTATCTAAAAGATACATTAACGATGTTTTTGATTGTCCTTCACCATATACATAAAACACTCTAATCCATTTATATGTAAAGCTAAAACTCTTTTTCAGTTCAACAATAAATTCTCTTAATGTATCTTTAGCTATTGCGTATGAATTAGATGGCTTTGTATTTAAGTCTTCACTCAAACATCCCTCGACCATGCCATATTCAAAACAACTTCCTGTAACAATAACGTCCTTTAAACCTCCCACAACCAAATTTTTAACAAATTTATAATGATTGAACAACATTACTTCTATGTGCACTAAATCTTTAACATTAGATAAATTTTCCCACGCTAAATGGATTAATTGATCAGGTTTATCAAAAAAACCATATAAATCTTCATTAGTACTATTATTAAAATCATATTCAAAATATATAACTTTGGGGAACCAATCAAACTTTTCTGCCTTACCGATGCTTCTCGAGGTTGCTATTACTTGATTTGATTCATTCTTTAATAATTCACGAATTAAATGGCTACCTATAAAACCTGTAGCACCAGTTACAAGTATTTTCATTTAATATTTATTCCTTTAAATTCTCTAGTTATCGCCTCGTGCTTCAAATCTTTATCCGAGATATCTGTCACCTGTAGTGGCCACTCTATCCCAATACTTTCATCGCTAAATAATATACCTAACTCGAACTCTGGAGTATAACTTGCAGTACTTGGGTAAAAAATCTCTGTGTTTTCCTTTAATGCTTGAAAACCATGAGCAAATCCCTCTGGTATAACCATCATTTTGAAATCTCCTGCACTCAGGTATTCACCGTGCCACTGTAGAAAAGTATCTGAGTCTTTACGAAGATCAATTGCAACATCAAAAACCTCTCCAGCAATACAACGAACCATCTTTATCTCTGCATATGGTAAGTATTGATAGTGCATTCCACGAATGGCGCCAACCTTTAATGTAGAAGAGTGGTTTATTTGCTTAATTGGCTTTGTAATACCCACCTTTTCTAAAACTTTATCACAATACGATCTTACAAAAAAACCACGCTTGTCAATAAATGGCTGCAATTCAACAACATACAATCCCTTTATCTTTGACTCATTAAATTTCATTTACTCATATCGTTTGTATATTCTTCAATTTCTGCCAAACATACAGATTTCATGTTTTTCTTATCAAGCCAAGCCCTATGCCAAACAACAATCTTTTCTAATGTGTGACTTAATTTCCACACTGGTTTCCAGCCAAGTTTAAACTTAGCTTTTGAAATATCCAACTGTAAAGAACCTGCCTCGTGAGGGTTGGAATTTTTGTCAAGTTCCCAACTAGACTTCGGCCATTTTTTTATCATTTCATCCAAAATCCAGTCTACTGGCTTAATATCCTCTTTATCAGGTCCAAAGTTCCAACCTTCGTCATATTTTTTGTGACTATTAAACATCTTTTGCGCCAACATAAGATAACCCGATAATGGCTCTAAAACATGTTGCCATGGTCGTGTTGCTTTAGGGTTACGAATAACAACAGGCTTATTTGTCTCAAAGGACTTTAAAATATCTGGAATTAACCTATCAACAGCCCAATCACCGCCACCGATCACATTGCCTGCTCTTACCGAAGCAACTCTAACACCTTGCTCTTGGAAGAAAGAACGGCGATATGCTGAGGCGACTAATTCTGCGCAGCCTTTGCTACTACTATAAGGATCGTAACCACCCATAGGATCGCCTTCCTTATAGCCTTCAGAACGCCCGTCATTCTCATAGCACTTATCTGTTGTAATATTAATAATTACCTTTAGATTGTCACAACTTCGTGCAACCTCTAAAACTTTAGCGGTCCCAATAACATTTACTTCATAAGTCTCAATTGGTTCAGCATAAGAATACCTCACTAAAGGTTGTGCTGCCATATGGATCAAGATATCAGGATTAAATGTTGTCATGCTTTCGTGAAGTGTATCTTGGTCTCTGATATCACCTATTTGTGAGTCAATTATTGAATCAACTTGTGCCTCATTAAACAATGAGGGTGATGTTGGTGGATTGAGAGCATATCCTTTTACTTTAGCACCCAAAAAAACTAGCCACAAAGAAAGCCAACTTCCTTTAAAACCGGTATGCCCTGTTAAGAAAACACGCTTACCTTGCCAAAAGTCTTTATCAATTACCAAGTTTTCCATGGCGCCTTACCCTCGTCCCAAAGCTTTTGCAGATATACTTTATCTCTCAATGTATCCATAGGTTGCCAAAAACCCTCGTGTGTAAATGCCATTAGATTGCCATCTGCCGCTAAACCTTTTAAAGGCTCGTGCTCCCAGATACAACTATCCCCAGAAATACGCTCTAACACCTGGGGAGAAAGTACAAAAAAACCACCATTGATCAGGGCACCGTCACCTTTAGGCTTTTCTGTGAATTGTCTTATTTGTTTTTCTTCTATGTCTAACGCACCAAATCTTCCTGGCGGATATACGGCAGTAAGTGTTGCATCTTTACCATGCTCTTCATGAAATTCTATCAATTCTGAAATATTAACATCTGAAACACCGTCGCCATAAGTAAAACAAAATGCATCCTCATCTTTTATATATTCAGATACCTTACCTAGTCTTCCACCTGTCATAGAATTATCACCTGTATCGACTAAAGTAACTGTCCATGGCTCTGCTCTCTTCTCGTGCACTTCCACAGAGTTTTGCTTCATACAAAAAGTTATATCTGACTGATGAAGGAAATAATTAGCAAAATATTCCTTAATGACATAACCCTTATAACCACAGCATATTACAAAATCATTAATTCCATGTGATGAATACATTTTCATAATATGCCACAATATTGGGTTGCCGCCAATTTCAACCATAGGTTTGGGCTTTACGCTTGTTTCTTCACTGAGGCGTGTGCCTAAACCACCCGCTAATATCACTGCTTTCATTTATTTATTTATTTATTTATTTATTTATTTATTTATTTATTTATTTATTTATTTATTTATTTATTTATTTATTTATTTAAAATACTATCAGATAGAACCATTAGGAAACAAGATTTTGGATCTATGAATAATCTAATGGGTAAACCCTGAAAATAATTTAACTTCCCATAGTATCCCAGATGAATAGCTCAGAAACATTTACACTTCCTTTAGGATTAACAGAACCTTGCTCTATAGCTAATTGAGCAATGTAATTAATCTAAGCGATAGGTTTAAAATACGCTTCTTCGGAGATGCAAATACCTAGACCACCTACTAAAACAGTGATTTCATGTTTGTGTACTTTCGCTAGGCACATTCATTTTTCCTCCCGATTGATCAACGATATCTTGAAAGGAGCCAGTGCGCTTAATACCACTCTCACCCAATTCCACAATCTGAGTACAGTTTTTTAAGGTAGTGAGGCGATGAGCGATAATGAGTAGGGTAATGTCTTCGCTAAGGCCTTCGATGGCCTGCATGACTGATTGTTCTGTTTCGTTATCCAATGCGCTGGTGGCTTCGTCAAAAATGATGACATCGGCTTGTTTATACAAGGCGCGGGCAATACCGATACGCTGGCGTTGACCACCAGATAAGCGAATACCACGCTCACCGACAAAGGTTTGGTATTGCTTGGGCCATCGATCAATGCTTTCGGCAATTTGTGCTTGCTGTGCAGCATGCCGAACCCGCTGAGAGTCGATTTGGTCCTTAGCCACACCAAAAGCGATATTTTCTTCAACGGTGCTGTCGGCTAAAAATATAGCTTGTGGAACATGGGCGATATGAGCTTGCCAAGCACGGTGATTACCAAGCGTAACTGTTTGGTTATCAATTTCCAATGTACCATCAGTAGGTTGAAGTAGCCCCATCACGATATCGAGCAGAGTGCTTTTACCACTGCCGGTGGTACCTATAAAACCGATGCGACTACCTTTGACAATAGTGAGGTTAAGTTGCTTGAATACATGGGGTGTTTGCGAACTATAGCGAAAGCTAAGCTGTTTTAGGTTGATGTAGTGATTGAAAGAGAGCGGTTGCGCGATTAGCTGATTGGCATAATCTGGCAGGGGTTGAAAAAGCAGCGCTAACGCATCTTGCACCGAAACTCTATTACCCTGTATTGATGCATATGAACTATACAACTGTTGCAATACTGGTAACAAACGTTGCGCTCCAAGAGCCAAAGCGCCTAAAACTGGGATAACTGTAGTAAGATCACCTTCTTGCCGAGTAAACTCACAGGCTATCACAGCGATAAACACCATACCTAAGGCCTCTATAGCATAACGTGGACTAGAAGACATGAATACATTTCTTCCTTGAGCGCGACGCATTGAAAGGTTTGCATCCCTGTATATACGAGAATAGGTAGATTGACTACCGTCAATTAACACATCACGAATACCACCCAAGCCTTCTTGCAGACACTTAATGACCCTGGTACTTTCTTCCGCAAAAATCTGCCCATTGTCTTTAAGCTTCTTGCGGGTTAGCCCGATAACCAAAGCGTACATCAGACCAAAACCTCCAAAAGATACTAATGCTATAATGGGGTCTACAACGATTAAGGCAACAAGAATAGCGATAAGCATAATGCTAGAACTAATAATCATTAAAATCGGCAGGAGGAAACCGCTTATCAATGAACCGGTTTTACTAACAATACCATTGATGATCTCGCTACTGTTACGAGCACAATGCACGGCATAAGGCTGATACAAGGTTTTGAGGTAAATGCTAAGACTAAGATCAGCGCCGATAGCATAAGAGAGCCTTGTAGTCACCCAAAGCAATAACAAACGCATTGCCCCAGCTATCAATGCTGCCGTAGCAAAGACAATAGTAATTGGCAGCAGTAGCTGCTCAGGTTCTGCTAGCCTTAATGTCTGGATAAAAGGCTGTGCAGCAGGCAACTCAAAGATACGTTCTGGAGCGGTTAATATCGCAAGAAACGGCAACACTGCGCTGATACTCAGAACCTCTGCAAATGAGGCTAGCAACATCAGCCCTAATAAAAGCCCCAATTGCCAACGACGGCGAGGGCTAATGTGGCACCAAAGGTGCTTTATAAGACTCGTAATAGATTGATTAGAACTCATACTCCCTCTGTATACTCCGTGCTGTATTATTTCGCTAGATGCATTACATGCTACCCCATTACTGCTCTGATCCCTCGCTAAAATAATGCCTGGATTGATAACCTAACAAAGTGCTCACCTTACTACTTTCTGCTAAAGAATGTCGTATATCTCCACCCCTAAAATCTCGATAATCTGGCTGAGCATCTTTTAAGTGCGAATATAACGGTAGTGAATTAAAACGTAATTGATCATATAATTTGGTCAGGGCTGGTGCGGTCACCAACGACTATTTTTGCTCACTAATTACAGATATTGCTGCTTTATTTGAGGTGACTCGCACATCAAGCATTACCGCTAATCAACAACTCTTCAAACTTTCTCTTTATCCAAATAAGCCTGCACAACTCATTAGCTCT
>Ga0209494_1000092_pt1 | contig 39281 bp, 39 predicted proteins | sample EN1Hudseemescosm_FD_184628 | JGI IMG/M metagenome (GOLD analysis project Ga0209494, IMG submission 184628) | Methane-oxidizing microbial communities from mesocosms in the Hudson Canyon - EN1B Hudson Canyon (SPAdes) (version 2) | ecosystem: Environmental > Aquatic > Marine > Cold seeps | place... | reverse complement strand
AGTCACAGGATTTGAAATGAATAACAAAACAGAACTTCAAAATATTGCATGCGAGTTGCGTGCTCGTATAATCGAAAATTCTCACAAAACGGGCACTCCGCATTTAGGATCGTGTTTGTCTTGCATAGATATATTAGTGGCTATTTATTTTTCCGTGCTGCGTATCGATCCCAAGGCACCAAAGGCCTTGGATCGAGATCGTTTCATACTGAGTAAAGGGCATGCTGCTCCCGCCTTGTTTCAAGTACTTGCCATGAAGGGTTTTTTTCCTGAATCTTTGTTTGAAACCTACGGGCAAGATGGTTCAATGTTGGGTGAGCATCCGCCCACCCCAGATCATTTGGCGGGCATAGAAGCCGCAACAGGCTCTTTGGGGCATGGGCTGCCGATTGGCTTGGGGATAGCTCTGTCAGCACATATTCAGCATCAAGACTATAAGGTATATGCGCTTTTGGGTGATGGTGAGTGCAACGAGGGTACCGTTTGGGAAGCGGCCATGATGGCAGCCGCACAGAAGGTTGATAACCTGATGGTTTTTGTTGATTTTAATAAATGGCAAGCCACGGCCCGTAGTGAAGAAGTTTTGGCCCTATCACCACTTGTTGAAAAATGGCGCGCTTTTGGCTGGGAAGCCTGTGAAGTTAATGGTAACGATATGGGGCAGCTGCTTGAAGTTTTATCTAGGAAAAATGTCACGGGAAAACCAGTTGCGGTTATCGCTCATACCGTTAAAGGGAAGGGTGTTTCATTTATGGAAGATGATAACAATTGGCATTATCGTATACCGACTGCGGATGAGGTCATTGCCGCCAAGAAGGAGTTAGGGGTGATGGTATGAGAAATGCATTTGCGGATGAGGCTACTAAGCTGGGTCAATCTGACCCTCGCGTCGTACTGTTATCAGGGGATATTGGTAACAGGTTATTTGATAAATTCAAGGATAAAAATGAAGGGCGTTTTATCAATTGTGGAATTGCTGAAGCCAATATGATGGGTCTCGCCGCTGGTATGGCTTTGTCTGGCCTGCGTCCAATTGTTTACACTATTACGCCCTTCACGACGACCCGCTGCTTCGAGCAGATTAGGGTTGATGCTTGTTACCATAATGTACCCGTCATTATTGTTGGCACAGGCTCTGGGCTTTCTTATGCAGAACTTGGTCCCACCCATCACTCCTGTGAGGATTTGGCCATTCTTCGTGTGCTACCTAATATGACTGTGTTTGCTCCAGCTGATGAGGTTGAACTACGTCAATGCATGCGCGCAGCACTCAAGTTGAATGGTCCTGTTTACATTCGCATTGGTAAAAAGGGTGAACAAATTATTCCAAAATCGAATGATGTTTTTGAGGTGGGTCGTTCGATTACCATTAAGCAAGGTTCTGATGTTTGTTTGATCGGTACAGGTACTATCATGCCCGAGTTGCTTAAAGCTGCCGAGATCATGGTCAGCAAAGGTGTTTCTGCCCGAGTGGAAAGCTGCCATACTATCAAGCCGCTCGACGTGGGGATGCTTGAGAATGTGAGTAGTATATATTCCTTGGTTGTAGTTATCGAGGAACATAGTCGGATCGGTGGTTTAGGTAGTGCTGTGGCAGAATGGGTGGTTGCGCAAAATACAAATAGACCAAGGGTATTGGCTTTTGGCACGGATGATGAGTTTATGCATGAGATCGGTTCTCAAGAATATGCCAGGAAAAAAAACGGACTAATGGCAGCCGATATTTCTGCCAAAGTTTTACAGGTTTTGCATATTAATGGTGCTCAATGATGCGTATCGGGCTAGATTTCGACAATACTATCGTTAGTTATGATGCCCTGTTTCACAAAGTGGCATGTGAAAAAGACCTGCTACCACCTGCAACTTTGGTAAATAAAGTAGTCGTACGTGATTATTTGCGCAAAATAGGGCGGGAAACACAGTGGATTGAAATTCAGGGAGAGGTGTACGGTGCACGCATGGATGAAGCACAAGCATACTCGGGCATTATTGAGTTTATTCAGCAAGCAAAAAAAGCGGGCCACACCCTTGCCATCATTAGCCACAAAACGCGTCATCCTTTTGCAGGTCCACAGTATGATCTGCACGCCGCTGCTAGAGGATGGATTGAGCATCACCTGCTATTAGACGGTGAACCGCTCATTCCTGCATCACAGATATTTTTTGAACTGACCAAACAGGAAAAAATTACTCGGATCGCTGACTTTGCTTGTGATGTTTATATCGACGACCTTCCTGAGATTCTTCTGGCAGAAGGATTTCCCACTACAACAAAACGGTTGCTTTTTGATCCAGAGCAGCATCATGAAAATGCAGTACTTCATGGACTTTACCCTTTTGGATCGTGGTCCGCTATTGCGGATTATGTTTTCACGCAATGAATCAACCAGCTGAGAATCTTTTACCTATAGAAGAACTACTTAGTCAGGCAGGAATTGATGCGGTTATCTATGCGGTTAAGCTTTCCAATATGGGTGACAACAACCGAATATATCGTGTTGAAACCTCAAAAGGCATTTTTGCTGCCAAGCAGTATTTTCACCATGAGGGTGATCGGCGTGATCGATTATCTGCAGAATATGTTTTCTTGCAATACGCAGGCAAGGTTTCGTCCGGTTTTGTACCTAAGGTATATGCCTGTAATCGCGGAACTGGATGGGCGTTATATGAGTACATTGAAGGGGCGCACATTTGCTCAGGAGAGGTTGAATGGCGTCACGTAGAACAGGCGGTTATATTCTTTCAAGAGATCAATACGTCAGTATCACGAAGAGGCGCAATAAGTTTGCCTTTGGCATCAGAGGCTGTTTTTTCTGTTGCGGATCATTTAGCTATTGTGGCGGGGCGTATTGAATGTCTTTATGAGGCACTATCTAGTGCCAATGATAAAGATCAGTCGGCAATACAATTTCTTGAAGAATTACAATGTTTCTGGAGTCAGCTTGCTAGTGAAGTGGAGACTACTGCAGCAGCGGCTGGCTGGCTCGATAAGTCACTTGATAAAGAGCAATATTGCCTTTCTCCATCTGACTTTGGTTTTCATAATGCCCTATTAAAAGCCAATGGAGATATTCAATTTATTGATTTTGAGTATGCCGGTTTTGATGACCCTGCTAAAATGGTAGGCGATTTTTTTGCACAACTCGCAGTACCGGTAGGCACTGAATTTTATGATCGGTTTGTTCAACTTACCATGCAATCTTTTCCAGATCCACAACACTTAATTTGGCGGGCAAATTTATTGCAAACTGTTTGCCAAGTAAAATGGTGCTGCATCGCATTGAATGTTTTTTTACCTGTACACATGGCGCGTAGAAAATTTTCTAATTTGCAGCTAGATGAAACAGCCTTGAAAAAGATGCAACTGAATAAAGCAAAGCAGATTTTCAAAAAACTTAAACAGAAAACAACATAATGACATATATTGACTTCCTTTCCGCAGTGCACAAAAGCACAACACGCGATTACCTCGCTCGTGTGAATGAACCCGAGTATCCTAAGGCAAAAGCTGCTGTCCTCGCTAAAAAGTGGGATGTAGAGTATTGGGATGGTGATCGAAGAATTTGTTATGGCGGCTATCGTTACATGCCAGGGCGTTGGACACCTGTTGCACAAGCCATGATTGATCACTACGATATTAAACCGGGTGATAAGATATTAGATATAGGATGTGGCAAAGGTTTCCAGCTTTATGAAATCAGTTTGCTGGTGCCGGGTGTCGAGATTTACGGCATAGATATTTCCAACTATGCAATCGAAAATGCCAAAGAAGAAGTGAAGGATCGATTACAAGTGGGTAATGCTATTAATCTATCTTTTCCTGATAACTACTTCGATTTGGTATTCTCAATCACCACATTGCACAATTTGCATAATTACGATCTGGATAAAGCCTTATGTGAGATGGAGCGAGTTGGTAAGGGCAATAAATATTTGTGCGTTGAATCCTATCGTACTGAAGAAGAGAAAGCTAATCTTTTGTATTGGCAGGTTACTTGCGAAGCCTTCTGTACTCCCGAAGAGTGGGAGTGGTGGTTTAGGAAAACGGGTTATAGCGGCGACTATTCTTTAATATATTTTGAATGAGATAAAAATGGCTATTCCAAAAACTATGAAGGCTGCTATTCTTGTTGAGCAGCGTAAACCTTTAGTGATTGATGAAATAGAGCTTCCGCAAAAGCTGGATGTTGGGCAAGTGCTGGTCAAGATACACTTCAGTGGGATATGCGGCTCTCAGCTCGGTGAGATTGACGGCGCTAAAGGTGAAGATAAATTTCTTCCTCATCTATTAGGGCATGAGGCTTCGGGTACGGTTGTTGAGACAGGTCTAGGTGTCAAATACGTTAAGCAGGGTGATGCTGTTGTATTGCACTGGCGAAAAGGTTTAGGGATTGAAGGTGTACCGCCAACCTACTGTTGGCGCGGCAACAAACTTAATGCTGGCTGGATTACGACTTTTAACGAATACGCCATAGTTTCTGAAAATCGAGTTACACCGATACCTACGGATAGTGACCTTGAAGTCGCAGCGCTATTTGGTTGTGCTGTCACGACGGGCTTTGGTGTGGTTGAAAATAATGCCAAGATGCGCATTGGTGAATCTGTTGTTGTGTTTGGTGCGGGTGGTGTTGGCCTCAACATCGTACAAGCGTCAGCATTAGTTTCCGCTTACCCCATTATTGCGATTGATCTGTATGATAATAAACTTAAATTGGCCAAACAGATGGGTGCTACTCACGTTATTAATAGCAGTCATGGTGATCCGCGTCAGGCAATTCTCGATATCGTGGGGAACGAAGGTGTTGACGCATTCATAGACAATACCGGTCAGCCAGCGATAATTGAGATGGGTTACCAAATCACAAAACCACAAGGTAGAGTTACTTTAGTAGGCGTGCCGCGTAAAGGTGGTAACATCAATATATACTCGTTGCCGCTACATTTTGGTAAAGAGCTGAGCGGTTCGCATGGTGGTGAGGCTATTCCACAAACTGATATACAGCGCTACCAAAACCTTTATCGCGAGGGAAGGATTAAGCTACGGGAGCTAATCACTGATTACTACTCTCTTGATCAAATTAACGAAGCTATCAAAAGTATGCGGAGCGGTGAGATTGCGGGTCGCTGCCTAATTCGACTTTAAAGTTGGTAATGCCAATTTAATAATAGAGCTAAGTAGAAGTGATTGCTATGGAAAAAACTTATCAACAACAGAATGCAGAGGTTCTGTACACAAAAGATGCCTTAACGACGGCAGATCAATCAGATATTGGATATTTTAAGCAGCTATCCGTACAAAACCCAAGGAAACGAGCAAGGCTTTGTGCGCATCTTAACGAAGCTGATTTACTGCATGAAATGCTCATTGTGCTTGAGAAAAGTACTTATGTCAGACCTCATAAGCATCCTGGAAAAAGCGAGTCCACCCATATTATTGAAGGGCTTGTTGACGTTGTGCTGTTTGATGATGATGGGCGAATAAAGCGTGTGATTAGTATGGGCGACTATACATCAGGAAAAACTTTTTATTACCGCATGGAAGCACCTATTTTTCATACATTGGTTATTCGTTCTGAAGTTCTGGTGTTTCATGAAACTACTAACGGCCCTTTTGATAGAGAGGCTACATTTTTTGCACCGTGGTCACCGGAAGATACCGACGTAAATTCTATAGTTTCCTTTATGTCTGAACTAGACAAGCGGGTTAGCTTAATTTGATTTTTTATTAAGGAGAGATATGAATAATATAATCTATCGTCGTGACACGTGCCGTGGTTGCGAGGGTCACGATTTAGAGTTGTTTTTCAGATTAAAACCATCACCCATTGGAGATGCCTACGTCACTTCTGAAAAGGTTAATGAAAACCAGCCAAGTTACCCGATTGATTTGTATATGTGTAAGAGTTGTGGTTTAGCGCAACTCATCGATGTAATTGATCCAGATATTCTTTACGGAGAATATATTTATGTTACTGCAAGTTCTACTGACTTATCGGCGCATTTTCAAGCTTATGCTGATAGCCTCATTGATCAGTGCAGGTTAGAACCCGGTTCGTTAGTTGTTGATCTTGGTAGTAATGACGGCACCTTGTTGAGGTTCTTTCAGAAACGGGGTATGAGCGTTTTGGGGGTAGAGCCTGCTACACATATTGCCGCCCAGGCGACAGCTGCTGGCGTTTTATCTATTGATCAATTTTTCACACCTGACCTAGCTAAACAAATGGTTGGTGAGTATGGGCGTGCCAAGCTAATAACTGCGAACAATGTTTTTGCCAACATTGATGACTTGATGTCTTGGGTCAATGCAATTAATGAACTGCTGGCCGATGATGGTGTGTTTGTAATTGAAAGTTATTATCTTGCTGATGTAGTGCATAACATGGTGTTCGATTTTATCTATCATGAACATTTAACATCTTTCTCAGTGAGACCAATGCAGGCCATATTCCAACGTGTTGGCCTAGAATTGGTTGCTGTTGAACGTGTAGCTACCAAGGGTGGTTCATTGCGCTATTTTGTACAGCGATTAGGTGGTCCGGTGATAAAAGATGACTCCGTGCGAGAAATGTTGGCTCTTGAAAAAAACATGGGGTTGTATCGAAAAGAGACGTTTTCAGCCTATGCGGATAAGATTAATAACCTCAAAGAACAAGCGAATAATTTTTTAGCTAGGGCAAAGAGTGAAGGTAAAAGTATCGCTGGATTTGGTGCCTCGATTACGGGCACAACCTTGATTCATCACTTTGAAATTGGCGATTACTTGGACTATTTGGTTGATGACAATCAAGCAAAACAGGGGCGATTCAGCCCAGGGTTTCATCTGCCGGTTTTACCGCCGACAGTGCTTTGTGAACGTAAGCCTGATTACGTGATTATTCTGGCATGGCGATTTGCCGAAACCATCATCAGTAAAAACCAAGCTTATCTTGAGGCCGGGGGACAATTTTTGGTTCCTGTTCCAGAGTTTAATCTCATTACAGGTGTGGAGTGAGATTCTGGATTGCATAAATTATATTAACGATGAGTTTTGTATATGAATGAACCTCAACAACTACAAATTCCTCACTGGCGCACCACCTTTAGCAATGGTGAAGCAGAAGCAGTTGCGGTGGCGATTGAAGGTGAGCATGTAAGCCAAGGTCCGGTTGTTGCGGAATTTGAGCGTCAACTTGCTGCTTATCTAGGGACTCCTTATGTGGTCGCAACAACGAGTGGTAGCATGGCGCTTGTAATGAGTCTGTTAGCGGCTGGCATAGGTCAGGGTGATGAAGTGATTGTGCCTAATAGAACTTGGATCGCAACAGCTCATGCCCCGTTTTTATTGGGAGCAACGGTGAAATTGGTTGACGTTGAAGTTGACCGACCGATTATTAATGCCAAGCTGATAGAGCAAGCTATTACCGAGAGAACTCGGGCGATTATTCCTGTGCATATGTGCGGTAGGTCAGCAGACATGCGATCTATAAATGAAATTGCCCAGCGATATAATTTGACAGTCATCGAGGATGCTGCACAGGCGCTTGGTTCACGAAATTCAGATGGATTTTTGGGGACGCAATCTGACATGGGGTGTTTTTCGCTTTCCGTTACGAAGATTATCTCAACGGGACAAGGTGGATTTGTTACGACTAGAAGTGAAAAAATATACCGAAAGCTGGTGGCGATACGCACACATGGGGTTGGCGATACTGTTAATGCGGAATGGGAACAACCTGGGTTTAATTTTCGCTTTACCGATGTTCTTGCCGCTATTGGTATAGTACAACTTGGATTGCTTCCCGACAGGGTTGAGAAAGTTAAGGCCATCTATAAACTTTATGAAGAGGGGCTTAAAGGTTTGCCGTTTATCAAAATTATCCCTGTAGATTTAACTGCCGGAGAAACGCCTGTTTATGTAGAGGTGTTGTGTGAGTCGCGTCAAGAAATGATTGATTTTCTTATGGCTAGGGGGATCCAGTGCCGACCATTTTATTCAGATTTAAACTATGCCCATTATCTTAAGAATTCTGGTCGTTATCCCAATGCTGAGCCCTTTGGTCTTAAAGGGGTTTATTTGCCAGCAGGCCCAGAGCAATCGCTTGAAAATATTCAAAAAGTGATTGCTGAAGTTAGATCATTTAATTAAATTATTTTATAAATAAAGGAAAATCATAATCTATGTTAACTTCTAGTTCTTGGGAAAAAATTCACGCAACGAACTCTTGGGGTTCAGACACTGATTCTGCTTCTGCTAATCAACTAGCTTTCATTCGTCATCATTTGCAAGAAATAAAAGGGGCTCCACGAGACATATTATTATTAGATGTTGGATGCGGGACAGGAGGTAGTGCAATATCTTTTGCGGGAATGGGGTATCAAGTTTATGGTGTAGACAGTAGTGCTTCCGCAATTGAGATAGCAAAGAAAAAATCTTGCGAGAATGGGGGAGGGTGTACATTTTCAGTGGCAGACTTTAAAGAACTTCCTTATCAAAGCAATTGGTTTGACGCCATTTTCGCTCAAGGGTCGCTTTATTATGGAACTGCTTCTGACTTTATGGATGCGGTTTCAGAAATATACAGGGTCATGAAGCGGGGGGGCTGTTTGAGAATTTATACAAAAAGTGATCGAGATATGTGGGCTAAAGTAGGCATTCCTCAGGGTGATGATTGCTATTTAGTAGATTCTGATAATTTCGAAAATGGCCTTGTCGTTTATTGCCCTCCTTTAGAAAAAATTAGTACTTTGTTTTCTAATTTTAGTGAAATAAAAATAGGCATTGAGGAATTCAATTATGTTTCTCTTGATGCAAAAAAAATGCATTCCTTTTGGTGCATTACTGCAATTAAATAATTAATGTTATCGTTTATTCATTGAGGTAATAAAGTGAAGCTGGTACTGGTTACGGGTTGTTTTAATGTATTGCACCCAGGTCATTTACGTTTGTTGCGTTTTGCTAAGGAGTGTGGGGATCGCCTGATTGTCGCGGTTCAATCAGATTGCCTTGCTGGTAATGCTGCACATGTGCATGAGCATCTTCGTCTTGAAGGCGTGCAAAGTATTGCTTGGGTGGATGAAGCTTTTATTTATGATAAGTCATTGGACACTTTGATCACACGCTTGCGCCCTGATGTCATGGTTAAAGGTAAGGAGCACGAGCTATGCTTCAATCCTGAGGCGGCAGTATTAGAGCAGTATGGTGGCGCTTTGGTATTTAGTTCCGGCGAAACCATTTTTTCATCACTTGATTTTATCCGCAAAGAATTTAAAACGGGAGATTTTCACTCTATCAGCTTACCGCATGAATACCTGCTGCGGCATCAGATTAAACCAGCACGATTAATTGAATTGTTGCAGCAATTTTCACGACTTAAGCTATGCGTAGTGGGCGATCTTATTGTTGATGAGTACATTACCTGTGATCCCTTGGGTATGTCACATGAAGATCCGACTATTGTCGTTACACCAATAGATTCAACCCGCTTTGTTGGCGGTGCTGGTATTGTTGCTGCACATGCGGCTGGGCTCGGAGCATCTGTACAGTTTGTTTCAGTGACGGGTAATGATGCCGCGCGCGATTTTGCGCTGGAGGGTTTGGCAGCTACAGAGGTTGAGGCGCAGTTGTTTGTAGATGGCAGCCGCCCCACGACATTGAAACAGCGTTATCGCAGCAAAGGCAAAAGTCTGCTGCGCGTTAGCCACCTACATCAGGGAGCTATATCCACGGCATTGCAAACACAGTTATTAACGGCGCTGGAACAGGCGCTGGACGGAGCTGATTTACTGGTGTTCTCAGATTTTAACTATGGCTGTTTGCCACAACCATTGGTTGATAAGCTTGTGGCGATAGCAAAAAGTCGTGGTGTACTGTTAGCCGCTGATAGCCAGTCATCGTCACAAGTAGGCGATATTAGCCGCTTTAAGGGGATGGATCTTATTACCCCTACTGAGCGCGAAGCCCGCATTAGCACCCGTAACCGTGAAGATGGTTTGGTGGTGCTGGCAGAACAACTGCGGCAACAATCTACTGCCTACAATGTCTTGCTCAAATTGGGCGAAGAGGGCCTGTTGATTCATGCCGGCAATGGTAAAGCCGATGACTGGTTAACCGATCGGGTAAATGCTTTGAATAACGGCCCCAAAGATGTAGCTGGCGCAGGAGATTCATTGTTGATCACCAGTGCCATGACGCTGGCCTGTGGAGGCACTATTTGGGAAGCTGCCTGTTTAGGTTCGCTAGCTGCGGCGGTGCAAGTGGGCAGGGTGGGGAACATCCCGCTACGTACCGAAGAGTTATTGCGAGAGTTAAGCTAGTGCGTGCGCTACTGTTGGCTGCGGGTTTTGGTACGCGTTTGCGGCCACTTACCGACACCATACCTAAGTGTTTGGTGTCGATTAAAGGTCAGCCGCTATTGGGTATTTGGCTGGAGCGCTTGACACAGGCGGGTATTGGACCTTTTCTGATTAATACACATTATCTGGCAGATCAGGTTGAGGCTTATATTGAAGCGAGCCCTTATAGTAATCAGGTCAGGTTGGTGAATGAACTTGAATTGCACGGCACTGCAGGTACCTTGATTACTAATCTGGGTTTTTTTCAGGGCGAGGATGGCCTACTGATTCATGCCGATAACTATTGTTTGGCAGATTTCACTGCCTTTCAGAAAGCACATAGTAATCGCCCGCCAGAATGCATGATGACCATGATGACCTTTCGCACCGCTGACCCCTCATCGTGTGGTATTTTAGAACTGGATGAACGCAGTGTGGTGATAGGTTTTCATGAAAAGGTTGCCAACCCACCGAGTAATCTGGCCAATGGAGCGGTATATATACTCTCTCCCGAACTATTAAACAGGCTGGGTACAGATCTATGCACTGTGACAGACTTTAGCACCGAAGTGCTGAATCGTTTTGTCGGGCAGATCTACAGTTATGAAACATCGGAAGTGTTCCTAGATGTGGGTACGCCAGAAATGTATGAACAGGCAAATAGATAATTGAGACGAGAGATGAAAATAATTGAGATATATCAGAAATTACGAGCACATGGAATCAAATGGTTTCTTTGGCGATGCCAGCAAGAAATAATTATCCCAACCTTCCCTGTTGTAAAGAAGCCTATAGATTTTATTTTGAGGACTAAAAAAAAATTAGGCAGGTTAGTTAAAACGGAAGCTGGTGAATATCTTTATGGAATATATGATCTTGAGGTATCACCTATAACTTTCAATATCGCTGAGTTTTTGTGTGGTCTGGAAATTGAAGCAGAAAAAAAGAACAAGAGCGGATTTGTAGTTGTCTTTGTGCCCAAGAAAAACAAAAAAATTGAGTTCAAAAGTGAATATGAAAAAATAATAGACGAAGATAGTACTAACTGGCGAATTGATAACATCTTGTTGCAGACAACTCGACTTCATCCAAAATGCAAAGGTATTTCAATATTACCGGATAGAAGTGAAGTCAAACACATTATCAAAAAAAACGATATTTATCCTGACCTGTATGATGGCATTAATCTACGTTCGCAAGATATTGTCTCATTCTATCAGTTTGCCAGTAAACCCGGCGTATTCAAAGGATTACGTGCAACAGAACAAGGGAAAAAGTATATTAATCAATATATAAAAGAAAGAGGAATCAAGAAGAAGATAGTGACAATTGTAATTCGTCAATACGATTATGATTCCGTAAGAAATAGTAATTTAGTCGAATGGGCTAAATTTGTTGAATATTTAATTACACATGATTATCACCCGTTGATAATCCCTGATACTGATAACGCCTTTAACAAAAACTTGCCGTTTGATAATAAATACATATTTACGGATTGCTGTTGGAATGTCCAGTTGCGTATGGCGCTATATGAAATTTCCCATTTAAATTTTAGTGTTGATGGCGGTGGCGGAGCAATTATGTCATTTAATCCATTATGTAGTTGCATATTTATGAATATGAATCCTGTAGGTTCTGTTGTAGGTACAGCAGAAGCATCACGAAAATATATGGGGTTGGAGGCGGATGAGCAATGGAAGTACCTTACCGAGAAACAACATCTAAATTTCCAGTCTGATACATTTCCAAATATCAGAAAAGAATTCGAGACATTTATGACTTTACTAAATAGTTCTAATGCGACTAACTAAAGTAAAATGATGCCAGAACTAACAATCGTATTATTGTGCCATAATCGACCGAGTCTCGCCAAAAGAGCTATTACGTCGATACTTGGGCAATCTAATACCCTTTTTAATTTGATAATATCAGATAACTCTACCAATTTGGACACTAGGTCTCTTGTGCAGAGTGAATTTCCTAATTTAGAATATGTTTCATATTTTCCTGGTATTGCAGCATTTGACCATTTTAAAAGGGCTTTTTTTAGTATTCGCACAAGGTATTTTATCATTTTCCACGATGATGATGTGATGGGCTCAAATTATGTTGAGCAAGTTCTGCGTGCATTTAAAGAAAATCATTGCCTAGTTGCGGTTGCAACTAACAATGGCTTCATTGATGTTAATGGTAAGACTCAAGTAGCTAAAACTGGGTTTAGTATTGATAAAGATTTGTTGATTCAAAATCCAAGAGATTTGCTTTTGCGATATCTGCTCGGTGAGGATGCGGGCGGAGTCGTGCCGTTTTGCTCTTATGCCTATAGGACAGAAAAAATAAAGGGTCTCTTTCCAGATTATAACAAGGGAAGAAATTACTGTGATACCATTTTTTTGGTTGAAGTTTTATCGCGGGGAAATTTCTTATGGCTAAAGGATCCGTTGATGAATGAATTTTTAAATCCTGATAATCTTTCACAGTCTAGTGGAACTAGGGACTATAAGGCTTTCGTTAGTTTTGTTAAAAGTAATTATTCTTCAGAAGTCTCAAAATTAGAGATTGAACAATACAGGTGTTTAAGGCTCTTATGGAATCTAAAAAGAAGAGGCAAGATGCCGTATCCAGCTTTGAAGTATTTTATGTTTTGGATCCCTTTCCTCTCTTTTCGATCTAGATTTATAAGGCGATCTTTACTGTCTTGGGTATTTCGAGTTCTAAGATTTGGATGGAAATAGAGGCAACAAAATGGCAAGTAAATTATCGAAATTTGGAGAAAAATTGAAAGCAGTTATATCAGTTTGTGGCTCGGGTAATGGTTTCAGCGAAGATGTTTTCAGTCACCCAGATCCCAAGAGTAATGGCGGCTTCTTCGTGCTGTCGCCCAAGGTCATCGGCTACATCACCGAGGACAAAATTATTTGGGAACGCGAACCGCTAGAACACCTAGCTGAAGGCGCTGAATTGGCTGCCTTCCTGCACTACGGCTTTGGGCAATGCGTGGGTATGCTGCGCGATAAGATCGCTCTAGAAGAGCTGTGGCGAACTGGAAAAGCGCCCTGGAAGGCTTGGAGATGACAGTCGATTTCTGGTCTGGTAAACGCGTATTTTTAACTGGCCATACTGGTTTTAAAGGCAGTTGGTTATCGATTTGGTTGCAAAGCATGGGTGCGGAGGTCACCGGCTACGCACTGCAGCCACCCACTACACCCAGCTTGTTTGAAGTGGCTAATGTGGGCAAAGGTATGACATCGATCATTGCTGACATACGGGAACTGCCTTTGCTGCAAAGTTCAATGAAAGCAGCGCAGCCAGATATTGTCATCCATATGGCCGCGCAACCTTTAGTGCGCTTGTCTTACATAGAGCCGGTTGAAACCTATGCCACAAATGTGCTCGGTACTGTACATGTATTGGAATCTGTTCGCCAGACACCTAGCGTTAAAGCTGTGGTGGTAGTCACTACTGACAAATGCTATGAAAATAAAGAATGGCCTTGGGGTTATCGTGAAAACGAGCCAATGGGTGGTCACGACCCCTACAGCAGTAGCAAAGGCTGTGCCGAGTTAGTTACTGCTGCTTACCGCAGTTCGTTCTTTCATCAGCAAGCAGTAGCTATTGCAACAACTCGAGCCGGCAATGTCATCGGAGGTGGCGACTGGGCTGCAGACCGATTGATCCCAGACATCTTTCGTGCCTTTGAGAAAAATCAGCCTGTAATTATTCGTAACCCACACGCCATTCGTCCGTGGCAGCACGTACTCGAACCACTTAGCGGATACCTTACTTTGGCCGAGCGTCTGTACTCCGATGGCCAATCCTACGCCAATGCTTGGAACTTTGGCCCCAAAGACGATGACGCCCGCAGCGTGCAGTGGATTGTTGAAAACCTAGTTAGTATTTGGGGCGGGGGCGCCAGTTGGCAACATGACAGCGGAGTGCATCCGCACGAGGCCAACTACCTCAAGCTCGATATATCCAAAGCCAAAGTCCGCATAGGATGGGAGCCACGCTGGTCCCTAGCCACTGCCCTCGAATGCATTAGCACTTGGCATCAGGCTTGGTTGCGACACGAAGATATGAAACAATTGTGCTTAGCGCAAATAAAGCAATATAAATTAACTCTAAATACAGAATCCAAATGACCACGGCATCCATTCGGTTTTCTGATAAAACATCCTGATGTCCTTCGCCGTTAAGTTGCGGAACTGATTCAGTAATATGTGGCAGTGATTTATTCATTCAAGTTCTTTCTGTCTGACTCGTCAGCATCAAGAATCTCGTTATAGGCGGCTACCGTATCAGCGGTTACTCGACCGATAAAATGATGAACCATACCTTCTGGATTGAATTACTACTAGCACTGACTCGTGAGATGTTGGAGCTTGGTTGGCAACTGATATTTGAACTAAATGCAGGCATAAACAAAGTGATAAAGGATAAAATTTAAGTGGCTATAATAATAAAAAATCCAAAAAATAATTCCCCGCTACATTTTTTGAACGGCAAATTAATTGATGCGGAAGGTAACACTTTTCCTATTATTAATGGAGTTGCACGAATTTCAGACTTGGATAATTACACTGAAAACTTTGGTGTGCAGTGGAATAAATTTGATAAAACTCAATTAGATCGCAAAAGTGATGGTTTGGGGCTTAGCCAAAATAGATTCTTTGCTGAATCTAACTGGAAGCCAGAGGAGTTATCTGAAAAAGATATTCTTGAAGTGGGATCTGGCGCAGGACGTTTTAGCAAAGTGGTACTCGAGCATACGCAAGCAGAACTTTACAGTGTTGATTATTCTGATGCCGTCAGTGCCAACTTTAAAAATAATGGGGCAATAGCCCCTGATCGGTTTCATTTGTTCCAGGCCAGCATTTATGAAATGCCGTTTCCTGATGATGCATTTGATAAGGTTTTTTGTTTTGGCGTGCTACAGCATACGCCTGATTTTCAATCATCAGTTAAGGCATTGATTAGTAAAGTGAAACCGGGTGGTGAAGTGGTGGTGGATTTTTATCCGATCAATGGATGGTGGACTAAGGTTCATACTAAATATATATTCCGGTCATGGACTAAAAGAATGAGTCATGAAAGGCTTTTTGAGTTAATTGAAAATAATGTAGATTGGCTTATCAAAGTATCTAGATTTTTGAATAAAATTGGGTTGGGTGTGTTCACTCGTTTTCTCCCGCTTGTTGACTTGGGTACTATGCCATCTGTAGGTTTGAATAAAGCCCAACTTCGTGAATGGGTTGTTTTGGATACATTTGATATGTTCTCGCCTGAGCACGATCATCCGCAAAGAATTAAAGATGTGGTTACCATGTTTAGAAGTAATGGTGCTAACGTCACTTTTGCTGGTTTTGTCGAAGTGGGAGATGGTAGGGCTGCGGTTGTAAGAGGTATTAAGCAGGCGTGAATATTCAATCTATTCTCTACATATCTTATGACGGCATGCTAGAACCGTTGGGCCAATCCCAAGTATTGGCATATCTCAAGCGCTTGGCGGTAGATCGCTGTATTCATCTTATTAGCTTCGAGAAGCCAGAAGACTGGATGAATGTCACCGAGCGTGAACGCATTGCTCAGAATATTGCCGAGGCTAATATCGTTTGGCACCCGCTGCGCTATCACAAGCGACCCTCGGCTGTGGCAACGGCGTGGGATATTGTCTGTGGTATCACAATAGGTTTATGGTTGGTGTTGCGCCATCGTTTGTGTATTGTGCACGCACGCAGTTATGTGCCCTCGGTTATGGCGCTTGCGCTCAAGAGACTTACTGGGGTTAAGTATATTTTTGACATGCGTGGTTTTTGGGTAGATGAGCGGGTGGATGGCGGCTTGTGGTTGCGCAGTGGCAGAATGTTTCGCGTTGCCAAGGGTTTCGAGCGGCACTTTCTGCTGGCTGCCGATCATGTGGTGTCACTCACTCATGCGGCGGTGCGCGAGATGCAGTGCTTTGATTATTTACAGGAGCATCAGTTACCTGTAACGGTGATTCCTACCTGTGTGGATTTGACACGCTTTAATCCCTTGCCGCGTGATCCTGCCCGCCGTGGATTTATATTGGGTTATGTAGGTTCAGTTGATCTTTATTATCTGTTTGACGAGGTGGCTAGCTGCTTTGCAGAGTTGCTGCGCATGCAACCTAATGCACATTTTTTAATTGTGAATAGGGGACAACATACTTATATTCGTGAGCGATTGGCAGTGGCGGGTGTGCCTTGTGCGAATGTGGAACTGACCGCTGTCACTCATGCCGAAGTGCCAAGACAGATGTCGCGTATGGATGCAGGAATATTTTTTTATCAACCATCATTTTCACGCGCAGCCTGTGCGCCAACTAAACTAGGGGAGTTTTTAGGTTGCGGTATTCCTTGTTTAGGTAATGTTGGAGTTGGTGATATGGCCGAAGTGTTGGAAGGTGAACGTGTTGGTGTGGCAATTAAGTCGTTTGACGCCGTTTCGAGGTCTGTAGCATTGCAACAACTTCTTCAGTTGGTAGCAGACCCTGCCGCGTCTGTGCGGTGTGTGACTGCTGCGCAACGACACTTTTCCTTGGACGAAGGCGTCCGATTATATGACCAGATTTATCGGGAATTGTCTTGAATTTAGCATAATCCTATTAACTTCGATTCTTAAATGGTAGTAATCTGGATGAATAAAAAGCAAGGTGTCAGGAAAAAACATACAGAGTTGTACAAAAATCTGCTTGCCCAATGTGTGACGCACTGAACGTAGAAAGTATGGTGCTGCTCGTTATGGAAAATTAGTGAGCTAATGAGGGCAGTCATTTGTCGAATGTCTTATCATTTTCGTTTTGTTATTAGTCAGATTTTGATAGTCTTGTTCTACTGGCCACTATTACGAACGGCTTTGTTGTTAGAAAAGTTGGGTCAGCCTTTCCAGAATTCCCCATTGTTCTGGTGCCAAAATAAAGCAATTTATTTTCTGTGTACAGATGCCCTCAATCGTTTTTCCACTCGTTTAGAACATCGATTTACACAAGCACAAACTGAAGATATGTTGAAAGTAGTGGTGTCACATAGAATTTGTTTCTCAGATAGTGCAGCATTCTGGTGTTTTTCAGCTATAAAAAAGTGATGATATGTGCGGAATAGCAGGATACTTAGGAACTCACGTTACAGAAGAACTAGTACGCTCGATGGCGGATACGATTATTTATCGTGGCCCTAACGATTCTGGCGTTTGGGTGGATGTTGATGCGGGTATGGCTCTGGCGCATAGGCGGTTGTCAATTGTTGATTTGTCGCAGGCGGGCCATCAGCCGATGACTTCTGTCAATGGTAGGTATGTGATCGCGTTTAATGGTGAGATTTACAATCATTTAGAGATTCGGTGTGAGTTAGATAAACTAGGTTGCGATGCTTCTTTGGCAATGACGGGGGAGGATGTATTTTGGAGAGGACATTCCGATACAGAGACTCTTCTGGCAGGGATTGCAGTTTGGGGAATTGAAACAACGCTTAAGAAAACTGTAGGTATGTTTGCTATTGCCTTGTGGGATCGTGAAGAGAAAGTGCTAACGCTGGCACGCGATCGTATGGGCGAAAAGCCGCTATACTATGGGTTTCAAAATAAGACATTTTTATTCGGCTCGGAACTAAAAGCCCTTAAGGCGCACCCGGATTTTTTGAGTGAAATAGATCGTGATGTACTTTGTTTGTATTTGCGCCATTGCTATATTCCTGCGCCGTTTTCTATTTACAAAGGTATTCAGAAGTTACTGCCCGGCACTTATGTTCAAGTGCGATTAGATGCTGCTACTAGTCCTCAAACACTTACGCCCAAAGCTTATTGGTGTATGACGGATGTTGTTGAGACAGGGCTAACAAGTTCTTTTGAAGGAAGTGATACTGAAGCCATTAGGGCCTTGGATAGTCAATTAAAAAAGGCTGTTGAAATGCAGATGATGGGCGACGTGCCGCTTGGTGCCTTTTTGTCGGGTGGGATAGATTCATCTGCGGTGGTGGCATTGATGCAAGCGCAGTCAACTCGCCCAGTTAAAACATTTTCAATAGGCTTTGATGAAGCGGGCTACAATGAAGCGGAATATGCTAAGGCAGTGGCTCAGCACTTAGGTACAGAACATACAGAACTTTATGTGTCTTCCGGCGAGGCAATGGGAGTGATTCCATTATTGGGTAAAATGTACGATGAGCCTTTTGCAGATTCATCGCAAATCCCTACTTTTTTAGTTTCGAAAATGGCAAAGCAACATGTAACAGTTTCTCTTTCAGGTGATGGGGGGGATGAATTATTTTGTGGTTATAATCGCTATCTGTTGTCAGATATTTGGAAAAAAATTGAATATGTGCCCTTTGGAGGTAGAAAGTTGGCGGGTCATTCAATTAAAAAATTGTCCCCGACCACTTGGGATGGTCTTTTTCAGCAAGCTGGAAAAATTAAAAAATTCCCTAGTAACATGGGTGAAAAATTAGGGAAATTGGCTAATCGTTTAGAAAAAGTGGATGGCATCAATGAGCTTTACTATAGCTTGGTTTCAGAAATTGATTGCCCTGAGGAAATTGTGATAGGTGCAACAGAGTCTAAAACATGGTTAACCCAGACAGGCATGAATTCTTCTTTCAAAGACGCTAAGCAACACATGATGTTTATGGATGCAATGACTTATTTGCCTGATGATATATTGGTTAAGGTAGATCGGGCAGCAATGGCAAATAGTCTAGAGACTCGCGTGCCATTTTTAGATCATCGCGTGGTGGAATTAGCATGGAAATTTCCCATGGCAATGAAAATAAGAGGGGGGGAAACTAAATGGATATTACGCCAAGTGCTTTATCAATATGTTCCGCAACAATTGATTGAGCGACCTAAAGCGGGTTTCGGTATTCCTTTGGGTGACTGGTTACGCGGACCGCTTAGAGAATGGGTGGAAAGTTTATTAGATGAGCAACGCTTGCATAGGGAAGGCTTCTTTAATGCCGATTTTGTTCATGAATTATGGCATGCTCATTTAACAGGTAGGCGTAATCACCAATTATTGCTTTGGAATATTTTGATGTTTCAAAGTTGGTTGGAAGAGGCAAGCTGAAATGTTTGCCTACTGGCTTTTATTTTTAGTGCCCGCTTATCTGGCATTATCACGGTTAAGGCCAATTCCTCAGATAGCACTCAGTGTCCGGCGAGACCGTTGGCCTAATGAGTGGCGTGGCATGTTTTTTATATTTGTGTTCATGATAGGTCTTAGGCATGAGGTAGGTGCAGATTGGTATACTTATATTCTTCAGTTGGAATATTGGGTCCAAAATCCTTTTCATAACATATTTAATCGTGACTTCAGTTACAGCCTATTGGAGTGGATAGGCGTCAATATCGCAGGTGGTATCTATTTTGTTAACTTAATATGTGCTGTTTTTTTCACTTGGGGCGTATTTTCTTTTTGCCTAGAACAGCCTAGGCCGAGTTTAGCATTGGTGGTGGCAGTGCCTGTTTTCATCATAATAGCGGCGATGGGGTATACTAGGCAAGGGGTGGCCATCGCTATTGCAATGCGTGGCTTTTTGGCCTTGGGGCAGAGTAACAGTTTGCGTTTTCTGTTTTATATTGCATTAGCAGCAACTTTCCATGAGTCTAGTCTCATATTAGTGCCGCTAGTCGTGTTGGTAAATAAGCAGAAGCGTATTTTTACACTGCTGTTGATTGGGCTGGCATTATTGATTATGTCCTTTTGGCTGTTGGGTGATCGCTTTGCAATCTGGTCAAGTTATTATTTTGGGACTCGCATGGAATCTACAGGGGCTCTCATGAGGGTTGTGTTGAATGCAGTACCAGCCGCATTATTTTTAGTGTTTCGCAAACGATTTCAACTATCTCCCGGGCAACGCACTTTTTGGACATGGATGGCTTGGGGTGCTCTACTGTTAGTGGTGGCAGTAAAAATTCTGCCCTCATCCACAGTGGTGGATAGGGTTGCTTTGTATTGGATACCGCTGCAGATGTTTGTACTGTCACGATTACCCAATGCGCTGGGGCGAAGGGATGGTAAGAATGCATTGTGGGTGTGTGGCGTAGTGGCTTACAGTGCGGCAATACTGTTTGTATGGTTGTTTTTTGGGGTACATAGCGAGTATTGGTTGCCGTATCAGTTTTATCCTTGGGTTTGGTTGTGGCAGTAATGGATCCAATTTGATTTCTCCCACATTACTTTATTTTATTGTACGTATTGGTAATGGTCTTTTCGCTATAGCAACGCTTGCGATTTTTACTCGATTATTGGATCGGTCTAAGTATGGTGTTTATGCGCTTTTATAGGCATTGTGGTGAATGTAATGTCAATATGCATTGGTGGTTCCCTAAGGAATTGAGGGCTGCTAAGAAGAATAAATAGTGTGTTGCTTATGATGAATTTAAAGAGATAGACATTAAAATTAATGCAAAACAAGTGGTTTCTGATATTAAACCAGTACTTATTAATGCTGATGCAACTTTATAAGCACTGTGAGTGAAAAACAGGCAGTTAAATCAATTTCATTACTATGGCTAGGTTCAATTCTAGGAGCAGGATGTGTATTCTTAACTCAAGCTCTTCTTGCACGAGAATTAGGGCCGATACCATTTGGTGGTTTTTCTGCTGCACTTGCTATGATTACATTAGTTGCACCTTTAGCTAGTTTTGGTGTGCATGGATTTTGGCTAAAGGCTTTTGGGGCTGAAGGCTGGGAAGCCATCCGTTGGTTGAAAAACTCCCTTAAATATATATTGCTAACGACTACTCTAGTCTTTGTTTGTTTATTTCTCTGGGCTGAATTTGGACCTCATGACAAAAATACCCGTGATCTATTGCTGATTCTTTCCATTTATTTGTTAGGGCAAGTTGCAATGGAGTTGGTTGGTAGCAAGTTACAGTTAGAAGAACGTTATTTTGCTCTGGCATTGTGGCAGTTTTCACCTCACCTTCTGCGATTTTTCTTAGTCGCTGGTTTAGCTTTAGCATTAACTCAGGGGATGACATTAGTTAATGTGTCGTATTTATATGCGATAATTTCAATTGGTGTGTTCGGTGTAGGCGTATTGTTTATGTGGCGAATGTATCGAGGACAGCTGGCATTAAAAGGGCATGGTGAACAAAATAATAGTGTAGGGCAACTTGTTACATTACCTAGTATGAAGCAGGTTGCAACTCAGTCTTGGACATTTGGTTTAGCAGGCGTTTTTCACCTAATTTATTTTCAGAGTGACATTATCCTGCTTAAGTACATATCAGGTGATGAAGCAGCGGGTATTTATAATGTTGCCTTTGTGGTTATGGTTGCAGTCTATATGTTACCTAGTGTTATTTATCAAAAATATTTACTCCCCAAAATACATCGCTGGGCTAATCATGAGCGGAAAAAATTTTACCAAGTTTATCGTTCTGGAAATAAGTTCATGCTGATGTTAGGTTTATTGTCAATGGGGGCTATTTGGCTGTTATCACCTTGGGGAGTGACGCTCTTATTTGGGGATAATTATAAGGAAGCACTAATTCCACTTAGTATTCTGGCTTTAGCAGCCCCCATTCGTTTTGTAGCAACAAATGTGGGTTCAGTTCTAGTGACACAAGAATATATGCAAATAAAGGTTTATTATATGGGGGGTGTTGCTCTGATAAACGTTGTACTGAATTTATTTTTAATTCCAAATTACGGAGTTATTGGCGCGGCAATTGCAACTGTATTAAGTGAACTTAGTTTGCTTTTAATTTATTTCTGGGGAGCTAGTAGGTTGGTATTCATTAAGGAGGCTAGGAGTAATTTTGACATTTAAGGATGTTATTAAAAATATGTTGAGACCGATAAGAGATATTGTTTATACCTTTATCGGTTATATGTATGACTTTGTTAGATATTTCAAATATGCTGGGTGGAAATCAAAAAATCGTTATTTAGTCAGAGATTATAAAGCCGTAAAAATATATCATAGGATTGAAAAAAGTTTGAGCTTTCGAGGGAGAGATTACACCTCCGGTTGGGGAGCTGCGTGGGAATTGGTTAAACATCTCAATAAATATAAAAAATCAAGAGGTGGTTTTACTTATCATGAGAAAATTGCCTTAAAAGTTTTGGGTGACTTTATTAAAGTAGCTGATTTTAAAACAGATAAACCCTCAATAGAGATACTTGAATTTTGGAATCAGCATAAGGATTTATCTTCCTCACAAGGTGGTGTTCTTGAAAAGAATCCTGCGTCTTTGAAGATGGGTAAATTATCTAATCCTGAGGACTTTTTTATGTCAAGATTTTCGGTTAGAGATTTTGACCCTAGATGCATTGATAGTGAGGATATTAAAAAGGCTATATCATTAGCTTTAAACACGCCATCAGTTTGTAATAGACAATCTTCATTTGTATATTGCCTTAATACTCGGATAGAAATAGATAAAGCCTTGTCACTTCAAAATGGTAATCGAGGTTTTGGTCATGAGATCCCTTGTTTATTAATTCTCTGTGCAGATATTTCCGCATTCGATACGGCTGGAGAACGAAATCAACAGTGGATTGATGGTGGAATGTTTTCTATGTCAATTATTTGGGCATTACATTCATTAGGTTTTGCATCCTGCTGTTTAAACTGGAGTAAAGGAGCTTTGGATGATATGAGGCTGCGTAGGTTAATTAAAGTTAAGGATGAACATACGATTTTAATGATGCTGGCTGTAGGCTCACCACGTAAAAATATAAAGGTGTGTTATTCAGCAAGAAGGCCAGTTAATGATGTTTATAAAAAATTAGATTAAAAATGAAAAAGTTTTACTTAACAGGCCAAAATAACTTTGGCAATCGAGGTTGTGAGGCGATTGTCCGCAGCACAGTTGTAATGCTCACTCAAACATTTGGTCAAGTTGAGGTGTTAGTTCCTTCTGCTGATATTGCACGTGATCAGCAACAATGGCCAGAATCGAGCCAATATGGCGTACGTTTTGTGGAGGCTTATCTGCCTGTACATAATAGATATTGGGTGCATCTTCAACGACTACCATTTAGGGTTTTAAAAAAGATAGATTGGCCGTTTCCATTCCTTAAAAAATTACGAGATGAAATCAATAGTGTTGATGCTGTTTTGTCAGTAGGAGGAGATAACTATTCCTTAGATTATCGTTTTCCTTCATTATTGATGGGGATTGATCGCTTGGCGATGGAGTTAGGTAAGCCAGTGTTTATTTGGGGGGCATCGGTCGGTCCTTTTGAATCTGAACCGCATTTTGTACCAACGATTCGTGAGCATTTAGCAAAAATGACTATGATTTTTACTAGAGAAAGTATCACGTATAATTATTTAACCAATAAGCTAGGGCTGAGTAATGTTTTTGAAATGGTAGACCCTGCTTTTACCTTAAATAAAGAATTTGTTGATACAGCTCCTTTTTGGCCTCAAGAGGGTGAAAGGGGCGTTATTGGTTTAAATATCAGCCCACTGATCGAACGTTATAAAGAAAAAGGACAGAACCTAAGAGCGGAGACGATACAGTTTATTTATGATGCAGTCAGTAAAGGTTTTTCTGTGTTGCTAGTTCCTCATGTTACGCCCTTAGATGGCGCTGAAAAAAATAATGATGCTTTGTATATGACGAATATGCTGGCTGAGTTGGAAACTTTAGGTAACGCAGTGAGTATCATGCCCTCACATTTTAATGCTTCGCAGATAAAGCAAGTGATTAGTCAGTTACGGTATTTTATCGGTGCGCGTACTCATGCCACAATTGCGGCCTTGTCTAGTGCTATTCCGACTTTATCAATTGCTTATAGCGTTAAGGCAAAGGGTATTAATAAAGACTTGCTGGGCGATATGCCTGTGATTCTACTAACTTCAGACTTAACTACAGCATCATTGATGGCCGGTTTGGAATACTTAGAAAATAATGAAGAACAAATTAAGTCATGTTTGCATGAAAAGTTACCTGTATGGCGTGAGCGAGTAGAGCTGGCTGCGGATAAAATCAAATTAAGAGTTGCAGTGTGAATAAGCGATTTTCAGATGTGATAATTCTTTAGAATACGGGGGCTAGTGTAGTTACGACACTAAATAGTACTTTTGCCTAATCTTTTTAAGATTTTGAAATTATTATTGTTGATGATGACTATAGAGGCATAGTTTAATCGGTCACCTAATTAGAGGTGATATATTTCATTGAAGCAAAGGTGAGCACAAGATGACAGGAAGCAGATCGACATTTACCCCAGAATTTCAACTTGAGGCGGCGCAATTAGTTGTTGATCAAGGTATACGGTCAAAGTTGCAGCAGTGGCAATAGGTGTTAGTAAATCGATAATGGAAAAGTGGTTAGATAATTAAAAAATGAACGTAATGGCATTTTTTTGTAGAATGAAGGAAGTTGTGTATTAGAATTGAATTTTTGTAATAAAAAACACTAAAAAAATTATTTTTTTGACGTATGACTACACCACCTAATATTTCTGTAATTATTCCTAGCAATCATAGTCAGCATGACTTGCTGAAAATAATCGATGCAGTCTGCTGTCAGACGGTCAAGCCTGTTGAAATTATTCTTATCGATTCGTCAGATGGGTGTGGCGCATGTCCAGCTAAAGTCGCAGTATTGTGTAAGGCTAGCGGCATTGAATTGTTCTATGAGTCGCGGGCGCAAGCCTTCCCCGGCGCAGCAAGAAACATTGGTTTGGGTCTGTGCAATGGAGAGGTAATTGCTTTTATTGATGTTCAAACTATTCCGCAGCCCAACTGGCTTGAGGCATCTCTAACCCTGCTTGAAAATGAAGGGGTTATGGGTATTTTTGGGGCTACCAGTTTTAGTGCGGAGACTTCGTTTGAAAGGTTGGCTCGCGATGCTTTTTTTGGCGTTTTGCCACGCAAAACCTTGCCGGGGTCTGTTTTTAGGCGAGAGGTCTTTGTCAAGACCGGTCATTTTATTGATGAGGCGAGAGCGGGTGAGGATATAGAGTGGATGGGAAGGCTAGATTTGCTCAATATTCCTTCTTTTTATTTGGCCAGTACCTTGATTGATTATGTAGGACTAACCAGCTTAAATTTAATTAAGCTACTTAAAAAGTGGTATCGCAATTACTATGCATCGCGTAACTTGCCGTATTTATATCCCCAGAAGTTGTTTCTATGGATTGTTTTATACCCACTGATTATATTTATTGCATTTAGCTGGAATAATATAATTGCTGGTTGGCGCGTCGATTCGTCATTATACATCGGTCATGTAACCAAAATCGCTATAACCTTACCGCCTTTGTTTTATGTGTTCATCCGTGGAATCTTGTTGCCCTGGCGGCGTGGAGTTGGTTCTTCAAGGCTATTCCCTATTCGTTTTATCGCGATTGCCAGCCTCTGTTTTCTTGCTGATACAATAAAAGCTATAGCGTTTAGCATTCCTCAGCGTAAACAAGCTAAAGATTTTAAGGAGTAATATGAAACTGGCCTACGCTATAAGTCTGAAGTCAACATTATATGTTACCTTGATTTTAGTGGTTGCTGCGACTCCACGTTTTTTGATGATCATTTATGCCTTGGGTGATGCTGATGATACTACTACGTATGAACGCTTTGCTTTAAATGTTTGAGTGGTTGTGGGTTTTCGAATTCTAATCCAAATTCAAGTGAATGCGTTCTTGCCTCAGCGGGGTATTTTCCAGGCTATCCAGCCTTCATGGCTTCTGTTTGGTTGTTGTTTGGGAAATCTGTTTATGCGGTTCTCGTGGCTCAATTAGTTTGCTATTTGCTGGCACTCACTTGGCTTCTAGTCGCATTAATTAGGCTCACAAATAGTACCAAGGTTATGTTTTTCGTTGGTATGCTACTTGCTTTATCCCCACTGCAAGTTGGATGGTTCCGATTCAAATTTCCCTGTATGGAAGAAAGAATACTCAAAAATCAATATTCATCGCTCAAGACATATCTCCAATGAAGAATTAGCGAAGGTTCAATCGTTGATAAATGAACTCTCTGTACTTAATGGTCAAAAATTCCCTGCGAATATTGACCATCAATTTTATGAGCTTGCAACAAAAAAAATATCTTCAAGAAGTAAATTTACGCAAATTCAAATATATTCTGAAAGAGCTTTTTGGCTTTTGCTAAATCCATTCTCATCTTGGGGATTGCCATTGTCGTTAAATGGTGTTGATAGAAGTGCAGTAGGTAATGCAATTAAAAACGTAGATATTATGCAGGCCAATCAACTATTATCAGGCTACAGAGTGAAGGTTTTGGGAAAGCTCGTTGGTTTTATATATAGAATTCTGATATTTTCAACGTTTACTTTTCTGGTAGTCCTTGCTGTTTTTAAACCAATTTCCAAGCATCTCATCGGAGTCAGTTCTGAGGTAAAAGCTATTGTTTTAGCTACTACCCTGATAATGCTTGTAAGAATAGGCTTTTTTGTTTTTTTAGGTGGCTTAGAATCAAGATATTTGGTTTCAGTAGTTCCTTGGATAGAATGCTGCTGTGCTTTGTGGTGTATCAGTAAGGCGCGCTGGGGTATGCTCGATGTACAAAAAAACGGGGTTAGTTCGAAGCCATGAATCGCTCACTTAATTACACTTTAAAATGCAATGGTATTTACATGTCACCCGTCCCTATCCAGCATCGTGATGGGGAATACGAGGAGGGTGGTGTTGAAACCTTACGTGATATGCAGGAGGCCATTTTTGGTATCGCGGTCGGCACCGATTTATGCTGGGGGGGGTAAATCGCTACCTACCCAAGTCTGGGCAGGCGTTTTCTTCTGTTGACCTTGATCATTGGTTACGCTTCCCGTGGGGGAACATCGATACTTGGGTATTTAAAAAGACATGAAAAAAATTGCTATCCTTCAGTCCAACTATATCGCATGGAAAGGCTATTTCGATATGATTGCCGCAGTGGATGAATTCATTCTATATGACGACATGCAATATACCCGTCGTGATTGGCGCAATCGTAATCAGATTAAAACACCGCAGGGGCTACAATGGTTAACGGTACCCGTTAAAGTGAAAGGCAAATATCACCAAACCATTAAAGAAACAGAGCTAGATAACCAAGACTGGGCTAAAAAACACTGGGGTGCATTATTGCAAAATTACAAAAAAGCACCTCATTACAAAGAAATTATAGAGCTATTAGAGCCCATATACTTACAAGCAAACTACACGCATTTATCAGAACTCAACAGAAGCTTGATAGAAAATATTTGTCACTATTTAAATATTACAACTAAAATAACAAGTTCTACAGACTATCAGCTAATAGAGGGTCAAACAGAACGGTTGGTTGATTTGTGTGTTCAAGCGGGCGCAAGAGAGTATATTTCTGGCCCTGCCGCCAAAAACTATGTAGAGTTTCACCTATTTGAAGAAAAAAATATAAAACTCACATGGTTCGATTACTCTGGGTACAAAGAATACCCACAACTATGGGGAGAGTTCGCGCATGGCGTGACTATTCTCGACTTACTCTTTAACTGTGGTAAAAGTAGTCACCTTTATATGAAGCACCTCACAGCATGAAGCTATCTATCGTCGCAACACTTTACCAATCTGCACCCTACATCACTGAGTTTTATGAGCGGTCAAGTGCTGCTGCTAAGCAGTTAGTGGGTGATGATTACGAAATCGTTCTGGTTAATGATGGCTCACCTGACAACAGTCTTGATATTGCCGTAAAGCTAACAGAAAATGATAGGCACGTTGTCGTAGTTGACCTATCTCGAAACTTTGGACACCACAAAGCCATGATGACAGGGCTGGCACATGCTAAAGGGGAGCGAGTATTCCTGATAGATAGTGATCTTGAGGAAGATCCTGAACTGTTAATTAAATTTTCTCAACAATTGGAAAGTGATGAATGTGATGTGGTTTATGGGGTTCAGGAAAAACGGCGAGGTGATGTGGTTGAGATATTTACGGGAATAATTTTTTATCGATTGTTTCGTATCTTAACGGGAATAGAGCAGCCGGATAATATAGTTACCGCTAGGCTTATGTCTCGCCGGTATGTTGATGCGTTAATTTCACATCAAGAGCGGGAGGTAAATATTGGTGGCTTATGGATGATTACTGGTTTTAAACAATGCCGTCACTTGATTCAAAAACATGTTACTAGCCCGACTACGTATTCATTTGTAGGGAAATTTAGTCACTTAATTAATGCTGTAACATCTTTTAGTAGTCTGCCATTGGTCTTTACATTCTATACAGGTTTGGCTATTTCTATCACTGCAATGCTTTATATTATCTACCTTATCGCCGAGTATTCTTTAAGTTCCACAATGCCTGATGGCTATACATCAATTATCGTATCAATTTGGTTATTTTCGGGCTTAATTATCTTTTTTATTGGAGTGCAAGGGATTTATGTTTCTAAGATGTTTTCTGAGATTAAGCAAAGACCATACACAATTGTTCGGCAAATATATCGATTTAATCCGAGTGAACAGGAAAATAAATGACCGAATCAAGTGTCCCACAGAAATCTTACGGGGTTCTTCAGAAAACCAAACTGAAGACATTTTCTGATGAAGCTGTAGAACAAATTAGAAACCTTGGTTATGCTGTGGTCAATTCTGAGTATACAGCAACTGAGTTAAAAAGCATTTCAAACGAGTTCGGTCATACTCGAGAAAATTACATTAAAGAACATGGAGAAGCAAAACTAAAAAGCTTTAATGAGTTTTGTACTATCCGTTCACCCCTAACACATGGCAGTGAGTGCTTCCTTAAGCTTGCATTGAATAAAAACGTGCTTTCGATAGTAGAAAAACTAATTTCTGGTAAATTCATACTTAATCAACAGAACGGTGTTATTAACCCCGCAAAAGAAAATTATAATCAAGGAATATGGCATCGAGATCTTCCTTATCAACATTTTGTTTCTTCAACACCATTAGCAATTAATGCATTATTTTGCGTAGATGATTTTACTTTAGATAACGGGGCAATATTTGTACTTCCAGCTTCACATAAATCAGATGTATTTCCATCTGAAAATTATATTAAAAAAAGTGCAGTTCAAGTAGAAGCTAAAGCAGGGTCATTTATTTTACTTGATTGTATGGTATTTCATGCGGGGGGGAGGAATATAACGGAATTAGACCGCCGTGCAGTAAACCATGTTTACAACATCCCTTATTTTAAACAACAAATTAATATCCCTTTAAATATAAAGGATGTAGATTTATCTGTGGAAGAAAAAGAAATTCTGGGTTTTAATTATATGGAACCTGCCTCCGTTATAGATTATTTGGCATCTAGACTTTAGATGGTCGGCTGATTTAAAAAAAGGATATGTATATGAATGTACTGCCACCGGGAACTATACTCCAGTTAATGTATTTACGGGAACGTATACAGAGGCTTCCTGTGGGACGGTTTGTTGAAATTGGTCCAGGTGGCGGAGAAATACACAGTTATTATTAGATCAAGGTTGGTCAGGCTGCTCTTATGATCTTGAAGAAAAAACTGTTGAAAAGCTAAAGGTGCGTTTTAAAAAGGAAATAGGAGAACAGCGCTTTAAATTGATAAATAATAATTTTATTTCTTCCCAACCTTCAGTTGGATTTGAATAGATAGACTTAGTAATCTCATCAATAGTCATGGAGCATTTAGATGATGACTCTCAGCTTGCTTTTATGAAAAAAGCAGCGAGTATATTAATGAATAATGGACTTATGATAGCACTTGTACCAGCTTCACCAGCCCACTGGGGGATTGAAGATGGAATTGCAGGTCATTACCGAAGATATACAAAAAATAATATAGAAAATTTATTAGGTACTGCTGAGTGGACGTTGAGGCATATTGCAGGGCTAACTTTCCCTATTTCAAATTTTTTATTACCTGTTTCTAATTATTTAGTAAACAAGAATGAAAGTTCAAAATTGATCTTATTAGCATTAGAGGACACAAAACAATCAGGTAGAAGGAATGTCCAATTTAAAACGCACTTTCCAAGTGTATTTAGGCTGGTTTTGAATAAAATTCAATGTGGCCACTGTATTTGCTACAAAAGAAATTTAGAAAATATGAGAAGTGTTTAGTTTTGTATTTTGAAGCTGTTGCTAATAAAGATAAGTAATGAGAGGTGGGGAATGAAAAAACAAATTGTTATTTTTGGCGCGAAGGAAATGGCGGAGTTAGCTTTTTTTTATTTTTCAACATCTTCAAATTATGAAGTAGTTGCATTTACAGTGAATGAGAAATTTCTAGATGTCTCTGAATTTTGTGGCTTGCCAGTAGTTGCATTTGAAGAGGTTACTAAATATTTCCCAGCCGAAAAATATGGAATGTTTATTGCGTTAGCGTACTCTAAAATTAATGCCCTTAGAAAAGAAAAGTATTTGGAATCTAAATTTTTGGGTTATAAATTGGCGAGTTTTATTAGTCCCTATGCAACCATTTTAAATGAGCAGAGTATCGGAGAAAACTGCTTTATCTTTGAGGATAATACAATCCAGCCCTATGTGACTATAGGTAATAATGTTACCTTATGGAGTGGTAATCATATTGGCCATCATTCTACCATTAAAGATCATTGTTTCATTGCTTCTCATGTGGTGGTGTCGGGTGGCGTGGAAATAGGTGAACAATGCTTTATTGGTGTAAACGCAACACTTCGAGACCATATAAAAATTGGTGAGCAATGTGTTATTGGAGCAGGGGCACTTTTACTGGCTGATACGGAGCCAAAAGGTGTCTATTTAGGTAAAGCAACCGAGCGTTCAAAAGTTCCTAGCGCACGGTTAAGAAAAATATAGTTATGGAATGGAAAAAATTGGGTTTGCTTTATAGACCTTCAGAAAACAATAGACATCCTAAGCTGTTAACACATGCAGCGAATCCACTGCCGGTAAAGATTGAAGATGATGTGTTTCGTGTGTTTTATAGTGGGCGGGATGCACAGAATCGATCTTCAGTAGGTGCGGTAGATATTGATATTACTCAACGCAGAATTGTCAAACAGCACCATTCCCCATTTTTTGAGTATGGTGCTATTGGTAGTTTTTATGCAGATGGCGTGAGCATTGGTAATTGTTACGAAGTAAATGGAGTTCATTATATGTTGTTTATGGGGTGGCAAACGCCCGGTGATAGTCATTGGCGGGGTGATATAGGGCGTTTAGTTGTAAAGTCTGATTTATCATTAGAGTTGGAGAGTTTAAAGCCTTTTTTAAGTACCGATACGATAGACCCTGTAAGTTTGTCCTATCCATGGGTAATGGCTGATGAACAAGGCAGTTATCATATGTGGTATGGCTCTACTAATACATGGGATGCAGGTAATGATGAAATGCTTCATGTGATTAATTATGCCTCTTCTTCAGATGGTGAGAACTGGAATAAAAGAGGGGTAGCTGTTCCCTATGCATTAAATATTGCTCAAGCTTTTTCTAGGCCGACTGTCGTTGGAAATATAAGTGATGGTTATCAAATGTGGTTTTCATATCGCAGTGGCACAGGGGAAAAGTATCGTATTGGTTACGCGGTAAGTGATGATGGAAAAAAATGGCAGTTAGACCTAGGAAATACAGGGATTGATATTGGCAAAGAAGGTTGGGATTCAGAAATGATTTGCTATCCATTTGTATTTGACCATAAAGGGCAGCGGTATATGCTTTACAATGGCGACGGTTATGGCAGAACGGGTTTTGGTTTGGCTATTCTGGTTAATGGTACGCAATGTTGAAAAAATTTGAATTTGAAAAGTTAGATAAAGAATTTTTTTTGCAGTTATTTCGTTATGGACTTATTGGTATTACAACAAATCTTATCGGTTATTCAGTATATTTGTTATTAACGTCATTGGGTAATACGCCAAAAATCACAATGACTGTTTTGTATGTCTTGGGTGCGAACATCAGTTTCTTTGCCAACAAAAAAATAACTTTCAGGTATACAGGTAATGTGCTTGGATCAGGCACTCGTTATACAATAACCCACCTATTTGGGTACCTACTTAACTTTCTTATTCTGATGATATTTGTTGACAAGCTAGGGTACCCCCATCAACTCGTGCAAGGTATTGCGATATTTGTGGTAGCAGGTTTTCTGTTTGTGTGTTTTAAGACATTCGTTTTTAGAGGTAGCAAATAATAGCATGGTTAAGGTCGATATCAAAAACATCTGCATTGATGAATCACACAAAAATACATAAGGTATGGCTTCAGAGAAATCATAGAAGATGAATATCGGATTTAACAAGCCCTATCTGACGGGCAAAGAACTGCACTATATTGCCGAGGCGCACGCACGCGGTCAGTTGGCGGGAGACGGGCACTTTACAAAACTTTGTAGCTCTTGGCTGGAACAACAGACCGGTTGCCATAAGGCGCTACTCACGCACTCTTGTACTGCTGCGTTGGAAATGGCGGCTATACTCGCGAATATTCAGCTCGGTGACGAAGTGATTATGCCGTCTTACACTTTCGTCTCGACCGCCAATGCTTTTGTACTGCGTGGTGGCGTACCTGTATTTGTGGATATTCGCCCTGATACATTTAATATTGATGAGAATTTAATTGAGGATGCGATCAGCCCTAAAACAAAAGCTATAGTACCGGTTCACTATGCTGGTGTTGCTTGTGAGATGGACGCCATCATGGATATTGCTAGCAGGCATAATCTGTTGGTAATTGAGGATGCCGCGCAAGGCGTGTTGGCTAGTTACAAGGGCAGAGCACTAGGCTCTATCGGGCATTTGGGTTGCTATTCTTTTCACGAGACTAAAAACATTATTTCTGGTGAAGGTGGCGCATTGCTGGTTAACGATATGGCTTTGCTTGAGCGTGCTGAAATTGTACGAGAAAAAGGCACGAACCGTAGCCAGTTCTTTCGTGGGCAGGTGGATAAATATTCTTGGGTGGACATAGGGTCGTCTTACCTGCCTGGGGAAATTGTAGCGGCCTTTTTATGGGCACAGATGCAAGAGGCTGAAAGCATTACCGCCCGGCGGTTGGCAATTTGGCATCACTACCATGGTGCCTTCAAAGCATTGGAGCAGGCTGGCCGTGTGCACCGCCCTGTTATTCCCGTTGGTTGCGACCACAACGCCCATATGTATTCCTTGGTGCTGCACAATTTAGCAGACCGTACCGCGTTTATTAATGCGATGGAGCGACAGGATATTAACTGCGTGTTTCATTATGTGCCACTACATTCTTCACCACAGGGAGTGGTTTGTGGGTGGGTGACGGGCGAGTTGTCAGTGACTACTGATTTAGCAGAACGGATAGTGCGATTACCACTGTGGTTGGGGTTGGAAAATGATTTGGAATCCGTAATAGGAAAAATGAAAAATTATTTATCAAAGGTATTTGATTGATTCACAAAATTTTTAAGTATAGCTCTTTGTCATGGGCCTTTTTTCTGATTGGTGCAATTCTGCTTTACTTGGTTTTTGGCACAGGCTTACACGGTGATGACTATAGCGTGATAAAGCATCAGACTATTTCTGATTTTTTAGTGCTTACTCCAGAAAAATTAGGTTTGTTAATAACCGGAGTGCCAACTTACCTTACCTTTTGGTGGGTTTATCCTGTTTTAGGGCATGACTATCAGTGGGGTTACGATCTTATAAAGTGGCTGAGCCATCTGGTTAGTCTGTACATGGGCTGGCGTTTTTTTGCAGTATTTTTAAGCTCAGAACGTGCCTTTGCAGCAGCTGTGTTTTTTATACTTTTTCCTCTGCATGAAGTTACTACCTATTGGTATATGACTGCGCCTTATGTTTTTTGGCCTGCTGTGATTATGTTTTCATTTTATCTTTTTTCGGGTAATAGATTTAAATGGGGGTTTACGGTAGGGTTGTTAGGAGCTTTCTCTGGCTATTTATCCCCCCCTTATACGTTTGGCTTAGGGGTAATCTGGTTTGCGCGCAGAGAGTATCGTAAAGGGTTGCTATTCATTACGCCCGGTTTGCTATATGTGGTTTATTATTTCGGTATAAAAATTATTTTTCCGTTTGCAGAGGGGCGCATAAATTCTGGGCTAGATATATTCCTTTTCTTTAAGGGGATGGTTATGCAGGTAGCTGGAACTATCGATTCCTTTGTAGGCCCTTCGGCCTTCATTAAACTCTATTATTCGGCTACATCTATAAGTTTATGGTCACTTTTTATTGCTATGGGTATTCTTATTTTTGTTTGGCGTTATGTAGGTGAGCAATATCCCGAGGGTGGACTTAAGGTTGATCGCAGCGAGATGAATGATTTATTAATGGGTGCTTTTTCAGTATTGGTTCTATCGATGGCGATGTATGCCTTAACGGGTCTTTACGTGCCATCCCCATTTAATTTGGCAAATCGCAGCCTTGTCTATGGTTCGCTACTTGTTGCTGTGTTTTTGGCATCATTACCCATTAACCGAAAAACGTTGCTTATGCTCTGGTTGATATTTGTATTGCCAGTCTTTGGATTATCTGATCATTGGAAAGCATGGAATCATGATCAACTAAGAATTTTGGATAACATTCGCGGCCATGAGGGGCTACGAGCCCTGCAAAAAAACGATTTGCTGGTCGTTTCGGGTAATATTTACAATAAACTTGGACCATATTCACATATTGAGTTTTTTAGTATGCCTTGGGTAGTGAATTCAATATTCAGAGATTTTTCTACGGTAGAACATGCTGTGGCAATAACACAGACAATTAATCTTGAAGGCGATGTGTTGGTAGATAGTAAGTTTGGTGTCCGTTACCCATTAACTGGCAATGTTTATATTTATGACAGCGAGAGAAATATCTTAAGCCAGGGTAACCGCGCGGCTGTTGAAAGCTTAATTAAGGATAGACCGCAGGAAATAAGGCATTGGGTTCAGTTGGCTAAGGGGACTTTCATAGAGACAGCTATACTAACTCTAAGCCCGAGGCTTAAGTACCTTTTTTCTAAGTAATACACGACTAACGCAAGATACAACTTTTTGGCAGAAAACTACACTTGAAGTGTATTAACGGGGATTAATATTGGTGAAACCAAGAATTTTGATTGCACTGAACACAGCTTGGAACCTAGTTAACTTTCGCGCGGGATTAATCCGTGCTTTGGTAGCGCAAGGCTATGAGGTAGTAGCGGTAGCGCCAGATGATGCTTATTCGGAACGTTTGGCTGGTTTGGGTTGCCGTTTTGTTGCGCTGCCAATGGATAATCAAGGTACGCATCCGGGGCGTGATTTGTTGTTGTTTTTTCGGTTTCTAAAACTCTTGCACCGGGAACAGCCTGATGTTTTTCTTGGGTACACCGTAAAACCCAATATCTATGGTTCATTAGCAGCTAGTATACTAGGTGTTCCGGTGGTAAATAATATTGCTGGGCTGGGTGCAGTGTTTATTCAAGATGGTTGGTTGGTGCGCTTGGTGCGGGGCCTCTATAGAGTCGCATTGTGCCGTTCTGCCAAGGTGTTTTTTCAGAATAATGATGATCGATCTTTGTTTATTAATGCGGGGTTGGTGAAAGCTGATATTACTGATTTGTTGCCTGGGTCAGGCATTGATTTGACGCGCTTTACTTACACTGTTGATGAATATGGGTTGCCACGTTCTGTTGATAATTTCAGCTTTATTCTGATTGCCCGCATGCTGAGGGATAAGGGGGTTGGTGAGTATGTGGCGGCGGCCAAGTTGATGCGTGTACGTTACCCACAGGCTCAATGTTTTTTGTTGGGCTTTGTTGATGCACCGAACCCCACAGCGATTTCTCGAGCAGAAATAGATGATTGGGTGGCGCAGGGGGATATTATCTACCTCGGTGTGAGTGATGACGTGCGTGTAGAAATTGCCGCGGCTGATTGTATCGTTCTACCATCTTATTACCGTGAAGGCATCCCCCGAACCTTATTAGAAGCCGCGGCCATGGGTAAGCCGATTATTACTACCAATGCGGTAGGGTGCCGCGAAGTGGTCGATGACGGTATTAATGGCTATTTGTGTAAAGTGCGGGATGCAGAAGATTTGGTTGCAAAAATGCTACGTATGATTGAGCTGTTGCCAAACGAAAGAGCGGCTATGGGCACTGCTGGTCGTAAGAAAATGGAACTGCAATTTGATGAGAATATTGTAATCGATAAGTATTTAGAGGTTATTGGCGCACTTGTCCGTAAGGGCTAGGACGTTTTGAAAAGCATAGAACAAAGAATGAAGCTAATTGTTTCATTTAGGTAAAAAACCAAGGGCTATTTTTTTATACTGTTGGCTGAATCCTATCTGTTAGGGCATAACAGTACTTACTTACTTACTTACTTACTTATTTGTTTGTTTGTTTTTTGCAGTGTGTTTTGTATAAGAATAGTTAAACAAGTGTGATAATCTGATCACCAATCAATTGACCAATAAATAACGCACCTATGGTTTTTAAATGTACGGTTTATGGGCAAAGTCTCTCAGCCTTTGTTACTGCAGCCTGTTTAGCTGATAATGGCAATCAAGTATTACTTATTGGTGACGGTTTCGATCCATCGCAGGGCGATGTGCTGAGTAATTATCCCTGGATTGCTGCGGAACCTGGGTTATTAGCCTTAGTTAATTTAAATATTAAAGCAGGGCGATTAGTGGTTAGCGCAGATATTGAAAAAGGAGCCTCACAAGGTTACTTTCAATACTTGCAGTTAACTGCCGATGAACGCCTTTTAGCTGAAAAAATAGCGGGCGTTTTAGGCCGCATTATGAATGGTGACAAGGTCTTGGTAAACCGCTCACTATTTCCTATAGGGCGTTCAGAAAAGCTACAAGAACAAGTTTTTGCTCAGTTAAACAAAAGAAAGGCTGCTTATCAGTGTGCTTTAGTGGTGGAGCCTGATTTTCGAGTTGAAGGCCAGCTAATTGCCGACTTGACCCGCCCGGATCGGATTATTTTAGGCAGTACCGATCAACTTGCCATTAGCCAACTCCGTGATTTATACAGCCCTTTTAACCGGCAACGTGATGTGGTGATGGTGATGTCGCCGCGATCGGCTGAACTCACAAAATACAGTGTCAATGCTATGCTGGCCACACGCATTAGTTTTATGAACGAGGTCGCAGAAGTGGCCGAATACTTTGGTGCCGATATTGAAGAAGTGCGTTTGGGTTTAGGGTCAGATTCTCGTATTGGTTATGAATACCTTTACCCCGGTGCAGGTTTTGGCGGGCCGAATTTTGCCGATGATGTTGAGGCTTTTTCTAGAACGATTCAAGAGGCCGGCTGTGAAGGGCGGCTGTTAGAAGCAGTACTCGATATTAATAGCAGCCAACGGGAAGTGGTTTTTAGAAAAGCCTGGCGTCATTTTAATATGAACTTAAAAGGACGTACCTTTGCGGTATGGGGGCTGTCTTATAAACCTAATTCAGAAGGGATTAAAAATAGCCCGGCTATTTTTTTGGTGAGCTTGTTGCTCGATCAAGGCTGTACGGTTCGTGTGTATGACCCCGCTGCTATGGCAAAAGCTAAAGCCTACTTTGGCGAGCGTACAAATTTAGTCTTTTGTGAAAACTCAGAAGGCTGTCTTAAAGAGGCGGATGCTTTGGCGGTAATGACCGAATGGAAAACCTTTTGGACCCCGAATTTTGATGTTATTAGGACTAAGCTTAAACAACCGGTGATCTTTGACGGTCGAAATTTATACGACCCGGCATTAATGGAGCGCTTAGAGATTACTTATTATGGCATTGGCCGCGGTAGTAAAGTTCCTTAAAATGACTATCTTAATTGATGGCGAGCAAGCTAAAAAAGGGAATCGAAACGTTTTAGTTAAGTAAGGTTAAGTTAGGAGTATGTGTGGACAATAAAACGATGGGTATTGCAGCACTTATGGCGCAAAGCGGCGTTTATTTTGGCACCAGCGGTGTTAGGGGCCGCGTTGTCGATATGACCGATGAAGTGTGTTGGGTTTATGCGGCCGGCTTTTTTCAGTATTTACAAGACAACCAACAAGTAACACAAGGCGCTACCATCGCTATTGCCGGCGACCTTCGTTCCAGTACTGATCGTATGATGAAGGTATTGGTACAGGCTATTGTCGATCAAGGCTATGTGCCGGTTAATTTAGGCACTATTCCCTCGCCTGCAATTGTGCTCTATGGTTTAGAGCACGGTATCGCGACTATGATGGTGACCGGCAGTCATATTCCGGAAGATAGGAATGGTATTAAGTTTAATACCGCCAGCGGCGAGATCTTAAAAGAAGATGAGGCCGGGATTAGAAATCAGGTGGTTACTTACCCAGAAGACAAATTTACCCCAGCTGGGGTTTTACCGGTATTAGCTGATTTACCGGCAGTGAATAGCGCAGCCAATCAGCGCTATATTCAGCGCTATATTGATTTTCTACCGCCTAAAGCGCTTACGGGTTTATCTATTGGTTTGTATGAACACTCCTCGGTTTCACGAGACTGCTTGTATGAAATTTTAACCGGACTGGGGGCGAAAGTAATGTGCCTTGGCCGAAGTGATGCCTTTATCTCGGTGGATACCGAAGCGATTCGCCCGGAAGATGTCGCCTTGGCAGCCCAGTGGTCCAAGGAACATAGGTTTGATTGTATTATTTCTACCGATGGCGATGGCGACCGGCCGTTAATCAGCGATGAAAAAGGCGTTTGGCTTAGAGGCGATGTGGTCGGGATTCTTTGCGGTCAGTATTTAGCAGCCGATGCCGTCATCACACCGGTCAATTGTAATTCAGCGTTAGAGTTATCGAACTGGTTTAACTACACACAACGCACACAGATAGGTTCGCCCTTTGTTATCGCCGGTATGGTCGAGGCCGAGGCTGAATATCAGAGCGTTATTGGGTATGAAGCTAATGGCGGTGTTTTAGTGGGCTCTGAAATTGTTAAAGGGGAGCGCCGGTTAGCCGCTTTGCCAACGCGCGATGCAGCCATTGTGCCGCTTGCGATTTTAATGCTCGCTAAGGAGCGGGGCCTCACCATTAGTGCGTTACTTAAAACCTTGCCGGAGCGCTATACCATCAGTAATAGGTTAAAAGATTTCCCCACAGAACGCAGTACACAAATTT